>Ga0307373_10003767_pt1 | contig 26069 bp, 28 predicted proteins | sample OX2MG_FD_202534 | JGI IMG/M metagenome (GOLD analysis project Ga0307373, IMG submission 202534) | Soil microbial communities from Risofladan, Vaasa, Finland - OX-2 | ecosystem: Environmental > Terrestrial > Soil > Coastal area > Acid sulfate soil | place: Finland: Risofladan, Vaasa | collected...
CGCGATCGAGGGCAGGCTGGAGCTGAGCGACATTGCCGACGGCCCGCTCTCAACCTGCCTCACCTGCGACAACTGCGTCGCCGCCTGCGCCCCACGCGTGCCGACCGGGCACATCGTCAGCAGAGCACGACAGGAGCTGCATGCGCAGGACGGGTACCCGTGGGGCCAGTCATTCGCGCTCCGCAGCGTCTTGCCCCGGCCGGGTGCCCTGCGTGCACTGCACGGTTTCGCTCGCTTCACGCGGCGGACCGGACTGTACGGTCTGGCGCGCCGGATCGGGCTGCTGTCCTGGTTGGGCACCGTCGGCGCGCTTGCGGAGCAGGGTGGTCCGCCGCCACAACGCACCGTCTATCAGATGCTCGCCGATCTGCCCGCGCCGGCGGAGCCGGTGCGTGGCACCGTCGCGCTGCTCGTATGCTGCCTCTCGAATCTCACAGTCCCGGAGTCGACGGACGCAACCATTCGCGTGCTGCTCGCGTCGGGATACGCGGTGGACGTGCCGGTGGTCGGGTGCAGCGGCCTGCCGGCGCGCACGCTCGGCGATCGCGACGCGATGGTCGACATGGCGGTGCGCAACAGTGCGGCGATGTCGACGCTCGACGTCGACGCGTACATCGGTGACACGGCCTCATGCACCGAGCACTACCGGGAGTACGGCAGCATCGCGGGTGCGGACCGTCAGGTCGGTGCTCGTGCCCGCGACATCGGGCGCCACAGCGCGCTTGCGAGCGATTTCCTCGACCGTAACGGCATCCGCGGTGAGCTCGGTCCGCTGCGCTGGCGGGTCACCATCGACGAGCCGTGCGCGCTGCCCATCGACGGCACCGAGCGGGGCGCGATGCACCGCCTGCTCGAGCAGATCCCGCACCTCGAGATCGTTCCGCTGCACGAGCGCGCGATGTGCTGCGGTGGGGCCGGCACGTACTTCGCACGCCAGCCCGAGCGCAGCGAGGCGATCCTGCGTCGCAAGTTCGAGAACATCCGGGCGAGCGGCGCCGAGATCGTTGTCACAGAGAACGTCTCGTGCCTGCTCCAGCTCCGCGCGGGTGCGGCCCGCTACGCGCCGGACGTCAAGGTCATGCACGTGATGGAGGTCATGCTCGCATCGATGCAGGGCGCCGAGCGCCGGCGCGCGGTGCTCGCGGGCTGATCCTACCCGAGGGCGGAGAGCACCTCGTCGATACCCATCGCGATGCATGTGAACGACGGAACATCGCGAACGGTGTGCGTCGACGCCTCGCTCCCACGCATCTCCTGGACGAGATCGAGAAAGTCGGCGACCGAGTCGCTCTCGAACGCCACCACGAATTCCTGGTCGTCGAGCCCGAATGAGTACGTCGTGTTGATCTTGACGCCCGGATACCTGTGCCCCATCGCGATGTGCTCGCTCATCTGGCGCTGGCGCTCCTCGGCGCTCAGGCGATACCACGCACGCGTCTTCACGAATGGATACACGAAGAGATACCGGCGGCCGGACGGTGCGATCACCAGCCGATTGCTTCGGCCCTCCTGGCCCTCGTGCTGGTGCTTCTCGACGTACATGCTCTGCTTCGTCATCGAGAAATAGCTGTACGGGGCATCGAGATACGCGGCGAGGCCCGCCCTGTTGAGGCGCGCGGAGAACTCGTGCATGTCATCGACGCGCTCGCTCACGAGCCAGAGGAGGAAGTCGGCGTCACCCCGCGTACCGACCGTGCTGTACGGGCGGATGAGGACGCCGTCGCGATCCCCGATCTCCTTGACCAGCGCGGCGACCTCCTCGCGATCAGCGGCACGTTCCATCGCGCTGCGCAGGCGCCACTCGGGACGCACGCGGTAGAAGGAGAATCGGATGTGCTGGCGGGCGGTGGGGACCTGCGCGGTCGCGTCCCGTACCGTCAGCGGGGCCGTCACCTCAGGCATGAGGCGTCCATCCTAGCGAAGGCGGGCGTCACGGGAGCCGGCGCGAGGCCTTGGCGAGCGCCCGCTTGCGAAGCAGTCGTTGCTCCCGGCGCACCTGCGCCTCCGCCTGGCGGGTGTGGTCGTCCTCGGTCACGGCGATGACCTTCGCAACCTCGGCCGGTCTGCCCTCCCGGTCGAGTCCAACATAGACGACGTGTGCTGTCGCCACATGCAGCTGCTCCCCGGAGGGTATGCGCTCGACGTCCACGGTCACACCGATCTCCATCGAAGAGTGATGCGCGTCGTTCACACGAGCACGAACCGTGAGCAGGTCACCGATGTAGACGGGCGCGAGAAAGCTCATCTCGTCCATTGCCGCAGTGACGACACGGCGCCGCGCGTGCTTGGTCGCGGCGATGCCGGCCGCAGTGTCGACGAGGCGCATGATCGTGCCACCGTGCACGTACCCCGCGTTGTTTGCGTGCTCGATCTCCATGGCGACGGACAGCAGCGTCTCCGACTCCGACGTCTGTCGCGGCGTGAGGTCGACGTTGTTGTAGAAATCGTTGCGGTCCTCACGCGAACGGATGAAGTCCATCAGCCGAGCACCTCCAGCGTTGCTCGAACGAGAGTCTCGACGCCGACCGGCAGCGCAGCCTCGTCGATATCGAAATACGCGCTGTGATGCGGCGGTACCGGACCTCGCTCCGGATGCCCCGCCCCGACCAGGAAGTAGCACCCGGGCGCGCGCTGCAGGAAGCAGGCAACATCGTCGCCGACGGTGATCGGCACGGCGATGTCGACGTGGTCATCACCAACCGTCGCGGCCGCGGCGCGTTGGACGAGATCCGCGGTGGCAGCATCGGAGACGACCGGCGGGCAGCCGGTGCCACGTGTGAAAAGCGCCTGCGCCCCATATCCCGAGGCGACGGCGGTCGCGATCTCGGCAATCCTGGTGAGCAGGCGCTCGCGCTCGGCGATCTCGATCGCGCGCGTGGTGCCGAGCAGCTCCGCGGAGTCCGCGATGACGTTGAAGGCCGTTCCCGCCGTCACGCGGCCGATCGTGATCACCGCCGGCGAGAACGGGGATGTCTCGCGGCTGATGATCGACTGGATCGCCAGAATGACCTGCGCTGTGACGACCACGGGGTCGATCGCGGTGTGCGGCATGCCGCCGTGGCCGCCCCGGCCCTGAATCGTGAGCGTGAAGCTGTCCGCACTCCCGAAGATCACGCCAGCTTTGACTGCAACTCGTCCGGTCTCCAGCGGAGCCCAGAGATGGATGCCGAGCACGCGATCCACGCCGTCAGCCGCGCCGTCGGCGATCATCGGCATGGCTCCCGACGCGACCTCCTCCGCAGGTTGGAAGCACAGGCGCAGGCGACCCGACCAGTCGTCGCGCAGCGATGCGAGCGCCGTCGCCGCGCCGAGCGTCATGGCCACATGCCCGTCATGGCCGCAGGCGTGCATCGCGCCGTCGTTCTCGGAGGTGACCACGCGGCCTTCGCCCTGTTCGAGGATCGGCAGCGCGTCCATGTCGGCGCGAAGCATCAACATCGGTCCGGGCCGGCCACTGTCCAGATCGGCGATCACGCCGGTGCCGCCGACGCCCGCGCGGACCTCGAAGCCGAGATCGGCGCTGCGCTGCGCGACGAGTTCCGCGGTGTGATGCTCAACCTTCGAGAGCTCGGGATGACGGTGCAGTCTGCGACGCGTCTCGACAACGTCATCGTGCGTCCCGTCGACTGCCGAGCGGATGCGCGCCTCGAGCGCGGTGCCGGTGTCGCTCACGACGCCCCGCCGATGCTCATGCCGGAGAGGCGGAGCGCCACCACCGACAACGCACCGTTGTTGACCACGCGTGTCGCGCCGTGACGAAGCGCACGCCGGCGCAGGTCGCGGTCGGCGTGATGACAGAACCCGACGATGTCGAGGTCCGGCCGCTGCGCACGCAGCTGCGCGATCAACGCCAGGCGGGCTTCGACAGCGGTGTTGAGGTCGACGAACACCAGGTCGACATCGGGGACGGCATCGCCGGCGACAATCGTCGCGCTCCCGCCGGCATTGCGCATCGTCGTCGTGAGCTGGCTGGCAAACATCAGATCGGAGCTGACCAGCGCGACCGCTCCCGGTGACCCCATGCCGCCCATCATAGGTGCGCGAGCGGCATGGCCTCGGGCAGACTGCTCGAAAAGCCGGAACACCGCCAGTGGTTGGAGGGTCACCAATGGAGATCGGGAGCGTGGGGATTATCGGCGCCGGGCTCATGGGCTCCGGGATCGCCGAAGTGTGCGCGCGCAACGGGATCCGAACCCTCGTCACCGAGGCGGGGCCTGAGCAGCTGGCGGCCGGCCAGCGTCGTGTCAGCACGTCGCTGGAGCGTGGTCGGGAGACCGGCAAGCTCAACAACGAGGATGTGGAGCGGATCACCGATCTGCTCACGTTCACGTCGCGGCTCGAGGACTTCGCTGAGTGCGACTTCTGCGTCGAGGCCATCGTCGAGCAACTCCCGGCGAAGGTCAAGCTCTTCGCGCAGCTCGACGATATCGTCTCCGAGACGGCGATCCTGGCCACCAATACTTCGGCGCTGCCGATCATCGAGATCGCTCGCGCGACGCGACGGCCCGATCGGGTCATCGGGACCCACTTCTTCAACCCGGCGCCGGTGATGAAGCTGATCGAGGTCGTTCGAAGCATCGCCACCAGCGATGCGACCCTCAATGAGACGCGCGCGCTCGGCGAGCGTCTCGGCAAGCGGATCATCGTTGCGCAGGACCGCGGCGGTTTCATCGTGAACCTGCTGCTGATCCCGTTTCTCACGCACGCCATCCGCCTCTACGAGTCGGGGTTCGCGACGCGCGAGGACATCGACGAGGGCATGCGCCTGGGTTGCGGGCATCCGATGGGCCCGCTCCAGCTCCTCGATTACATCGGGCTCGACACGGCGCTGTTCGTCTGCGAGTCGCTGTACGACGAGTACGCCAACAGCGACTTCGCACCGCCGCCGCTGCTCCGCCGGATGGTTTCCGCCGGGTACCTGGGAAAGAAGAGCGGGCGCGGCTTCTACGAGTACTGAGCGCGCTCGACCGGGATCCGTCTAATTGGGACGGTCCACCGGGACCGAAGGCGGCGCCGTGCGCTCCTCGACGTGGAGGCTGACCGATCCGAGCCGGTTACCGCCGGTCCAGAATTCGACCGCGTAGGTGCCCGGCTCGCCGAACATCGGCTGGAGCACGGTCACCGTGGAGATGCTGACCTCCTGTCCGGGGCGGAGCGTCGCCCCGGCCGACTGGAACTGGAGGCTGGCCGGGGCGATGACGAGCTTGCCCGTCGCGTCGAGGAGTCGAAGCTCCACCTGCTGCGGCTGACCGATGTCTGCAGGGCCGAATCGGAAACCCGCCACCACTGCGAACCCCACCCTGCCGGGCAGCTGGGCCATGGAGAGTGTGCTGAACCCACCTCCGAGGACATAGAGCTTCCCGTCAGGCGGGACGACCGCGCTATCGGCGAAAAAGGCGAAATTGAGGTCCATTGACCCGATACGGTCGCACGTCGCGGTCAGGCTCCGGTGGGCGACCATTGACGTTGATGGACGCACCGGCGCACCGCAACCTCCACGTCTTCGTCTGCACCACCGTGGGCCGGCATCACTGCGGTGGTCAGGGGTCGGAGCACATCCTGCAGCGGCTCAGAGATGAGGTCGAGCGTCAGGAGCTGACGTGGGTACGGACGACCCGGATGGGATGCAACCAGCAGCATCACCAGGGGCCGATCCTCATCGTCTATCCCGACGGCGTGTGGTACGGAAACCTCCAAGTCCCGGACGTCGACGAGATCATCGCCGAGCATCTCGTCGCTGGCCGCCCCGTCGAGCGGCTGCGCATCATTCCCGACGGCGCCTGGTCGGCGACATCGCTGACGTGAACGGGTCCCGCGGAGTAGGGTGAGCTCGAACGGGAATGAATGACAAGGAGGCTGGCTGCCATGGCGTACATACGTGGGTTCGTGCACGGAGCGGTGGTCGGTACCGCGATTGGTCTCTGCGTCGCTCCGCAGACCGGTGACAAGACCCGTGCGCAACTCCGGGTCGCCCGGGCTGCCGCCCGCGAGGGCGTGATCACGGCTGGACGCGCCCTGCAACGGGCACGTCCGATGGCGAGCAGCGCCGTGCATCTCGTTGCGACGGCCCGGCATCGTGGCGAGCCGGCGATGAACGGCACCGGAACCGAACGGGGCGCCGCCGTCTAAGGCCTTCCGGCCGGGGATCTCAGGTGGTGACGGGCTCGCGCGCCGTCGAGCCACCGACGCCGCACAGCACGCCGAGCGCGCCCGAGATCAGGTCGAAGATGTTGATGACCTCGGTGAAATGCAGGCCGGCGATGCTCTTCGTGCCCTGGACGGTGTCAGGGTTCGCGAACCCGACCAGCGCAAGCAGGAGCAGCACCACGCCGACGGTGAGCACGATCTCACCCGAGATGGAATCGCCCGCTCTGAATCCAGCGAAGCCGAGCACGCCGGCGATCACCAGGTTGAGGATGTCGCGCGTGTAGGTGAGGTGAAGGGTGACGTGGCCCAGGTTGCCCTGCGGCAGCTGATGCACGAGCGTACCGGCGTCGCCGGTCAGGAACCCACCCACCGCGAACACGAGAAACACCACAGCGCCGAACTGGGCGTAGAGACGTGCCATCGCGGTCAGACGTTAGCCGATGCCACGGGCAGCCAGCGATTCGCGACCATCGTCACATTGTCCGTGCCGCCGCCCGCGAGTGCTGCATCGCAGGCGCGTGTCAGTGCCACGCCAAGCGCATCAGGCGACGAGAGCACCGCCCCGAGTACCGAGTCGGCCAGCGGCTCCCAGAGGCCGTCGGAACACAGCAGCAACACATCCCCCGGCGCGGCATCCATCTCGAAGAGGTCCGCCTCGACGGGGTCCCCCATCACCGCTCGCTCGATGAGATTGCGTTTCTGGTGGTGGCGCGCCTCCTCGGCACTCATTGCGCCGGCCCGGACCTGGGCCGCGGCCCAGGAGTGATCCTCGGTGATCTGGGTGACGGCCGCGCCGTGAATCAGGTAGCCGCGACTGTCGCCGACGTTGAGGACGGTCGCGTGCCGGCCGCGGACGAGCGCAAGCACCAGCGTCGTCCCCGGATTACCGCCGATCTGGTCGCGAACGCCGGCGACGCACTTGCCTGCGGCCGCAACGGCCCGGCGGAGAGTCTCAGCCGGATCCGCGTCCTCCCGCACGTGCGACAGGACCGACATGGCACCCGTGATCGCGGCGTCGGCGGATTCGAGCCCACCCTTGTGGCCGCCCATGCCGTCGGCCAGCGCGAGGACCGCGCCGGCACCGTCCGCGCTCACCTCCGCTGCCCAGACATCCTGGTTCTGCGTGCGAACGGGCCCGATGTCGCTGATGCCGGCGATCTCCAGGAGCTCCGCGCCGCCGGGGATCGACCGCGATGCGCGGTCGCCGGTCACGCGTCCGCCTCGGTCTCGGCCGCGGCGGGATGGCCGAGCACGCGCCGCACCACCTCGTCTGCGGCCTCAACCGGCTCGAAGCACTGGATGGTCTGCATTCCGAGCGCACTCGCCGCCTCGACGTTGCACAGCAGGTCATCGATGAACAGGCAGCGTTCAGGCGCGACGCCGAGACGCTCGCAGGTCAGCCGGTAGATCTCGGGGTCCGGTTTGCGCAGACCCACCTTCGACGAATCGACGATGACATCGAAGAGCTCATCGACTGGAAGGAGATTGCGGAATATCGCATCCCCCTCGCGCGAGATGTTCGTGAGGAGCGCGGTCCGGTAGCCAGCGTCGCGGATCTGGCGCACCGCATCCGCCATCGCTCCGCACGCGACCATGCCGCGGCCGAAGATCACCGTCTGAGCGGCGCGCGGGTCCACGGGCTCGTTCCCCGATTCGGCATAGCGCACGCACATCCGGTCGAAGAACTCGTCGTCTCCGATCTTGCCCATCTCGAGGAGGTGCAGATCGTGCGCGCCGGTCGTGAGGTGGTAGTGGTCGCGGAACTCGTTGAGAAAGAAGGCGACCAGTCCGAAGAACTCCGGTGGGACGTCGGTGCGATGCCGGAAGAGGGGCTCCGTCATGACCCCGCCGAGATCGAAGATCACGCCGTCGAGGTCCCGCCCGGCATCGACTGGTTGGGTCGTTGTCTGCGCTTGAGTCATCGGCTCCATTGTGCCTAACCGTGGCAAGATGGCCGGTCATGAGAGCGGGACGGACATCGCGGCCGTGGCCATGCTGACCGCCGAATCCCCACTCAGTCAGATCAGGGCCGCGCGCGAACGGATCGCCGGCGTCGCGATACGGACGCCGGTGGTGCCCCTCCATGACCCCGCATCGCCGGGGATCCGTCTGAAGCTCGAGAACCTGCAGCCGACAGGGTCGTTCAAAGTCCGCGGTGCGACCAACCTGGTGGCCCAACTTTCGCGTGCCGAGCTCGAGGACGGCCTCCTGACCGCCAGCGCGGGAAACATGGGTCAAGCGGTTGCGTGGTCCGCCCATCGGCTCGGCGTGCCGTGCACCGTCATCGTTCCCGACACCGCGGCAGCGAACAAGGTCGAAGCTGTTGAGCGATGGGGCGGCACGGTCATTCGCGTCTCCTTCGACAGGTGGTGGGAGGTCTTCACCGACCGACGCTTCGACGGACGGCGCGGAACGTTCGTGCACCCCTTCGAAGATCAGCGCGTGATGGACGGTAACGGCACCATCGGGCTCGAGTTGATCGAGGACGCCCCCGAGATCGACACGGTGCTCATCCCGTGGGGCGGCGGTGGTCTCGCATGTGGCATCGCGGCTGCGATTCGTGCATCCGGCCACCGGTGCAGCATCTTCGCCTGCGAGGTCGAGAACGCCTCGCCGCTGACCGGATCGCTTGCGGCGGGACATCCTGTCGAGACGAGCTACGAGCGTTCCTTCGTGGACGGCATCGGGAGCAAGACGGTGATGTCGGGGATGTACGCGCTCGCCCGCGAGCTCCTCGACGGCGTCCTGGTCGCGACGGTCGCGGAGGTCGAGGCTGCCGTCGCCACACTGTTCCGGAACAATCGCGTTGTGGCCGAGGGGGCCGGCGCGTGCCCGGTCGCGGTTGCCCGCAGCGGGCGGCTCGGCGACGCGACGGTCGCGTGCGTCGTCTCCGGCGGCAACATCGATGCGGCGACGCTGTTCGAGATCGTCGGCCGGCATCAGGAGGGCGGCAGTGCTGTATCTCACACGGGCTGACGTCGAGCGGTTGCTCGTCCCGTCCGACATGCTCGACGCGCTCGAGACCGCCTTCAAGGCGTACTCCACCGGTCGCGCGTCGGTGCCGCCGAGGACGGCTGCACGAACCCCCGCGGGCCTTCTCGGCGCGATGCCCGCTTGGGTCTCCGAGCGTGGCCTCGCGCTGAAAGCCGTGAGCGTGTTTCCCGGTAACGGTGCGCTCGGACTCCCCTCGCATCAGGGTGTCATCACGCTGTTCGACGAGCGCGACGGTCGCCTGCTTGCCGTCATGGACGCGGAATACATCACAGCGATGCGAACCGGCGGCGGTGCGGCGGTATCCGTGCGGCTGCTTGCCCGATCGGGCGCGAGAACACTTGCCATCCTCGGCGCCGGCGTGCAGGGACACTCGCACCTCGCCACGCTTCCGCTGACGCGCGATTTCACCGAGATCCGCGTCTCCTCACGCGACATCGACAAGGCACACATCCTCGCCGCCCTGGACCCGCGCTGCGTCGTCGTCGAGGGATTCGAGGACGCCGTTCGTGGTGCTGACGTGGTGTGCTGCTGTACCGATGCGCGTGAGCCGATCACGCATCGTGATTGGTTCTCGCCGGGCACGCACGTCACGTCGGTCGGCGGAACGTTCGGGCCCGAGCTCGATCCCGAGACGGTGCGCAGCAACCGCGTCTTCGTCGAATGGAAAGGCGCGGCCGAGAACGCACCACCCGCCGGGGCGCACGAGCTGCAGGGGCGCGATCCCGCGTCGATCACGGAGCTCGGTGAGGTGCTTGCGGGAATCAGCCCCGGTCGAGCGAACGACGACGAGATCACCGTCTACAAGTCGACCGGCAGCGGCTTCGAGGACGCCGTGACGGCACGCATGGTCTATGACGCGGCAGTGGCCGCACACCTCGGGACGGAACTCGAGCTGTGACGACGCTCCCGGCGCTCGGCGCGGATGACGTGCATGCGATAGCACGGCAGCTTGCACCGCACATTCGTCACACACCGCTGATCACCGCGCCGGGCGGTGGGTTCCTCAAGCTCGAATCGATGCAGCCCACGGGCAGCTTCAAGGTGCGCGGGTTCTTCGCGGCCGCACACGCGATCGAGCGCGAGCGCGCCGCTCGCGGCCTCCTGTCGGTGAGCGCGGGGAACGCCGCGCTCGCGTGCGCATACGTCGCCCATTCGCTGCAGGTCCCGTGTCGTGTCGTGATGTACCAGAACGCTCCACAGCCGAAGATCGACGGAGTGCGGGCCCTTGGTGCGGTGCCGGTGCTCATGCCGCGCGACGGTGTGGTCGAGTGGCTCGCCCGGCGCGGGTGGGAAGGCGAGCCGGAGGTATTCGTGCACCCGTTCGCTGATCCGGACGTCATCCGCGGCCATTCGTCGATCGTTCCCGAGATCCTCGAGGATTGCCCCGACGTGGAACGTGTGCTCGTCCCGGTTGGGGGCGGCGGGCTGATCTGCGGCGTCGCACTTGGCTTCGCGGCGCTCAAGCCCGACGTGCAGGTCGTGGGAGTGCAGTCCGACGGTTATCCGTTGTGGCAGCAGGCATTCGCCGCCGGAGGTCCGGTCGCGCCCGTGCCGGACACCATCGCCGACGGTACGACGGCGCCGTTCACGGAGGTGATGTTCGAGCGCTTGGATGCGCTCGTGCACGAGTGGGTCGTCGTTCCAGAGCACGACATGCGCACCGCCATCGGGCTGCTCGCGACCACCGCTAAGGTCGTCGCCGAGGGTGCGGGTGCGCTCGCCTTCACCGCGATGCGGCAGGAGCCGGAACGAGCCCATACCGTCGCCATCCTGAGCGGCGGTAACCTCGACCCAGAACAGCTTGCCGAGTTGCTGGTGTCATGAAGGAGAGCCGGTGAGCGATGCGGCACTCGAGATCGTGTTCGATCACTTCCACGCGCGCCGGCGGCGCGACATCGCGGCGGTGTCGGATGGCCTCGACCCGCACGTCGTGCACCAGGGGGTGCTACCAAGCCTCGTGTGCAACGGGCGCGACGCCGTTGTCGAGCGCGTGCGTTCGAGCTTCGATGAGGACGACAGGGGCGTCGAGCGCCTGGAGTTTCTCTCTGCCGGCGAGCGTGTGATCGTGTCCATTGCCGGCCCGAGATTTCGCGAGATCCCTTTCCTGAACGGCGAGATCTTCATGCTCTTCACGCTGCGGGATGGTCGCATCGCACGGATTGACGACTTCGCAACGCGCGGGGATGCGCTGCTCGCCGCCGAGGCGAGAACCGCTTAGGTTGAACGCGTCGGCGCAATCTCCCGCAGCAACGCCTGCACTCGACCATCGATCTCGTCGCGGATCCTTCGAACGGTCGCGAGCGACTTTCCGGCGGGATCCTCGAGATCCCAGTCGAGGTAACGCTTTCCGGGGTAGAACGGACACGCGTCGCCGCACCCCATCGTGATGACGACATCGGCTGCCTCGACTGCATCGTCGGTCAGCGGCTTCGGGAATTCTTTGCTGATGTCGAGGCCAACCTCACTCATCGCTTCCACCACCGCGGGGTTGAGCCGGTCGGCTGGATCGGACCCCGCCGATCTGACGTGAACGGCGCCGCCGGCGCGACGGTCGAGGAGTGCCGCCGCCATCTGCGAGCGGCCTGCGTTATGGACACATACGAACAGGACTTCAGGCACGTGCTTCGACCTGGTCGGGAAAGATGCGGCGGGCGGCGAGCGCGACGTAGACCAAGCCGACGAGCACCGGCACTTCGATCAATGGGCCCACCACGCCAGCCAACGCCTGTCCTGACGTGGCGCCGAAAGTCGCGATGGCGACCGCGATCGCCAGCTCGAAGTTGTTGCCCGCAGCGGTGAAGGCGAGCGTGACTGCCCGCGGGTACGGCAGCCTCAATGCGCGGCCAAGGGCCATCGAGCCGGCCCACATGGTCGCGAAGTAGACAAGCAGTGGCAAGGCGATGCGGGCCACGTCCAAGGGATGTGAAGTGATCGCGTGACCTTGCAGGGCGAACAGGATGACGATGGTGAACAGCAATCCATAGAGCGCGAACGGACCGAGCCGGGGCAGCAGCCGAGCCTCGTACCACGCACGACCTTTTGCCCGCTCGCCGACCCGACGGGTGAGGTACCCGGCGAGCAGTGGGATGCCGAGAAAGATGAGCACGCTGCGCACGATCGACCAACTCGACACAGTGAGGTGCGCGGTCGACAAGCCGAGCCATCCCGGCAGGACCTGCAGGTAGAACCATCCAAGGACACCGAAAGCGAGGACCTGGAAGATCGAGTTGAGGGCGACCAGCACGGCGGCGGCCTCTCGATCGCCACCGGCCAGATCGTTCCAGATGATGACCATGGCGATGCAGCGTGCCAGTCCGACGATGATCAGGCCTGTGCGGTATGCGGGTAGATCAGGGAGAAAGATCCAAGCCAGCGCGAACATGAGGGCGGGCCCGATCAGCCAGTTGAGAATCAGTGAGGGCACCACCAGCCGCCGGTCGCCGGTGACCGTGTCAAGCCGGTCGTACCTCACCTTGGCCAGCACCGGGTACATCATCAGCAGCAGCCCCAGCGCGATGGGGAGCGACACACCGCTGACCTCGACCGTGGACAGTGCGGTGCCCAGGCCAGACCACGCACGTCCGAGAATCAGGCCGACGGCCATGGCGAGGGCGATCCAGGCCGGCAGGAATCGGTCCAGGGTGGACAGCCGGCTCGCAACCGGCCCTGCGCTCGGCGCGGAACCGCTTCTGACCGCGATGGCCTCGTCGGCCGGACTCACGGAGTCAACAACAGACGGAGGTCGCGTCGTGCGTGCCGCAGCATGCCTCTCCGATCGCGCCGGCCGTCTCCGCGGGAGCGTCCGCGAGCACCGTGTAGACCTCCCAGCGGGTGTCGGCGCCGGCAACCCAGACCTTGTCCTGGAGCGCATGGCAGCATGTCACGCCATCCTCGACCTCGGTAGGCAGGCCTTCGGCAGCCAGCCGCTGTGTGGCGGCGACGACCTCGCCCGTCGATCCCACCTCGACACCGAGATGGTTCAGCGTGCCCGCCTGGCTCGGATTCTCGAAGAGCACGAGCTTCAGGGGCGGATCCGCGACGGCGAAGTTCGCGTATCCCGGACGGCGTTTGGCGGGCTCGGTACCGAACAGCTTCGAATAGAAGCCGATCGCCTCGTCGAGGTCCGAGACATTGAGCGCGAGTTGGACTCTTCCCACGTCAGCTGCAGTCGCAGTCGCAGGTTCCGTCACAGCCACAGTTGCAGTCCATTGTCGGCCTCCTATCGATGAACGTCGATTGATCGATGCGATCATAGACTGTTCCATCGACGGCTGTCAATGGGTAGAATGAAGCGCGTGCCACCCAAGATGGACCTCCTGATGAAGCTGCCGGTCGTGGATCGTGTGAAGGGCTGCAGCGTGCAGGTCGCGGAGCCACTCCCCGCCGCGCGCGCCGACGATCTTGCAGGCGTGTACAAGGCCCTCGGCGATCCGACGCGCGTCCAGATCCTGCACATCCTCGCGGCGGCGACTGAGCCGGTCTGCGTCTGCGACTTCACCGCGGCCTTCGATCTCGGCCAACCGACGATCAGCCACCACCTGGCGAAGCTGCGCGAGGCCGGCATCGTGACCAGCTTCAAGCGCGGGATCTGGGCCTTCTATCAACTCGATCCTGGTATGTCCCACGCCGCCCGCTCGGCGATCGAGCTGCTGCGCTGACGCGAGTTCTGACCGTCTATGACCCGCCGGACACCACCGGAGCCGGCGTGTGATGAACGGGGCGCGGCGCGTGGGTCGGGCGAGCAAGCGGGGCTGCCGTCGCCAGCGGGGCGGTCGTCGGCAGCCCGAAGGACGGTGCGATTGTCGGCTCGCCCGTGGCGATCGGGTCGGGCTGCGGGATGGGATCGGTTGTGGCCGTGGCTTTTCCTGGAGCCGTCGTCGCCGCTACCAGGCTGAACACCATGGTGAGCGCGGTCGCACCCACGGCCGCATAGACGGTCAACCGCCGGCGTAAGGCGAGGCTGAGATCGCGCCGAGTGCGGGCTGAGTCGATTTCGCTGGGCCCGGTCACCTGACCAGAGTAGCCCGCAGCCCCTGACGAAACGATGTCCTGAGGGATTCAAACGACCGACCACCTGAACTGCCATGCTGGGTTGCGTCGGGGGGGCGGTCTGACGGTGCCCGCATTGAGCGCGCGCTGTCCGTTCCCCGCGCCGAGAGTTTGGGGGTGAGGTGGTGAGGAGGATCGCTGCGCTGCTGCTGGCCTGCGCCTGGATGCTCGTGGCATCCGGTTGCGGCCCTCTCACGCCACGACTGGCGCCGACCTCCCCGGCCGTCCACATGACCCCGCGCGCCACGACGAGTCCATCAACGGCGCCGAGCGGCCCCTGCTCCGAGGTGACAACGACAACGAGCATCGACGATGTGGCACCGGCCTGCCAGGAGCGCTGGGTGCCGTACGGCGTCACCCAGGTACCGCCGGCGAACGAGCTGGCGCTCGAACACGTCCCCAACGCACCGACCGTGGTCAACATGACCGACGGCGCGGTGTCCGACCGGACCGCGCAGCGCTGGGCCGATGCCAGCAACTGGGACAGCGGCTGGTGGAAGTGGGCGCAGGCCAACAGCCAGCTCTTCGCGCTGCGCCACCTGGTCGGTCCGGCGCTCATCCCGGTCGCCGAGGTCGAGGCACTGCAGAACGGCGGGACCATCGATCAACCTGATTGCAATCTGTATCCGATCAGCTCGAAGCTGTTCGCGGTCGGCGATGCGGGAAGAGCGTATTTCGCCCGCAAACGTCTCCCCACGGATGACATGTATCTCTTCGTGGTCGTATACCGCGGCCCGTGCAGCGAGCTGGTGAAGGCGGCCGATGGCCAGACGACGTCCATCGTCGACTTCACTGAAAACACCACCGTGTTCACACCGGGCACCTTGCGCAGCGACCCGGTCCTCGGTGATCTCTGGTTTGGGGATGCGGGAGGCAATTGCCAGGACCCGTTGGGGCCGCCTCCGGCGTGGTGCGGTCGATGATTCGGCAGTTGCGCCGCTTGTCGCTGGCGGTTGCATTCACGAGCCTGCTGCCGCTGGCCACCGCAACAGCGGCGGGTGGCGGCGGCGGCTCCAATACGCCAGGTCCCGGACCGTCGGGCGCGGGCAGCGCCGCGTTGACGCACGGCAAGCTCGTCGCGGGAGCCGGCGGCACCTATCTCCCGATCACACCGACCGGTATCGTTCCAGGAGGCTCCGACCCTCGGAACCCCCTCGAGGTCCCGCCCAGGGGACCGAACCCGCAAGGGATGTCGTGCCCCGCGACGAGCCTCTTCCATGTCGGGCCGGGGTCACCGGCACCCGGAGGCGGCGTGGTCGCTGTGATCGCCATACATCCCGCCTTCACGAGAAACAGTGGCGGCGGCTACGACGGCCTCGACGCGCGTTTCGCGTATGCGCTGCAGAAGGCCATTCCGGCGGGCGGCGACCCCACAGCAACTTCGCCGGGAAGCATCGCAACCGAGGCGAATGTGACCGGACATGTGATTGCCGTCACCGCGTTCCTGCACACGCGCGGGACGTGGGAGGATGCACAGCCGGTGGCGCCATATGGAGGGAGCTGCATCGGCGCGACCTTCGCGTTCAGCGCTCCATATCTCGCCGGCGATGCACCACCGCCGGTTCCACCGCCAGGCATGCTTGCCACGCCACCGTTTCCGACCGGGGCAGCGCTGACCGCGGCGCTGAGGGCCGCCTGGACGATCGGGAGCGTCGCGACATTGCCAGGCCCGGCGATGACTGCCCGCACGTTCGTCCACATCCCGACGTGCGCGTGGATGCAGTCCGACGTTCCGGCTCAGCCGACGGCGATGCATGCCCTCAGCGCGGCGCTCGTCGACGGGTACACGCTGTTCCTGCTCTACGACGTCGTTGTCACGCCCGGACCGGTGACGTGGAATTGGGGCGACGGCACCAGCAGCGCGGCGGCGGGCCCGGTCGAACATGGTCCCTCGAGCCTGCCCACCTATGACCCGTCAACGCAGACGTGGACGACGCCATGTGCCGTCAGCCATGCATACGCCACGGTCGCAGGTGCGGTGACCATCACCGCGACCGAAACGTTCCAAATCACCATCACCGTGAGCTGGAGCGATGGCCTCAGCGTGCACTCACAAGCGGTTGCGTGCGACCCCGCGACCGGCGGCATGTGCAGGCTTGCGCTCGGGCCGGACGACGGCTGGCTGAGCGGCCCACATGCAGTCGACCAGATCGAGCCGGTCCCCTTTGCGCCATCGACACCGATGCCCTAGCGCGCGTCATCACCGGTCGAGCAGCGATCTCCCGGTCATCTCGTCGGGGATGGGCAATCCCATCGCGCGGAGAACGGTCGGAGCGATGTCGCGCAGTCCGCCGCCGTCACGCAGCGGACCGTCACCGGCGCCCGCCACGAGCACCGGGACCCGGCTGGTCGTATGCGCGGTCAGGATCGATCCATCGCGACGATCGATCTTGTACTCGGCGTTGCCATGATCGGCGGTGATCAGCATCCCGCCGTGCGCCGCGTCGACTGCTCGCGCGATGCGTCCGATGCACGCGTCGATGCAGGCAACGGCGCGCACGGTCGCATCGAAATTGCCCGTGTGTCCCACCATGTCGGCGTTCGCGAAGTTGGCGATGATGAGCGAGTCGGCCGCCGACTCCACGTGCGCGATGACGGCATCCGCGACACCCGCGGCGCTCATCTCCGGGGCGAGGTCGTAGGTCGCGACCCGGGGTGACGGGACCAGAAGGCGCTCCTCACCGTCGAACGCGCTCTCGCGCCCCCCGTTGATGAAGTAGGTGACGTGCGCGTATTTCTCCGTCTCCGCCACATGAAATTGCCGCAGGCCGGCGACGCTCACCACCTCCGCCAGCGTGTGCGCCACGTTCTCGCGCGGGAATGCCACCCTCGCGTCGAGGTCTCGCTCGTACTCGGTGAACGTGACCAAGTCGACATCGTTGAGGACGCGCGACCTCGCAAAGCCGTCGAAGGTGCGGTCAACGAGTGCATGGCTCAACTGACGTGCGCGATCGGGGCGGAAGTTGAAGAAGATGATCGAGTCGCCGTCCTCGATGCTGACGCGCCCTCCGTCGTGGAGGATGGACGCCGGCGGGACGAACTCATCGGTGACGTCCGCTGCGTATTGCGCCTCGATATACGCGACAGCGTCAGTCGCGACGTCGCCTCCCGACCCCGCGATGACATCGTATGCACGCTCGGTCCGATCCCAGCGATGGTCACGATCCATTGCGAAGTAACGTCCGGCGACCGACGCTACCGCGCCGACGCCGGCCCGGTCGATGCCGTCGATGAACGTGCGGACAAACCCCGACGCGCTCGTCGGCGGCTCGTCACGACCGTCGAGAAACGCGTGAAACCAGAGCGACGTCAGCCCGCGGCGACGCGCCAGCTCGGCAAGGGCAACCGCGTGACCCTGATGGCTGTGCACCCCGCCTGGAGAGATCAGGCCGAGGCAGTGCAGAGCCGCACCGCGATCGCGTGCGCGGTCAACCGCGGCGCAGAGCGGACCGTTCTCGAAGAAGCTCCCGTCGTCGATAGCCTGATTGATGCGGGACAGCGGTTGCAGCACGAGCCGGCCGGCGCCGATCGTCAGATGCCCGACCTCTGAGTTTCCTTGCTGCCCGGGCGGGAGACCGACCGCAGCCCCGCTGGCGTCGGCCTCGGTGTGCGGCCAGCGCGCGTCGAGCGTGTCGAACTCAGGCGTTGCGGCAGCGGCGATGGCGTTGCCGTATGGATCGGCGTTGCGGCCCCACCCGTCGAGGATGAGGAGCACGAACGGTCGCACGGCGCTCATGGTGTTGAGCGCTGCGAGCTCACGCGTTCGCGGCCGTTGCGGCCGCGGCGACGATGGCGGCGAACTCCTCGGCGCGCAGGCTGGCGCCGCCGACGAGCGCACCGTCGATGTCCCGCTCTGCAAACAGTGACGCGGCATTGGCGGCGGTGACGCTTCCCCCGTACAGTACGCGCGGCCGTACCTGAAGAAATCGCGGGCAGAGGTGCGCCTTGATGTGCGCGGTCACCTCCTGCGCCTGGGCAGGGGTCGCGGTACGTCCCGTGCCGATCGCCCATACCGGCTCATACGCGATCACGAACGCGTCGGGCGGGGCCGGCATCGCGAGCGTGGCGAACACCGCATCAAGCTGGCGGTCGACGATCTCGAAGGTCTGCTCGGCGTCTCGCTCCTCGCCGGTCTCGCCGACGGCGAGGATGACGCGCAGCCCGTGCGCCAGCGCCGCGCCGAACTTTCTCGCGACCTCAACGTCGGTTTCACCGAAGAGATGGCGCCGCTCGGAGTGCCCCACCAGCGCGAGATCGCAGAGTCCTTCGAGCATCGACGGTGAGATCTCACCGGTATAGGCGCCCTTGTCCTCCCAGAAGACATCCTGCGCACCGAGGAGCACGCCGGATCCCTCGAGGATCGACCGGACGGGCCAGAGATGCGTGAAGGGAGGCAACACCGCGATCTCCGCACCGCCCATGCCGGCAACCGCGGCGACGACCGCACCGGCCAGCGCGGTGCCCTCTGCCACCGTCGTGTGCATCTTCCAGTTACCGGCCACCATCGGCCGGACGCCGGCATCGCCCGAGATATCCCCCGTCAACGACGGGCAGCTTCGTGGTCGCGGAGCGCGGCGACGCCCGGCAGCGTCCGCCCCTCGAGAAACTCGATGGTCGCGCCGCCGCCCGTGCTGATGAAGCCGATCTTGTCCGCAACGCCGGCGTCCTGCACCGCCGCGGCAAGGTCACCGCCGCCGATCACCGATGTGGCGGACGATGCGGCGACCGCCCGGGCGACGTCGCGTGTCCCCACGGCAAACGACGGGATCTCGTAGATCCCGAGCGGCCCGTTCCAGATGATCGTCCCGGCGGCGCTGCAGTCCGCGGCGATCCGCGCGACCGAAGCAGGACCGGCGTCGACGACCATCCACCCGTCGGGGATCTCGCTGTTCGCAACCGTCCGGGTGGGCGCGTCATCCGCAACACGCTCGGTGACCACCGCGTCGGCCGGCAGCCGAAGGTCCGCGCGGCGTCCGGCGGCAGCGTCGAGCAACCTGCGTGCGGTTGCCACCTGGTCGTCCTCCACGAGCGATGCTCCCGTCGTGAGGCCCAGAGCGCGATAGAAGGTGCATGCCATGGCGCCGCCGGCCCACAGGATGTCGACGCGGTCCAGGAGGTGGTCGAGCACACCGACCTTCGTCGAGATCTTCGAGCCGCCGACGATTGCCACCACCGGCGTTCTGGGGTTGTCCATGACGCGACCGAGCATCTCGAGCTCGCGCGCCATCAGCTTTCCCGCCACCGCCGGGAGCAGATGCGCGACACCCTCGGTGGAGGCATGAGCGCGATGCGCCGTGCCGAACGCATCGTTGACGTAGACGTCCGCGAAAGCGGCGAGCCGCTCAGCGAACGCCGGATCGTTCGCCTCTTCACCAGGCTCGAAACGGACGTTCTCGAGCATTCCGATCTCCCCGTCGCGGAGCGACGCGACCATGCTCTGGGCGCTGTCGCCGACAACGTCCGATGCAAGGCGCACGTCGGCCCCGATCAGCGTGCTCAGGTGCGCGGCGACGGGACCGAGACTGAGGGTGTCGTTGATTCGTCCTTTGGGGCGGCCCAGATGCGCGACGACGATGACCCGCGCGTCGCGAGCGCGCAACGCCTCAATGGTGGGAATCGCCTCGCGGATCCGGCGGTCATCGACGATCGCCCCTTCGCGCATCGGCACGTTGAGATCCTCGCGCAGCAGCACCCGCTTGCCATGAACGTCGATGTCATCCATGGTCGCCTTGTTCATACGATGCCTTCAGAGGCGCGACGCGATCAGGTCGACCAGGTCGACCACGCGGCATGAGTACCCCCACTCGTTGTCGTACCAGGACAGCACCTTCACGGTGTGATCGCCGAGCACCATGGTTGAGGGCGCGTCGAGGATGGACGAGTGCGAGTCGTGGAGGAAGTCCATCGACACCAACTGCTCCTCGCTGACCGCCAGGATGCCTTCGAGGCCGCCGCCGGCGGCCTCACGCATCTCGGCGTTGATGTCCTCGGCGGTCGCGCTCTTCGAGAGCGTGGCAGTGAGGTCGACAAGGCTGACGTCGGGCACGGGGACGCGGAGTGACATGCCGTGAAACTTCCCCTTCAGCTCGGGCATGACGAGTGCAATCGCCTTCGCGGCGCCAGTCGTCGTCGGAATGATCGACAGCGCAGCGGCACGCGCACGCCGCTTGTCCTCGTGCGGGGCGTCGAGGATCACCTGGTCCTTCGTGTACGCGTGCACCGTTGTCATGAACCCGGTCTCGATACCGAAGGAATCGTTGAGCACCTTCGCAACCGGCGCGAGGCAGTTGGTGGTGCACGAGGCGTTCGAGACGATGTGGTGATCGGCCGGGTTGTACGCGTTGTCGTTGACGCCCATGCAGATCGTGATGTCCTCGTTCTTCGCGGGCGCCGTAATCACCACCTTCCGGGCACCGGCATCGAGGTGTCCCTTGGCGCGCACCGCGTCGGTGAAGAATCCGGTCGACTCGACGACGATGTCGACACCGAGATCACCCCAGGCGAGGCGCTGCGGGTCGCGCTCGGCGAGCACCTTGATGAGGTGACCGTCGACCGTGATGCTGTCGGCAGCGGCAGCGACCGTCCCGGGGAAGCGCCCGAACACACTGTCGTACTTGAGGAGATGGGCGAGCATGTCGGGAGTGGTGATGTCGTTGACCGCGACGATGTCGAGCTCCGGGGAGCGCTCGCGTGCTGCACGGAACACGTTGCGGCCGATGCGGCCGAAGCCGTTGATCCCAACTCTCACTCCCATGCCGGACAACCTCCTCGAATCCAGTGACAGATCGCGTTCAACCCTGCGGCCTCACCCTATCACCGCCCTCGCCCGCCGCGGCGACCAGGCGCTGCAGACGCCCGGCCATCGCAGGCCGGCTGCAGCCGGCCCGCTCCGCGAGCTGCCCCAGGTCGTCGTCCGGATGGCGAGCGCGCAACGCCGCCGCTTCGCGCAACGCCGGCGGCAATGCGAGCCATCGCGCCGGATCCGCCTCGAGGACGGCGATCGACTCCATCTGCCGCACACCGGCGGCAGCCGTCCTGCGCAGGTTCGCGGTCTCGGCGTTGAGCCGGCGGTTGACGCCGCTGCGCACCTCGCGGATCACCCGCCCGGACTCGAAGGCGAGACGCCCGGCCTGAGCGCCGATCGAGCTCAGCGCCGCGCCGACCGCGGCGCCCGACCGCACCGTGACCACCCAGCGTCCCCTTCGCCGCCGGACCCGGGCGCCCACGCCGAGCGACGTGAAATCGATGGTCAGCTGGCGAGCCCCATCCTCGGCCGCGCAGCCGATCTCGAGATACGGCTCGCCGTCGGGCCGCACGAGGCGCCCGGCGCCGAGGAATGCGCCGCGAAGGCGGCTGCGTGCGCAGCACACGCGGGCCGATCGCACATGAACAACCGCGGGATCGACGCCAACGAGAACGTACTGAGTCCGGCGTGCTGCGCCGACACGGGAGACATGGGCAGGGAAGTGCTCAGCGTGGAGCGCCTGCATGGCCGCCCGGACCGCGACCGGTCGCGTCGTCGCGATCGCTTCGGGGGTCGTCGTCACGAGCGCGAGCCCCTCGACGAGCGAGAGCCGGCAGCATGGCAGCAGCGGCGTGTGCGGTGCCAGCTCAGCAACGACACGCTGCGTGAAGGACTGTGTCGCGTCCACGGTCAGGTTCGATCACTCATAGCGGGGATCAGGTTGATCGACGTCGCGATGCTGCACCGCCACAACCAGGCCCTCCGTACGGAGCCTCGATGCGACAGCCTCGACGATCGCGACGGAGCGATGCCTGCCGCCGGTGCAGCCGATGGCGACGTGCAGAACGTCGCGTCCACGGCCGGCCGAGCGTTCAGCCGACCATGTCACGAGCGCGCTGACGCGATCGATGAGCTCACCTGCCACCGGATCCGCGAGCACGTAGTCCCGCACCGCCGGATCGAGGCCGGTGTGCGGCCGCAGTTCAGGCACCCAGAAGGGGTTCTTCACCATTCGGGCGTCCGCCATCACCTCCACCTCCGGGGGAGGGCCGAATTTGAAACCAAATGAGGACAGTGCGACGCTCATCAGAACGGGCGATGCCGCTGCGCTCATAGGAGCTCCTTGACGCGGAGCGCAACGGGACGAGGCACGACGGTCGTGAGCTGGTCGACGGGCGCGTCACGGATGCCGTCGATGCTGCCGAACTGACGAAGCAGCGCGCGCCGGCGCACCGGGCCGAGACCCGGCACGACGTCGAGCTTGGAGCGCAGCGCCGCCTTGGCGCGGCGTCCGCGATGGTGCGTGATCGCGAAACGATGCGCCTCGTCGCGCACCCGCTGCACAAGAAAGAGTGTCGGGCTGTCGCGCTCGAGGATGATCGGACGTGCCCGTCCGGGCTTGTACAGCTCCTCGTTTCGCTTGGCCAGGCCGAAGACGGGCACCCGCTGCAGGCCCGCCTCGCGAAGTGCGCGCACCGCGGCGCTCAACTGACCCTTCCCACCGTCGATGAGGACGAGATCCGGCAGCACCGAGAAGCTGAGGTCCGAGTCATCGCCGGCCCGGCGCGGGGTGCGATGGGGGCGCTGCTCCGCACCGTTGGCGCCTGCCGGGTCGAGGACTGGAACGTCGTCCTCTCCGGCCTCGTCGCGCGGTACGAGCCGGCGGAAGCGCCGGCGCAGCGTCTCCTCGATCGAGGCGAAGTCATTGGCACCCTCGACGGTCTTGATGCCGAAATGGCGGTAGCTCGCGGGCGCGGGCCGCCCCTCCTCGAAGACCACCATCGAACCGACCGAGTTGGTCCCCATGGTGTTGCTGATGTCGTAGCACTCGATGCGACGTGGCGGCGCCGGCAGCTGCAGGCTCGTGGCCAGGTCGTCAAGCAACGCCTCGGTCTTCGCGGCGTCGTAATCGTCCACGATGCGCTGCTGGCGCAGCGCGACCAGTGCAGTCTCGGCCGCCTGGGCGACGAGCCGCCGGGCGTCGCCGCGTTGCGGCACGTGCACCTCCACGGGACCGCCGCGCTGCTCGGCCAGAAACGCTTCGAGCACCGCACGTCCCTCGATGTCGTCCGAGACGAGCAGACGGCGCGGGACGGACGTCACGCTCCCGTAGTACTGGGGCAGAAAGCCGGCGAGGCACGCGGCCGCGTCCAACCCCGTGACACCTTCCAGTTCGTGGGTCTCCATCCCCATCACCCGGCCCTGGCGGATGCTCAGCACCGCTGCCATCGCCCGCCCGGCCTCAACCACGACGGCGATGCAATCCTCGTCGGCGCGCACGCCGCGAAGCACAGTCTGCCGCTCACTGATGCGCTCGATGGCACGCAGACGGTCGCGAAAGCGCGCCGCAAGTTCGTAGTCGCGACCCTCGGCAGCGGCATCCATCTGATCACGCAGCTCATCGTGCAGCTTCTCCGAGCGTCCCTCCATGAACTCCTGGACCTGCTCGAGGACTTCCGCGTATTCGGGCGCGTCGATCCTCCCCTCACACGGGCCTGAACAGCGCTTGATGTGATAGTCGAGACAGACGCGTCCGCGCCGGAAGATCTCGTCGCTGCAGGTGCGAAAGGGGAAAATGGTGCGCAGCGATCGCACCGTCGTCCGCAGTGACTGCGCACTCGTATATGGACCGAAATAGCGCGCACCGTCGCGGATCACCTTCCGCGTGTAGTACGGGCGCGGGAAGAGCGTTGCACCCTCGGCGCTCTTGCCGCGCGGCCTGCGCACCTCCTCGCGCGCGGTGCCGGGAGCGACGGCATCGTGCACGCCCGGGCGCGGAATCTTGAGGTACAGATAGCTCTTGTCGTCCTTGAGGCGCACGTTGAACCGCGGGCGGTGCCGCTTGATCAACGAGTTCTCGAGGACGAGCGCCTCGTGCTCACTCTGGCACGCGATGACCTCGAAGTCGAAGACGCTCGCGATCAGCTGATGCGTGCGCGCCTGCAGCGTGTCGATGCCGGTGAACCACGACCGCAGACGGTTGCGTACGTTGGCGGCCTTGCCCACGTAGATGACGCGTGCGTCGGCACCGCGCATGACATAGACGCCCGCGCCGCTCGGCGAGGCGCGGAGCCGCGCCTTCAGCAGCGCGGGATCATCGAGGAGGCGTTCTGCCCGCTTGGTCGGCACCATTCCAGCCACTGTATCGCGGCTCAGGCGTGCCCCTCGGCACTGTTCAGCTCGGCAAGGAAGGTTGCCTCGTCGAGCACCCGCACCTCGAGGCGCTGCGCCTTTTCGAGCTTGCTCCCCGGCGAGGCACCGGCGACCACGCTGTGCGTCTTGCGGCTCACGCTCGAGCTCGGGTTACCACCGAGCGCCCGGATTCGGGCCTCGGCATCGGCGCGGCTCATTCCCTCGAGGCTGCCCGTGATGACCCACGTCTGGCCGCTCCAGGGACCGCCACCACCGGCGGCACGCTCTGGATCGACACCGACCGAGCGGAGGTGCGCGAGTACCTCGCGTCCTTCTCGTGAGGCGAACCACGCCGCCACATGCTCGGCGACGACGGCCCCGATGCCTTCGATGCCGAGGAGGTCTTCCTCCGTTGCTGCAGCAAGGGCCTCGATGCTGCCGAAATGGACGGCGAGCACCTCGGCCATGTGCTCACCGACGTGGCGGATGCCGAGCGCGTTGATGAACCGCGCCAGCGGGACGCGCCTGCGCGAGGCGATGGACTCGACGAGCTTCGCCGCGGAGCGATCAGCGAAACCGTCGAGTGTCAAAAGTTGCTCGGTGGTGAGTTTGAAGAGGTCAGCTGCCTCTGTTGCATAGCCGAGGTCGAGGAGTTGATCGACGATGGCCGGACCGAGTCCCTCGATGTTCATCGCGCCTCTCGCCGCGAAATGGAGCAACGACTCGCGACGCTGGGCTGGGCACAGCGGGTTGAGACATCGCCGCACCACCTCTCCGGGCTCGCGCACGAGTTGCGCGTCGCAGGCGGGGCAGTGCTCCGGCATCCGCCAGGGCGTGGCACCCTTCGGTCGCTTGTCGATAAGGACACGGACGATCTCTGGAATGACGTCGCCCGCCTTATGCAGGAGCACGGTGTCACCGATGCGCACGTCCTTGCGAGCAACCTCGTCCTCGTTATGCAGCGTGCACCGACGAACAGTGGAGCCTGCGACGAGCGTCGGCTCGAGGATGGCAACCGGCGTCACCGCGCCTGTGCGACCAACCTGCACATGGATGTCGAGCACCGTGGTCTCGTACTCCTCGGGCGGGAATTTGTACGCGATTGCCCAGCGCGGGGCGCGCGAGACCTGTCCCAGCTCCGCCTGCTCGGCGAGCGATGCGACCTTGATGACCACGCCGTCCGTGTCGTAATCGAGCTGGTGACGACGCTCCGCCCAGTGCTCGAGGAAGGCGAGGACCTCATCGATCGAGCCCGCCAGCCGCCGATGCGGGTTGACCCGGAATCCGAACGCCTCCAGCGTATCGAGCACCGCCGCCTGGCTCGGGAGCGGGCCGGGTGGTTCGAGCTGGTACATGAACGTCTGCAGACCGCGGCCGGCGGTTACCTTCGGGTCGAGCTGCCGAACGGCTCCCGCCGCAGCGTTGCGCGGGTTCGCGTAGACAGGCTTGCCCGCCTCCTCGAGACGCGCGTTGGTCACGGCGAATGCCGCTTTGGGGAGATACACCTCACCGCGAACCTCGAGCATGTCGGGCAGCGCGGTATCGGCCGGTTTCAGCGTCATCGGCACCGAGCGGATCGTGCGCACGTTGGCGGTCACGTCCTCGCCCTCGACGCCGTTGCCTCGCGTGGCGGCCCGCACGAAGCAGCCCTGCTCGTAGGTGATCGACATGGCAAGACCATCGATCTTCAGTTCGCACACGTATCCGCTGACCGTTCCGATGCCGCGCTCGACGCGAACACCGAACTCACGAACCTCGTCGTGGCTGAAGGCGTTGTTGAGGC
>Ga0307373_10003768_pt1 | contig 26065 bp, 17 predicted proteins | sample OX2MG_FD_202534 | JGI IMG/M metagenome (GOLD analysis project Ga0307373, IMG submission 202534) | Soil microbial communities from Risofladan, Vaasa, Finland - OX-2 | ecosystem: Environmental > Terrestrial > Soil > Coastal area > Acid sulfate soil | place: Finland: Risofladan, Vaasa | collected...
CACGCACTGTGCGATGACGGCCACCTTTTGCAACTCCCGTTGGCTCAACGTGAATGTCTCCTGTCTCATGGGGTGACATTTTCACGCGGCCGTTAAGGGGTGACAGAATTATCTGGCTAAGACACCACACCGGAAGGCTCGTTCCGCATTCGGCCCGGCTTGTACTATACTTTTTTCGGCGGTATCGTCTAGAGGTTAGGACGCCAGATTCTCAATCTGGTAACCGGGGTTCGATTCCCCGTACCGCTACCAAGCTTCCCCCTATCGTTCCAATCAGCAATTACCACTTGAATGCACTCTCAAACGCGTTTAATATAGGACTGTAGCGGTCCTATATGGCCGGTTGGAATGAGGGAAACTCCAGCACATGGTGAGACTTAGTAAACTGACGGATTACGGGCTGGTGCTGATGAGCCGCTTGGCTCAAGCGCATACTCCGTCTTTTCGCACCGCTCGCGACCTCGCCGTGGAACTGCAGCTTCCGCTGCCCACGGTCAGCAAGTTATTGAAGGCGTTGCTGCAGAGCGGTCTGCTGGTTTCGCACCGCGGCATGCGCGGCGGATACAGCCTGTCGAGAAAGCCGCGCGAGATCGGCTTGGCCGAGATCATCACCGCGCTGGAGGGTCCGATTGCGCTCACCGAGTGCAGCACGGACGTCACGGGCCTCTGCCAGCTCGAAACCTGCTGCGCCATCCGGAAGAATCAGCAAATGATCAGCCAGGCCGTGCGCAGCGTGCTGGAGAAGCTGACCCTTTCGGATTTGATCCAGCCGTTGATGCTGACGGGGGTGAGGAACGCGCGCGGCGACCTGGTCCCAACGATCGGCGTGTTTCCCGGGAGAATGCAATGAGCACGGATTCCAAAACGATTCGCGATCTGGCCGAGAGCGAGTACAAATGGGGCTTCGTCACCGAGATCGAAGAGGAAAGAGCTCCGAAGGGATTGAACGAGGAGATCATTCGCTTCATTTCGGCCAAGAAGAACGAGCCCGAATTCATGCTGGCGTGGCGGCTGAAGGCGTATCGCCACTGGGTTTCGCTGGAAAAGGCTCAGGCCGAGCCGAAATGGGCGAACATCCACTACGAGCCAATCGACTACCAGGGCATTACCTACTATTCGGCTCCCAAGAAGAAGCCCAGCCTCACGGATTTGAATGAAGTGGATCCGGAGATCCTGCGCACCTACGAGAAGCTGGGCATACCGCTCGGGGAACAGAAACGGCTTGCCGGAGTCGCGGTGGACGCGGTTTTCGACAGCGTTTCCGTGGCGACGACCTTCAAAGAGAAGCTGGCCGAGCTGGGCGTGATCTTCTGCTCCATTTCGGAAGCGGTACAGAAATATCCCGAGCTCGTGCGGAAGTATCTGGGCTCGGTCGTGCCCTACAGCGACAACTTCTTCGCGGCGCTCAACGCGGCCGTTTTCACCGACGGCTCGTTCGTCTACGTCCCCAAAGGGGTGCGCTGCCCCATGGAGCTTTCCACCTATTTCCGCATCAACGCCGCCGAGACGGGCCAGTTCGAGCGCACGTTGATCGTTGCCGACGAAGGCGCCACCGTCAGTTACCTCGAGGGCTGCACGGCCCCGGTCCGCGACAAAAATCAGCTGCACGCGGCCGTGGTCGAGCTGGTGGCCCTGGACAACGCGCGGATCAAATACTCGACGGTGCAGAACTGGTATCCGGGCGACAAGCAGGGCAAGGGCGGGATCTACAACTTCGTCACCAAGCGCGGCAAGTGCCAGGGCGTGAACTCGCAAATCTCCTGGACGCAAGTCGAAACCGGCTCGGCCATCACGTGGAAGTATCCGAGCTGCATCCTGCAAGGCGACAATTCGGTCGGCGAGTTCTATTCGGTGGCTTTGACCAATAACTATCAGCAGGCCGATACGGGCACCAAGATGATTCATCTCGGCAAGAACACCCGCAGCACCGTCGTCTCCAAGGGCATTTCCGCCGGCCACGGCCAGAATACCTACCGCGGCCTGATCCGGATCGCCAAGAATGCTGCCGGCGCCCGCAACTATACGCAGTGCGATTCGCTGCTCATCGGCGACCAGTGCGGCGCGCACACCTTTCCCTACATCGAGGTGAAGAACGCGAGCGCCCGCATGGAACACGAGGCCTCGACCTCGAAGATCGGCGACGACCAGCTCTTCTACCTGCGCCAGCGCGGGCTGACGGCCGAGGACGCGGTTTCCATGATCGTGAACGGATTCTGCAAGCGCGTCTTCCGCGAATTGCCGATGGAGTTTGCCGTGGAAGCGCAGAAGCTGCTGGGCGTGAGCCTGGAAGGCAGCGTCGGCTGAGCCGGCGCTGCGAGAGGAGCGGAATGAGTCTGCTGGAAATCAGAAATCTGCACGCCGAAGTCGACGGCCATCCCATCCTGCAAGGCATCGACCTGACCATCGAGGCCGGCCAGGTGCATTCGATCATGGGTCCGAACGGCTCGGGCAAGAGCACGCTCGCGCAGGTGCTCGCGCGCCACGAGACCTACGCCGTCACCGGGGGCCAGATCCTCTTCAACGGCAAGGACCTGCTGGCCATGAAACCGGAGGAGGCCGCCGGCGAAGGAATCTTCCTGGCCTTCCAGTACCCGGTCGAGATTCCCGGCATCACCAACGCCTATTTCCTGCGTTCGGCCCTCAACGCCGTCCGCAGGTGCCGCCAATTGGATGAAATCGACGCGATGGATTTTCTCCCGCTGTTCCGGGAGAAGCTGAAGCAGCTCGAGATGGACGAGAAGCTGCTCAACCGCTCACTCAACGAGGGTTTTTCGGGCGGCGAAAAGAAGCGCAACGAAATCCTGCAGATGAGCATGCTCGAGCCCAAGCTCGCCATCCTGGATGAGACCGATTCCGGCTTGGATATCGACGCCCTGCGGATCGTCGCCGGCGGCGTCAACGCGATGCGCGATCCCGGACGGGCCTTTATTGTGGTGACCCACTATCAACGCCTGCTCAACTACATCGTTCCCGATTTCGTCCACGTGCTGGTGAACGGACGCATCGTTCGCTCGGGCGGACCCGAGCTGGCGCTCGAGCTGGAAGAAACTGGCTACGCCATGGCGGGCGCCGGAAGCGAAAGCGGGGAGCGGGCTTAAATGCGAGCGGCGAGCAGAGGGGCAGCGTGAGCGCGATCTCGGCATCGGCGTACTTGCAGGCCTATCTGGCCGGCTTCGGCGAGTTCGAAAAGCTCGCCGCCGGCCGGGATCTGCCTTGGCTGCACGCGCTTCGCGGCGACGGGTTCGCCCGGTTCTGCGAGGCCGGTTTTCCCACCACACGTGAGGAAGACTGGCGATTCACCAGCGTGGCCGCCATTGCGCAGGGTTCCTTTCCGCTGGCCCGTCCCGGCGCCATGCCCTCGCCGTCGCAACTCGAGGGCTGGCGCATGAAAGATGCCGCTTGCGAACTCGTATTCGTGGGCGGCCGGTTCGCGCCCGCGCTCTCGCGGATGCCGGAACTGCCCGCGGGCGTTCAGGCGGGCAGCCTGGCGGCGCAGATCGCCGAAAATCCGGCCTCGCTCGAGCCCTTCCTCGGCCGCTATCTCGATTTCCGCCGCGACGCCTTCTGCGCACTGAACACGGCCTTCCTCGAAGACGGGGCGTACGTGCGCATCGGCCGGGGCGCAGTTCTGGAGCGACCGGTCCATCTCCTGTTCGTCTCCTTGGCGGGCGCCGAGCCGCAAATGAGCAATCCGCGCAACCTCGTCGTAGCCGAAGAGAACAGCCAGGCCGCGATCGTCGAAGATTACGTCTCGCTCGGCCCGAGCGCCGACTTCTGCAACACGGCGACCGAACTGGTCGCCGGCGACAATGCCGTGGTTTCCCACTACCTGCTCGAGCGCGAAGATACCCAGGCGTTCAATTTCTCGACCCTCCGCATCGAGCAGGGCCGCGATTCGAGCGTCGCCTCCCATTCCCTCCTGCTGGGCGGAGCGATCGTGCGCAACAACGTGCACGCCGTGCTCGCCGGCCAGGGCGGCGAGTGCCTGATCAACGGGCTTTTCGCCGGATACGGGCGCCAGCATCTGGACAACTACATGCGCGTCGAGCATGCCCGCCCCCATTGCAGCAGCCGGCAGTTTTACAACGGCATCCTCGGCGACCACGCCCGCGGCGTCTTCCACGGGCGCATCATCGTTCACCCGGACGCGCAGAAAACCGACGCCAAGCAGACGAACCGGAATCTGCTGCTTTCCGACGACGCCCAGATCGATACCAAGCCCCAGCTGGAAATCTACGCCGACGACGTCAAGTGCACCCACGGCGCGACGATCGGCCAGATCGAGCCCGACGCCCTCTTCTACCTCCGCTCCCGCGGACTCGACGAGCAGGCGGCCCGCCGCATGCTTCTTTTGGCCTTCGCCAGCGAGTGCCTCGACCGCATGCGGGAAGAGTCCGTCCGCGGCCATGTGGACGCCATGATCCGGCAGGGCCTGTTCGCGCCGGGCGGCGCTACGAAGGAGCTCCTATGACGGCCACGGCCAGGACTTCCTCGAGTGCGACCCATCCGGCGCCTGCGGCGGGCTTTGACGTCGAGCGCGCGCGCCGCGATTTTCCCATCCTGCGCCAGACGGTGCGCGGGCGGCCGCTGGTGTATCTGGACAACGCGGCCACGACCCAAAAGCCGCAGGCGGTCATCGACGCCATCTCGCGCTACTACGGGGAGGAAAACGCCAATATCCATCGCGGCGTGCATTTCCTTTCCGAACGCGCCACCGAGGAGTACGAAGGCGCGCGGAAAACCGTGCAGCGCTTCCTGAACGCCGCGCAGGAGAACGAGATCGTGTTCGTGCGCGGGGCCACCGAGGCCATCAACCTGGTGGCGCAGTCCTTTGGCCGCATGCGCGTCGGCGCCGGGGACGAGGTCCTCATCACCGCCATGGAGCACCATTCGAATATCGTGCCCTGGCAGATCCTGTGCGAACAGCAGGGCGCCCGGCTGCAGGTCGCGCCCATCGACGACCGGGGCGAGCTGCTTCTCGATGAGCTCGAAAAGCGCCTCGGGCCGCGCACACGGATCGTCGCCGTGACGCACGTTTCAAATGCCCTGGGCACGGTCAATCCGGTCGGGCAAATCGTGGAGCTCGCGCACGCTCGGGGCATCCCCGTTCTGGTGGACGGCGCGCAGGCCGCGCCTCACCTTCGGGTGGACGTGCAAGCGCTCGATTGCGATTTCTACGTTTTCTCCGGGCACAAAGTCTACGGTCCCACCGGTATCGGCGCCCTGTACGGAAAGGCCGCCTTGCTCGACGCCATGCCGCCCTATCAGGGCGGCGGAGAGATGATTCTCTCGGTCACGTTCGAAAAAACGGTCTACAACAAGGCCCCGCACAAATTCGAAGCCGGCACGCCCCACATCGCCGGCGCCGCCGGCCTGCGCGCCGCGCTGGAATATGTGAGCGGGCTCGGGATCGAAGCCATCGGCGCGCATGAATCCGAGCTGCTCGAATACGCCACCGGCCGGTTCGCCGCGATCCCCGGCATGCGCCTGATTGGCACGGCCCCGGAAAAGGCCGGCGTGCTGTCCTTCGTGCTGGACCCGGTCCACGCCCACGACGTGGGAACGATCCTCGACAACGAAGGGATTGCGATTCGCACCGGACACCACTGCGCGCAGCCCGTGATGCAGCGCTTCGGGATTCCGGCCACGGCGCGCGCTTCTTTCGGCCTCTACAACACCCGGGAGGAGGTGGACGCGCTGGTTCGCGGCATCGATAAAGTACGGGGAGTCTTCGCGCGATGAGCGATCTCCGCGAGCTGTACCAGGAATTGATCCTCGAGCATTACAGCGCCCCGCGCAATTACCGCCCGATGGCCGCCAGCCTGCAGGCCGAAGGTTACAACCCGCTCTGCGGCGACCATTTCACCATCTATCTGGATATGGATGGCGACGTGATTCGCGACGTCAGTTTCCAGGGTTCCGGGTGCGCCATCTCCAAGGCTTCCGCCTCCATGATGACGCAGAGCGTCAAGGGCAAGACCAAGACCCAGGCGGAAGATATGTTTCGAGAGTTTCTACACCTGGTGATGGGCCAGGCGGCCGGCAACGGAACCGCAGACCGGCTCGGCAAGCTGGCCGTCTTCGCCGGCGTCAGCGAATTCCCGGTGCGCGTCAAGTGCGCCACGCTGGCCTGGCACACCTTGCGCGCGGCGCTCGAAGGAAAGCAGAGCGCCACCTCCACCGAATAGCCGCCATGCCAATGAGAGAGCCCATCACGCTCGGCCGCGATTGCGAGGTCATCGAGATCCCGAGCGGCGTGCGGCGAACCCTCGCCGCCGGCGCCACGCTGCGAATCATGCAATCGCTCGGAGGCAGCTACACGGTGATCGACGATCAAGGCCAGATGCTTCGCGTGGATGCCGCCGACGCCGGCGCCCTGGGGCTCGAGCCCGCCGCCGAAGAGAAGACCACCGCCCCCGCGGCAGCCCTCAGCGAGCAGGCCGTCTGGGATCAACTCCGGACGGTCTACGATCCGGAAATCCCGGTGAACGTGGCCGATTTGGGTTTGATCTATTCCTGCGCGATCGTGCCGCTCGAATCCGGCGGCAACCGGATCGACGTGAAAATGTCGATCACCGCGCCCGGATGCGGCATGGGCAACGTTCTTAAGGCCGACGTCGAAAGCAAGCTCGCCAAGCTGCCCGATGTGAAGGAAGTTCAGGCCGAGATCGTTTTCGACCCGCCTTGGCACCCGGGCATGATGTCGGAAGCCGCCAGGCTGCAGCTCGGTCTGGACATGGATTACAGCCCCAGCCCGTCCCCCTACCCATCTTTCCCGGGAAGAGAGTAACCGCCCGAGCCCCCCTAGGCCCCTGCCAGCGTGGGAGATTGCCGTCCCGGGCGAAGCGAGGACGTCTCTTCGGACGTCGCGTTTCGCGTCCCGTTGCTTCCTAGGCCGGCTTCAAGAAGATCGTTCCCAGCGGCGGAAGCGACAAGGTCAGCGAATGCTGCCGCCCATGTGCGGCGACGGGCACCGCTTCGACCCCGAATCCGCTGCGCCAGCCGCCGCCCCCGTATTCAACGGCGTCGCTATTGAGCATCACCCTCCAATAACCCCCACGCGGAACCCCGACGCGGTAGTTGGGCCGCGGAACGGGTGTGAAGTTGCACGCCACCAGAATCACATCGTCCGTTTGACGGGACTTGCGCAGGAAGGTGAGCACGCTGGCGTCGGCGTCGTTGCAATCGACCCACTCGAAGCCTTCGGGAACCGGGTCGAGCTCGTGGAGCGCGGGCTCCTGCCGGTAGACGCGATTGAGATCAGCCACCCAGCGCTGCAAGCCCTGGTGCGGCGGGTATTGGAGCAGGTGCCACTCGATGCTCTCGTTGTGGCGCCATTCGGCCCACTGGCCGAGTTCGCAGCCCATAAAGAGCAGCTTCTTGCCCGGCTGCGAGAATTGGTAGGCGAACAGGTTGCGGAGGCTCGCGAACTTCTGCCAATCGTCGCCGGGCATCTTGCCGAGGAGCGATCCTTTGCCGTGTACTACCTCGTCGTGAGAGAGGGGAAGCAGGAAGTTCTCGGTAAACGCGTAGATCAGGCGGAAGGTCAGCGTGCCGTGATGGTATTTGCGGTGAATCGGTTCGTGGGAAAAGTATTCGAGCGTATCGTGCATCCAGCCCATATCCCACTTCATGCCGAAGCCCAGCCCGCCCAGGTAGGTGGGCCGGGAAACCATCGGCCAGGCCGTCGATTCCTCGGCGATGGTTTGCGCGTCGGGGAAGTCCTTGTAAACGGCCTCGTTGAGCTGGCGCAGGAAACCGATGGCTTCCAGATTTTCCCGCCCGCCGTACTCGTTCGGGATCCATTCGCCTTGCTTGCGCGAATAGTCCAGATACAGCATCGAGGCAACGGCATCGACGCGCAGGCCGTCGGCATGATAGAGGTCGAGCCAGAACAGGCCGCTGCTCAGCAGGAAACTGCGCACCTCGTTTCTGCCGTAGTTGAAAATGCAACTGCCCCAGTCCGGCTGAAATCCCTTGCGCGGATCGGCATGCTCGTAGAGATGGGTGCCGTCGAAATACCCCAAGCCGTGCTCGTCGGAAGGGAAATGCGATGGCACCCAATCGAGGATGACCCCGATGCCGTTCTGATGCAGCGTGTCGATGAGGAACATCAAGTCCTGCGGCGAACCGTAGCGGCTGGTGGGAGCGAAGTAGCCGGTCGTCTGATAGCCCCAGGAGCCGTAGAAGGGGTGCTCCATCAGCGGCAGGAATTCGACGTGCGTGAAACCCATCCGCAGGGCGTATTCGGCAAGGCGAGGCGCGAGTTCCCGGTAGGTGAGGCGGCGATTGTTTTCCTCCGGCACGCGCATCCAGGAGCCGAGATGAACTTCGTAGACGCTGATCGGCGCTTCGAGGGAGTTGCGCCCGCCCCGCGCGGCCATCCACCCCGCATCGTTCCAGTCGTAATCGAGATTCCAGACGATCGAGGCGGTTTTGGGCGGGGCCTCGGCGCGGAAGGCGAACGGATCGGATTTGTCGACCTGGTAGCCCCCCAGGGTAGAGACGATGTGGAATTTATAGCTGGCACCGGCGCCTATGCCGGGAACGAAACCTTCCCAGATACCGGAATCATGGCGCGCTCGCAGCGGATACGTGGCTTTGTCCCACCCGTTGAAATCGCCCATCACGCTCACGCTTTCCGCATTCGGGGCCCAAACGGCGAACATCACGCCCGTCTGGCCCTCGACCGCGCACGGATGCGCGCCCAATTTGCGGTACAGCCGCGTGTGAGTGCCTTCGTTGAACAGGAAGAGGTCGTCGCCGGAAAGCAGAGACGTCTCGTAGCCGGCCGCCCCGGCCGCGCCCGGATTCCCTTGCGAATTTGTTTTCGTATGCTCCACGGTAGCCATGCCCCCTCTCGTGATGAACTTTCATTGGAATCGAGGGCCCATTTCCCCAGCCATGCGCCCGAGGGGAAAGAATTCCCGATTCACGCCACAAAGACCGGGAATCCGAGATGGAATTGCCGCCTGCCGTTCCAGGACACCGGATCGAGATCACTACCAGCCAACCATCAAACCACGGTCGCCGTCAATCATCTTCGGAACGAAATCGGCGCGAAGGGGCCGGGCTTGCTTTCTCGGCCAGATCGCAAATGCCCTCGAGCGGAATCGCCACCCAGCCCGGCCGGTGGTTCAGCTCGTATTTCAGTTCGTACATCGCCTTATCGAGCAGCCATAGATTCAAGAAAAATTCCAGCTCGCCCGTTCCGGTTGGAAGGAAGGCGGCTCCCTCTGCCGCTTCGAGGTAGCCGCGAAGGAATTCGACCGAGGCCCACCGGCGCCAGCCGTCGGCGAAGCCCGACAGCGCGGCGAATCGGGGATCGGCCGCTCCGGCATCGCCCACGCGGCCGAACAAGGCGGCATACGCCGCGTAGTGGAACGAGCGCAGCATTCCGGCAACGTCTCGCACCGGGGAATGTTTGGCGCGGCGCTCGGCCAGGCTACGGGCCGGTTCACCTTCGAAATCGATGAAGACGAAATCGTCGCCGGTGTCGAGAATCTGGCCGAGATGGAGATCGCCGTGGATTCGCGTGCGCAGGCCGGTGAGCCGGCGCTCGCGCAAGAGCTCGAAGCGTCCGAGGATTTCCCCCTCCGCCGCGAGCGCCGCCCGAATCTTTCCTCCGAGCGCGGCGGGCAGTTCGGCCGCACGGCGCCCGAGCATGCCCAAGGCTTGCTCAGCCAAGCGAATCATCGATTCGGAAACTTCCCGTTGCTCGTCCGGCGAGAACGGCTCGGGCCGGAATTCGGGATCGTTCGTATCCGAACTCAGAGCGAGGTGGAGTTCGCCGGTGCGCCGGCCCAGCTTGTAGGCCGCTTCCCGATATTCGCCGAGCCAGAGAGCGGCCGCTTCCGAAGGCCGCCGCGCTTGGGCCACCAGGCCGCGGCCGGGCCGCTCGCCCGGAAGCTCGGCGGGGCCGCTGCTCTCGACGCGACCGTAAAAGCCGTCGAGGGCGGCGAGCGTTCGCCGCCACGCGTCGCCGCGGTTGGCGACGTATGCCTGCAGAATCCCCATGGTCGCGGGCTGGGCGCCTGGGCGCCGATACTCGAAACAGCCGGCGGTGGCCGGAACGCAGGGAAATCCGGCGCGCACGGAGAGGAATTCTCCCATTTCGAAGTCGGGATTGAGGCCTTCTTCCACGTGGCGAAAGAATTTCAGCACGAAACAGCGCCCGTAGAGAATCGACGTGTTGCTCTGTTCGGCTTTTAGCAGCGCAGGTTCCAGCCGGGTGCCGGCCGCGCGGCGCAGCGTTTCCAGGGCCGGGGTCGGCAGGCCAACCATTTCGCCCCGGGCGCCGGAGAGATGCGAGGCCGACGCCAGGGCCTCGAGCAGCTTGGCGAGCAAGCCAGGGTCCCACAAGGCATCGGTCAAAACGCGCTCGCCGCCCTCGGCTGGCACCAGCAGCTTCGGCCGCTCGTCTGTCCCCCCCCGGGGGCGCTCAGGCAAGGATTCGAGCGGGCTTTCGAGCAGGGGAACCGCGTAGGTTTCCGCGACCCCCTCTTCGTAGATGACGCGCGCCAGAAGGATGCACGCCGCCGCCCCTTCCAGGGGAACGGGAATGAAATCGGCGATTTTTACGTTTTGAATGACGCGCGTCTTGCCGCCAAACCACCTCTGCTCGGAAAGGAAGCCGGGAAGGCGCTGCTCGAGCGGTCTCTGCAGATTCTCCCACGCAGACAGATGAGAACTACCCATAGGTCACTCCACCCGGCGCACGCTCCGAACGCCGGAAAAAGATTTCGTTGTTCGTGGCGATGGATTCCCCTAGCAGGTTGGGGAAAAGCCCTGTTGGGCGGCTTCAGGGGCTAAAGCCCTCTTGATTTTGCGGGCGTTATGTCGCGGCTGAAGCCGCGACCCCCGAAGTCCTGCCCATTTTTCCGCAAACTGCTAGAGCGGGGGAATCTCCTCGGCCTTTTCCTTGTCGTCCTCCTTTTTGGATAGCGCCGGACGGAACACCCGTTCGAGCATGCCCTGAGCGACGTTGCGTCCTCCGATGCCGAAGGCGATGGCCAAACTCAGCATGATGGCCCCGAAGGCGATCGTGAACGTGATCAGGACGGTGCGCTGAGCCAGAGCCAGTTGCTCGAGCGCCATGGTGATGGTCAGCAGGATGATCAGGAACCGGACGAAGCCGCTCACCAGCCTCGCCGAGGGCAAATTCGCGTTCACCGCCGCCAGCAGGGCCGCCCGCGAAAAGAAATTCGCCGCCAGAAAGCCCAGGAAGAGAATGATCAGAGCTACGAAAATATCAGGCAGCAACTGAAACAGCCGCGCGATCTGCACGTGAAGTTCGGGAACGTTCAGCGCGTCCAGGCCCAGCAGCAGGAACGCGATCCAGACCACCCAGAAAACCACTCGGCTCAGCAGTTCGAGCGGCGCGGGCAGATCGGCCTTCCGGAGGATCTGCGTGATGCCGGAACCCTCCGACAGCGTGTTGACCCGGGCCAGCGCCATCAACCGCCGCGCAACGATCTTCACGATGATCGCCACCACCCAGCCGGCCACGAAGATGATCAGCATGGCGAGCAGGTGGGGCAGGAACTGCAGCAGCATGTCGTAGAATCTTCCGAGCGTCTGATTCATGCTCTGAAGTACCAGTAGCTTCATCGCTCACCTCCTGCCTCCGCGTTCCAGCGATCGATCAGATAGGGTTTGAGACGCTCGAAATCGTGGCTGAGCGCTTCGAGTTTTTGGTCGATTTTTGCGGCATCCGCCTTTTGATTTTGGGAAACGAAGGAGCTGACCCAGCCGCGGTAGAGCGGGGGCAGGGCCTGCAGCAGATGGTCGCGGTTGATCGCCGAGTGGTGATGGGCGGCGGCGAATTCGTAAATCGTTTTGACCCACAATTCATCCGGGTAGTGGAACTCGCGGTCGGCCAGCTGCACCACGTTGCGGATCTCGACGAGCGTCTGGGGCGCCAGGATGGATTCCAGAATCGGAACCAGTTGATCGACCTGGGAGCGGAACGTGTCCATGATCCGCCGCTTGCTCAACTGAATCGGTTCCAGCGCGACATCGTATTGAAAGCCGAAAAGAGGCAGATCCTCGCACGTGTCCCGCCCCTTCCAGAACGGCTCGTGCTCGTCCAGGCACCGGAACAGCGACCCCACCACCTGCCGGACCGTCCCGGCGACGTCCTGGCCGTACTGCTTGGCCGCCTGAATTTTCGGCCCGAGGAAGGACTCGCAGATGCGGAAATCGTCGACGATCGCCGTGGTCGTCATCCAGATTTCCATGCCGAACGTGGTGATGTCCTGTTCCCACACATCCTTGCCCAGAAAATGGCAGGCCAGGCGGCCCGAAAGGCCCAGATCGGTTCCCACCGGCTCGTGAATCTTCCGGCCGTAGAGCGCGGCCACCGCGGGAGAAACCAACCCCTTGACCAGCAACCCGTCGAACTTGCGCCGCTGATAGACCGGGGCGGCGAAATCGAAATTCTCGCGGTAGATCGGGCGAACCAGACTATCGACCCACTCCGGCGTAATGCTGAGCGAGTCGGGAGAAACAATCGCGCAGGCCTTCGCCCGGAGCAGGTCGGCGGCGGTGAAGAGCGTGCGCAGCGCGGTTTCCTTGCCGGGAATCCCGTGATAGGGAGCGCTGAGGCGGTGAAAGGTGCGCAGCGGGTTCGAGGTCAGCAGCATGCTGAAATCCCGGACCGAGGCGTTCTTGAAGATTTCCGGCGTGCCGTCGGTCGACCCGCCGTCGGGATTGATCAGGACGCAGCGTTCCCTCTGAAAATATTTGGTCAGCCCCACCTGAAGCGCACTCACCACGCGCTCGATGCTGTCCCGGTTGTTGAAGGTGGGCACGCCCACCAGAATGTCCACCTCCCCGACGGCGGTGAGCTGGCGAAGAAATTCTTCCGAGATTGTGGAAGATTCCGGCAAATTGCTTCTCCCTGGAGCGGATCCTCCGCCGGGCGGTTCGGGCCGGACGCGGCAGCCCGCCGTTAAATCCGGCGAAGTCGAAACCAATAAAACTGATACGGCCCCAGCGTCAGAAGGTAGGGCAGATCGCCGATCGGCGGGAAAAGGTTGCCGCCCGACATCTCGATCGGAATCCAGCCCCTCCACTGGCGCAAGTCGAGTTCGGCCGCCTGCGCCTGGCTCGACAGGTTGCCGGTAATCAAAATTCTCTCGTTCGCCAGCGCGCGCATGTAGCCGATTACGTGATGATTCTCCGGGGCCAGAAGTTCCATCGTCCCGCGGCCCAGGGCCCGCGTCGTCTTCCGCAAACGGATCAGCCGCTTCATCCAGGAAAGCAGCGAGTGGTCGTAGCGCCGCTGCGATTCCACATTGACGGCCTGATAGCCGTAAACCGGATTCGAAATGATGGGGGAATAGAGCTGCTCGGGATCGGCGCCGGAAAAGCCCGCGTTCCAGCCGCCATTCCACTGCATCGGCGTGCGGACGCCGTTGCGGTCGCCCAGGTAGATGTTGTCGCCCATGCCGATTTCATCTCCGTAATAGATGATCGGGCTGCCCGGCATCGACATCAACAACCCGTTCATCAGCTCGATTCGCCGCCGGTCCCCCTCCATCAGCGGGGCCAGGCGCCGTCGAATGCCCACGTTGATCTTGGCGCGCAGTTCGCGGGCGAATTCGTCGTACATATAGTCGCGCTCTTCGTCGGTGACCATCTCCAGGGTCAGTTCGTCGTGATTGCGCAGGAAGATTCCCCACTGGCAGTTGTCGGGAATGTCGGGCGTGGTCTGCAGGATGTCGACGATCGGCTTGCGGTCCTCGAGCTTGAGGGCCATGAACATGCGCGGCATCAGCGGGAAGTGGAAGGCCATGTGGCATTCGTCGCCGTCGCCGAAATACTGCCGCACGTCGCGGGGCCACTGGTTCGCTTCGGCCAGAAGCATTTTCCCGGGGAAAGTGGCGTCGACGCGCGCGCGAAGAAACTTCAAAACCCCGTGCGTTTCCGGCAGATTTTCGCAGGCGGTGTCTTCCCGCTCGACCAGGTAGGGAACCGCGTCGAGCCGCAGCCCGTCGACTCCCATGTCGAACCAGAATTTCATCACGCCCCACATCGCCTCGCGAACCACCGGGTTGTCGTAATTGAGATCGGGCTGATGGCTGAAGAAACGGTGCCAGTAGTAAGACTTCGAAACCGGGTCCCAGGCCCAGTTGGAAAGTTCGGTATCGGTGAAGATGATGCGGGCCTTCTTGTAGCGCTCGACCGTATCGCTCCAGACGTACCAGTCGCGGCGGGGGTTGTCGCGGGAGCTGCGCGCCTCCTGAAACCAGGGATGCTGGTCGGAGGTGTGGTTCAGAACCAGCTCCGTGATGACGCGAATGTTGCGGCGGTGCGCCTCCTCGAGGAACATCCGGAAATCGTCGAGATCCCCGTAGGCCGGATGGATGCCCGTGTAGTCGGAGATGTCGTAGCCGTCATCGCGCAGCGGTGAGGGATAAAAGGGCAGCAGCCAGACCACGCTCACACCCAAGTCTTGCAGGTATTCCAGCTTGAGCGTGAGCCCGCGAAATTCGCCGACGCCGTCCCCGTTGGCGTCGTAGAAGGCACGCACGTGGAGTTCGTAGATAACGGCGTCCTTGTACCAGAGTGCGTCGTTGGCCATGGCCGTGATGGATCGCTCTCCCTGCTCTTCGGTTCGAGCCGGACGCCCGAACCTGGCTCCCGCTACTGAGCTCCCGTTACAGAAAGTAATCGAAATCCCGCTCGGAGCGCACGCGGCGCCGAATCCGGAATATGTGAGCGGGAAGCACGCTCGGGTTGAGCTCGACGTAATTGCGCCGGCCCTGCCAGAGATAACGCGCGCCGGTCAGCAGGTCGTGCATCTGGTAGGACTGATTCTCGGGCAAGCCCAGCGCTTCGGTCTCGAGCTCCACCCAGCCCGAATGCGTCTGATACGGATTCAGATTGACGATCACCAGGATGGCCGAGGCGCCGTCCTCGCCGGTTTTCGAATAGGCGATGAGTTGGTCGTTGTCGACCGGGTGGAACTCGAGCCGGTCGTTCGCCTGCAAAGCCGGGTTCTCGCGCCGAATGGCGTTTACCTTGGCGATGAATTCCCGCAAGCTGTCGGGCCGCTCGATATCCCAACGGCGAATCTGATACTTTTCCGAATCCAAGTACTCTTCGCTGCCCGGCCGCAGAGCGCGATTCTCGGACAGCTCAAACGCCGGCCCGTAGATCCCATAGCTCGCGCCCAGCGTGGCCGCCAGCACCAGCCGAGCCTGAAACGCCGCCCGGCCGCCATACTGCAATTGCTCGGTCAGGATGTCGGGCGTGTTCGGCCAGAGGCTGGGCCGGAAAAATTCGCCCACCTTGCTTCGGGTCAGTTCGGTGAAATACTGCGTCAGGTCCCAGCCGGTATTGCGCCACGCAAAATAGGTATACGACTGGGTGAAGCCTCTCTTGGCCAGTTCGTACATGACCTTGGGGCGCGTGAAGGCCTCCGCCAGGAACAGCACGTCGGGATATTCGCGTTTTACTTCGGCGATCAGCCACTGCCAGAAAGCGAAGGGTTTCGTGTGCGGATTGTCGACCCGGAAAATCCGCACGCCCTGGCCGATCCAGAAAAGCACGACGCTCCGCAACTCCTCCCACAACTCGCGCCAGTCGTCGGTATCGAAGTTGATGGGGACGATGTCCTCATATTTTTTCGGAGGGTTTTCGGCGTACTGCACGCTGCCGTCGGGCCGGATGCGGAACCATTCGGGGTGCTCGCGGACGTAGGGGTGATCGGGTGAGCACTGGAAGGCGAGGTCGAGCGCGATTTCGAGGCCCTGCGCGCGCGCGGCTTGGACGAGCTGGTGGAACTCCTCGCGCGTCCCGAGTTGGGGATGGATGGCCTTGTGTCCCCCTTCGGCCGAGCCGATCGCCCACGGGCTGCCGACGTCTTCGGCCGAAGACTCGGTAACGTTGTTCACCCCCTTGCGATGGCTGCGGCCGATCGGATGAATGGGAGGAAGGTAAAGAACGTCGAATCCCATCCCGGCGACGTACGGCAGCCGCCGAATCACGTCCTGGAAGGTGCCGTGGCGTCCGGGCTGGCAGGCGCAGGAGCGGGGAAACATTTCATACCAGGCGCTGAACCGCGCCTTTTCCCGGTCGACGACAATCACCAGATTGCGGCCGTAAAACGCGGCTTCGCTCCGATCGGCATATTTCTCCGCCAAGGCCGCGACGCGCTCATCGAGCGCCCTGGCAACCGCCGCGCGAAGATCGCTTTTGGCTTCCTCTCGCAACGCCTTGGCGCATTCCCGCAGCTCGCCGGCCTCGCTGCCGGCAGCCCTCGCCGCGGCCCCGGCAACCAGTTCGGCGCCGATCAGCACGTCGGCAAGGGTTTGCTGTCCCGCCTCGACGCGCTTGAGCAGGTCGCGCCTCCAGGTTTGGAATTCGTCGATCCAAGCTTGGATCGTATAGACGTGATGGCCCTGGGAAGTGACCCGGAAACTGGCCTCCCAGCGGTCGTTGCCGAGTTCGCTCATGGGAACTTCGTTCCAATGCTCGCCCTTCTCGGTCCGGTGCAGCAGCCGCGCGGCGAGCACCTCGTGACCGTCGGCGAAAATATCCGCGGTCACATCCACCGATTCGCCGACCACTCTTTTGATGGGAAAGCGCCCCGAGTCCACTTCCGGCCGCACGCCGGCAATCACCACGCGGCTCGGGCGAGTGCCCGGCAGCGAAGGCGTTTTGGCAGGTGCCTCCCGGCCCATCAGCCTCCTTCCCTCATTGACAGGGTGCGCCGCCCGTGCCGGCAGCGGCAGAACTGCATTCCGGGCGGTTCAAAGAGATACCGAAACCGCTCCCGGAAATCTCTACTCTGGCATCGGAAGCGGACGATGGAAAAGCCCAAAACGTTTGGATTCAGATAGTCGTATCTTATCACACAAGATTTGGCGGCCAAGCCGCCGGGAACACGGCGAAACGGCGCCCGGCGCCGCTTCATTCTTTTCCGTCGCGCGACTGGCGCAATTTATCGACCACCTGATCGACCTCATCGATCATCTTCGAGGCGGTTTGCGGCAGGATCAATCCATCGTGAAGCGCCTCTTCGATGGAACTTTTTTCCGCCGCGCTCAGCTTCAACCGTACCTGTTCTACCTCGCTCCGAATCCGGCCTTCGTTTTGGCGCGAAAGCTCGGCCATCTCCTGCTGCACCTGGTCGAGCCGGTCGTCCAGCTCGCGCCGGAGCAATTCGTAGGCGGGCGTGGAAACCCGGTTCTCCTTCAGCAGATCGTCCAGTTGCGATTGCGCCGCCAGAACGGCCGTGCGGCGAACGCCGGCGCGGCCGTATTCGTCCTCTTTCACCGCTGCGATCCCGAGCAGGCGAAGCAGAGGCTGGATCGACATCCCCTGCACGACGATCGTGAATCCCACCACCCCGAACGTCATCGCCAGGATCTGTCCGCGAAACGGGAAGCCGATCGGAAGGCCCAGCGCCAGCGCCAGCGACAACGAGCCGCGCAGTCCTCCCGCCACCATCACGTGCTGCCATCGCAACGGGATCTTTTCCGTGACCGCGTTCGATAGCGGCGCCAGCGAATAGACCGACAGCACCCGGCCCAGGAACACCGCACCGACCGCCAGCAGCACCGGTGCCCAGGCGTGCAGCAGGTCCCCGATGCGCACCTGCAGGCCGATCAGCAGGAAAACGATCGAATTGATCACGAACGAGAAGTATTCCCAGAACGACCAGAGCGAAATGCGCGTGTGCGGGCTCATGCCGAACCGCGCGCCGAGATTCCCGATCATCAACCCGGTCGTCACCGTGGCGATGACGCCGGAAAAATGCAGCGACTGCGCCGCCAGATAGGAGCCGTAGGCCGCAATCGTCGTCAGCGTAATTTCGATTTGCGGGTCGTCGATTTTTTCGGTGATCTTGCTGATGATCCAGCCGAAGATGAGGCCCAGCGTCACCCCGCCCAGCACCACGACGAAAAATTCCTGGATTCCGCTCCCCACGCTCAGGCCGCCCTTGGCCGTTCCGCCGACCAGAATCCCGAACAGGACCGCCGCCGTGCCGTCGTTGAACAGGCTCTCGCCCTCGACGATCACCTCCAGCCGTTTGGGCACCGCTACGCTTCGGAAAATGGCGAGCACCGAAATCGGGTCGGTGGGCGAAACGATCGCTCCAAAAACCAGCGCGGCCGCGATCGGCAGCCCCGTCGCCCAATGAACGGTGAAGGAGGTAATCAGCGCGGCCACGAATACGCCAAGCGTCGCCAGCAGCAGAATGGGGACCAGATTCTCCCGCAACTGACGCAACTGGATCTTCAAGCTGCCTTCGAACAGCAGCGCCGGCAGAAATACGACGAGCGCGACATTCGGCGTCAGCCAATTTGGCCGGTTCCTGATCAACTGATCGATCAGCGGCAGGTGAATCGAACCGAGCGCGAGCCCGCCAAGAACCAACGCCACCGTATAGGGGATTCGCAGCCGCGACGTGATCACCGCAACCACCGACGCCGCCAGCAGCAGCCAGATCAGGATTTCGATTGTTGAAGAAGCGCTCATGAAGCCGTTCCGGCCGGAAACAAGCCCGTCCCGCCCTTATGGCCGGCCGAGCCCGCTTCGAGCAGGGCCACCGGCAGCCGGGCGAGCAGCGCCTTCAGCGGAAGCCACTTTTTTCGCCCGGCCGATCTCACCCGGATCGTTTCGCCCGTAAACGCGTTGTGCCATTCGCGCGGCCCGTCGTCGGGGAGCAGAATGGCGCTCGCGCCCCACGTCTGCCGGCCCAGCGGTATCCGGCCGGTTTCGACGAGCCCGGTCGTGAACAGCGGGACGGCCACGATCGCCCAGGCGTTTCCCTTTCGCCGGGCGAAGGCGCAGAGATGGCCGCTTTTTTTGCCGCCGACATACAGCGGAACGTAGTCGCCTTCCAAAAATAACGCATTGTGTTGCCGGCGAAAATCGAGGGTCTTGCGCGTCAAAAACAGCTTGATCCGCCCGTCCTGCCAGTGCAAGAGGATATCTTCGGCCAGCGCCTCCACTCCGTCGTGCTCGCCGGCCGCGAGTTCCGCCAGCATCCGCTCGCGTTTGGCGAAATCCACGGGCCGCCGGTTGTCCGGATCCATCAGACTGAAGTCCCACAGTTCCGACCCTTGATAGAAATCCGGAATTCCCGGCGAAGCGATCTTCAGCAGGAGTTGGGACAAAGAATTCAGGGCGCCGTGGAAAGCGATTCGCTTCTCGAACCGCAAAAAATCCTTCAGGAAGCGGTTTTCTTCCGGCCCCTCGAGAATCCGCTCGATGAACTCCCCGAGCGCCGCCTCGTGCTCGGGTTGCGGCGCGATCCAGCTGGTGAAGATTTTCGCTTCGCGAGCCGCCTTCAGCATGCAGTTTGTCAAGCGCTCGCCGAAATCGGCCATCTCGGCGCCGTCCAGCGGCCAGGCGCCCAGCATCGTCTGGTACAAAAACATCTCTTCGAGCGGAGCCGGGACCTCCCGCCCCTCTTTCGGCCGCTTCTTCGGCCGGTTCCACCGCCGCCATCGGAACGCCCGCTCCTCCCATTCGACGCTCAGCTCGGATAGTACGTTGATGCGCGCGCGCACGTCTTCGCTGCGTTTGGTGTCGTGCGTCGAAGTAGCGTTGAGCGTCCGCGGCAAGCGGGCCTGGCGATCCTCATTGAACAAATGGAAGGCGGCCAGGTCGTGCGGCGGCTCGATCCGGAGCGGATCGCCGCCCACATCATTGAGCGAGATCAGGCTGTTGTGAATGTATAAAGCGGTATCCTCGAGCCCCTTGGCCATCACCGGCCCGGTGAACTGCTGCCACTGCATGACGAACGAGAGCCACTCTTGCCGTTCCTCGGTGCAATCGGCGGGCAGATCGAACGTCAACACGCGGCGCAAGAAATCCATGGCGAACTCCCGGAAAAAATCGCCTTTTCTCCGGGCGCGCGCGGCGTCGAGAGCCCGTTCGATGAGGCGCCGGTCGCGAGCCGACACCTCGCTCGACGCAATATAGGTTCTGTACACGGGCAGGCAGGCCGTAACGTCGGCCAGCGCCGCGATCAGATCGACCAGCGGCACGTCGCGCGCGTAGCGGTCCCTGGCCGCCAGGCGCCCCAGCTTGCGTCCCAGACGGCGCAACTCCCCGCCGAAGAGTTGCTCGATAACCGCCCGGTTTCCGTGGTAGCTGACTTCGGTAAACGGCACGGCCGCGCCGGTAAACTTCGCATAAGCCGCCTCGATCAGATCCAGGCCGCGCGGGTCGATCAGCAGGCCGTTCACGGCATGCAGGAAATCGTATCCCGTCGTGCCGCCGACCGGCCACCCTTCGGGCAGACGCTCGCTCGCGCACAGGATCTTCTCGACGATCACATCGGCCCCCGAAACGGCGCCCCCCGAACGCTCCGCGCACGCCCGAGTCAGCCGTTCCAGATAGGCGCGCGGATCGTAGAGGCCGTCCACGTGATCGATTCGCAGACCGGCGACCAAGCCGTCCTCGACCAGTTTGAGGATCGTCGCGTGCCGCGCCGCAAACACCTCGGGCAGCTCGACGCGCAGCCCGACCAGGTCGATGACGTCGAAAAAACGCCGGTAATTGATCTGCTCGCTCGCGATTCTCCAACAGGCGAGCCGGTACGCCTGACTCTCAAGCAGGCGGTCGAGCCGGGGGAAACTGGCCGGATCGCCCTTGGCGCCGTTGAATTCGCGGATCGTTTCCTCCAGGCACCGCCGCAATTCCGGCTCCTCCCGGTAGAGCCGCCACAACCGCTCCCGGATCGACTCCCGGCCGGTCCGCCGCGCCGCCGCTTCTTCGGCTCCGGCCGCTTCCCGGCCGGGCAGTTGCTCGACCCGCTCGATGATTTCCAGCACGCTCAGCCTTCCGGCGTGATGCTCGGGAAGCGATTGCCGCGTTTTCGCGAGCCAGGATTCCAGGATCGGCAGCGTACTTTTCGGATCGAGCGGAAACCGCGCCTCTCCGTACAGGAACCAAAACCCGTTTTCCTCGAGCCGCAGCGTGATTTCCTGGTTCTCGAGAGCCCGGCCGTAAAGGTCGCCGAGCACGGGGAGCAGGATTTTGTGCCCTTCCGCTCCGCCCACTCGGGCCGGCTGCCAGTCGATATCGAAAAACGAGGCGTAGGGCGAGGATCGTCCGTTCGCGAGCACGTCGGTCCACCAAGGGTTCTCCGCCGTGGCCGCCATGTGGTTGGGGACGATGTCGAGCAGCAGCCCCATGCCGTAGCCTTCGAGCCGCTCGACGAGCTCTTCGAACTCGCGCTCGGTGCCCAATTCGGAATTGATTCGCTGCGGATCGGTTACGTCGTAACCATGCGAGCTGCCCTTGCGCGCCTTGAAGCGCGGCGATGCGTAGAGATGACTCACGCCCAGCTCGTGCAGATACGGCACCAGATGGCACGCGTCGGCAAACCGGAAATTCAGGCTGAACTGAATGCGATAGGTTGCCGATGGGTTATGGGTCGGCGGCATCAGGGCACCAGGACGGACAGCTTCCCGCCCAGCAGGCGGAACTGTTCGAGCCAGTTCCGCGCGAATTCATCCCCCAGGGATGCTTCGCTCTGAAAGCGATCATAAAGCGATTGCAGGATTCCGTAGAAAACATTCTGCGCTTTCCATAGACTCACTTCGAAAGGCAGTATCCGCACCAGCGAAACCGCCTGGTCGAGAATTTGCAGCCGGTCCAGGCTGGTCGGTTCCTCCCGCATCCAGGCCGCCAGCCGGTCGAGCTTCTGGCGCACCGAATACTCCAGCGTCGCTACGTCCAGATTCACACCGATCTTCGTCGCCTCTTCGAGGATGGCATGAATCTGCGTGGCGTCGAGGATCTCGGTTTCCAGGCTCCGGCGCAGCGCCGCATTGAGCGTGAATTCGGCGGCCATTTGCAAATGCCGCGCCAGGGGAATGCCCATGCGGCTCATGAACCGCATCAGCGAGGCATGGTTTTCGAACATCTGTCCGTAGCTCGACTCGGCCTCGGCCACGGTCGTCTCGAGGATCGAGCTCAAAATCTTGCGCAACTCGTCGCGGAACAGCAGCTCGAGCGTGTATACGCCCGCGCCGAAGCTGCGATCCATTTCCCTCACCACCTCGGCGAAATCCCCCTCCTCGAACGGCTTGACGAGCCGTTCGACCGAGCTTTCGTAGGATTGTTCGTCCTGGTAGGACCGCACGCCCCCGTTGATGCTCTGGTCGCCCATGTGCACCACGCCGAAGGTCACCTGCCCGGAATCGCCGGTGACGTCGGAGGTGATCCGCGCGCGACCCACCACCAGCCGTACCCGCCCCGCCGCGCGCGCGCGGTAGTCCTCCTGGTCCACCGAATAGCAGTAGACCCGGCTGCGCGATCCGTAATTCTCGAAAAGGGAACTGACCGCGTAGTGTGCGCCCACCTTCTCGAGATTCACCATCGCCGGCCACACCAGATTTTCGTACACGGTCCGCCCCGAGGAGAACTGCTTCAGGTTCGTCGGCACGCGGTCGAGCCTGTCGAGAAAGCGGGGCTCGAAATCTTCCCGCACGACTTCGCGCCCCAGCTGAAGCACCCGGCAGGCGTACTGAAGCACCTGCACCGTTTCCAGTCCGGAAACCTCGTCGAAAAACCATCCGCAACTGGTGTACATGAGCAGCGCATGCCGCTGGAGCTCGAGCAGCTTCACCGCCTCCACCCGCTCGCCGTCCGAGAGCGGGTGAGTTTGGTGGCGCGCCAGAAACGCGTTCACATTCGGGCCCGAGCGATCGAGGATTACGTCGACGTATTCATCCCGCGCCGCCCAGGGATCCCGCAGTAATTTCGCCCCGCGCGCCTCGAACCCGCCGGCCATCTCGTTCCGCAGCCAGTCGAGCGCTTCCCGCAACGGCTCCCGCCATTTCTGGTTCCAGCCCGGCTTCTGGCCCGAATTGCAGCCGCAGTCCCGGCGCCACCGTTCGATGCCGTGCGCGCAGCTCCAGGAAGTGTTTTCGTTGATCTGCACCTGATGGCTGGGAGGATATTTCGCCAGGTACTCGCCGTAGTTGGTCAGGCGGGCAAGCTGATTGCGCTCGATGTAATGAATCGAGTAGGCGAGCGCCATGTCTCCGTGATGCTGATGGTGCCCGTAGGTTTCGCCGTCGGTGGCGATATTGACGATCTGCGGCCAGGTGCGCGAATCGACGAAGGCGCCGAGCAGCCGGTCGGCCAGATACTCGCCCTTGAGCAGAAGATTCTCGAACGCCACCGCCTGCGAAATCGGTCCATCGTAGAAGAAGAGCGCGATCGAGCGCCCGTCGGGCAGTACGAGCTGATAGGGACGCGAAGGATCGATGCTGGCGTTTCGCACTTCCTTCCACGCCCGTTTACCGAACTGCCGCACGCGGCGCGCCTGATGCGGCGAAAGGATGGTGAACTCGATTCCGTTGCTGGCGAGCACGGACAGCGTTTCCCGGTCCACCGCCGTCTCCGGCAGCCACATCCCCTCCGGCCTTCGCCCGAACCGCCGCTCGAAATCCCGGATCCCCCAGATCACTTGCGTTTGCTTGTCGCGGGAATTCGACAGGGGCAGAATCATGTGGTTGTAGGCCTGAGCCAGAGCCGATCCGTGGCCGGAAAAATTCTTCCGGCTTTCCCGGTCGGCCTCCAGAACAGCCCGGTAGGTGTCGGATGCATTTTCTTCCATCCAGGAAAGCAGTGTGGGGCCGAAATTGAAGCTGATCCTCGAATAGTTATTGACGATTCTTTCGATTTGGCCGTTGGCGTCCAGAATCCGCGATGCAAAATTCGGAGCGTAGCACTCGGCGTTGATCCGCTCGTTCCAGTCGTGATAGGGGTAGGCCGAATCCTGCATCTCGATCGCTTCGAGCCAGGGATTCTCCCGCGGCGGCTGGTAAAAATGCCCGTGAATGCAGATGTAACGCTCCAAACTTCCTCCCTCAGCCAGACTCGCTATTTTTGTATACGACCACCGACCGCGGACTCATCTCGAGCTCCTGCCGCTGCTTGCCCTCCAGCTTTGCGGGAGCCTGGCTGCCGCCTCCGAGCCATCGCTCCTCGCTCGAATCCAGCTCCTTCAGCCAGTCGCCCGAGGAAAGCGGCAAACGAGCCGTCCGGTCGGCGAAGGCAAACACGACCATAGCCTCGCTTTCGCCGCTCTTTCGCCAAATTACGAGAGCCTTTTCCTCTTCGTGAGCGATCACCCGCAAATCTTCCGCGTGGCGACCAGAGAGAGCCGGCGTGCGGCGGCGCACCCGAATCAGTTCCCGGTAAAACTCGCAAAGCGTACTGTGCCGCCCCTGGGCGCGCAATCGCCAACTGAGCTTCGAGCGCAAAAAGGTCGATTCCGCTTGCGGATCGGGAGGCTCACCGCTCCACGCGAACGCCGCGAATTCCTCCCGGCGCCCGCGCCGCACCGCCTCGATCAGCTCGCCGTCGCCGTGGCTCACAAAATACAGGAACGGCGCGGGTTCTCCGTACTCCTCGCCCATGAAAAGCAGCGGCAGGAAGGGGCTGAGCAGAACCGTTCCGGCGGCCAACTTGGCGTCCTCGAACGAGCCGAGCGCCGCCAGACGCTCGCCCAGCATGCGATTGCCGGTCTGATCGTGGTTTTGAGCGAAAACCACGAACCGCCGCGCCGGAACATCCTGCGCCGGATTCCCGTGCCTGCGGCGCCGGTAGGCCGAGTACTCACCCGAATAAACGAAATGGTCGGTGAAGGCCTTTGCCAGGTCGCTCACGCGTCCGAAGTCGGCGTAATAGCCGCTGCCCTCTTTTGTGATGAGCGCATGCACGGCGTGGTGAAAGTCGTCGTTCCAAAGGGCATCCAGGCCCAACCCGCCTCGCTCGCGCGGCCGAACCAGGCGGGAGTCGTTCCGGTCGCTTTCGGCAATCAACCACACTCGCCGCCCCAGTTCCTCCGCCCGCTCGTGCACGCGCTCCGCCAGCTCTTCGAGGAACGGCCGCGCCGACCGGTCGACGATCGCATGCACGGCGTCGAGCCGCAACGCATCGAAGTGAAATTCGGTAATCCAGTCGAGCGCGTTCTCGATGAAATACCGGCGCACCTCGTCGCTTTCGGGACCGTCGAAATTGATCGCCTCGCCCCACGGTGTGCGGTAGCGATCGGTGAAGTAGGGGCCGAAATCGGACAGGTAGTTTCCTTCCGGGCCCAGATGGTTGTAGACGACGTCGAGGACGACGGCCAGACCGCTGGCGTGGCAGGCATCGACGAGCCGCTGGAGCCCTTGTGGCCCTCCGTAGCTGTTCTGCGCCGCGTAGGGATAAACGCCGTCGTAGCCCCAGTTGCGCGTGCCGGGGAACTGCGCCACCGGCATCAATTCCACCGCCGTCACGCCCAAAGCCTTCAATTCGTCGAGGCGCCCGCAGATCGCCGCAAAGGTTCCTTCGGGCGTGAAGGTTCCGACGTGAATCTCATAGAGCAGATACTCCTCGAGCGGCAATCCCTTCCACGCGCTGTCGTTCCAGTCGCATTGCCCATCCACCACCATCGACGGACCGTGCACCCCTCGCGGCTGCCAGCGCGAGGCCGGATCCGCGCGGTCGGTCCCTTCATTCAAGCGGAAAAAATAGAGGCTCCCCGCTTCGATGCCCTCGGCCAGCGCGTGGTGGTAGCCGCGCTCGCCGCGCCGCATTTCGATCATCCTCTCTTCCGGCTCGACCAGGCGCACTTCCACTCGCTGGGCCCGCGGCGCCCATACCAGAAATTCCGCCCGGCCGCCGCCATGCAGCCGGCAGCCGAGCCGCTCCCGCTGTGGCTGCCCCATCGCACGAGAATCTTCTCCGTTCATTCCCCTCCAGAACGTCCGGCCAGAATGCCGCGCCAAGCCAGTATTTCCATGGCGAGCGCATCCGGTCGGGCCTGCGCGAGGAATCCCGGCGTACTCATCCGGGCATGGCGTTGGCCGTACTCACCGCCCTGCCGAAGCGTACTGCGAACTTATTCGCTCACCACGTCCTATTGATTGTATCGGTCGCGTCTGAATCGGCAAACCCGGCGCGGAAAACAGTGTCTTAGCCAGATAATTCTGTCACCCCTTAACGGCCGCGTGAAAATGTCACCCCATGAGACAGGAGACATTCACGTTGAGCCAACGGGAGTTGCAAAAGGTGGCCGTCATCGCACAGTGCGTGA
>Ga0307373_10003770_pt1 | contig 26060 bp, 23 predicted proteins | sample OX2MG_FD_202534 | JGI IMG/M metagenome (GOLD analysis project Ga0307373, IMG submission 202534) | Soil microbial communities from Risofladan, Vaasa, Finland - OX-2 | ecosystem: Environmental > Terrestrial > Soil > Coastal area > Acid sulfate soil | place: Finland: Risofladan, Vaasa | collected...
CGGCCAAAAGCATGGCTTTCATGGGTTCAACGGACCTCCCCGGGTTGGATTTTAATGCGCCGCGGCGTCCACGTACGCGCCGGCGCCGGCCCATTTGCGGGCCAAATCCAGCATGTCCTGGGTCTTCTGCGGCGAATCGGACTCGGCGTAAATGCGCAAGAGGGGCTCAGTGCCCGAGGGCCGGATGAGAATCCAGTTGTCTCCGGCCAGAATGATCTTCAAGCCGTCGATTTGAACCAGTTCCTGGATTTCCAAGCCGGTGATTTTCTTGGGCAGCTTCTTGGCGATTTTGGCGGCGTAGGCGGCCTTGTCCGGCACGGGCTTATTGAGCCGCAGGTCCATCCTTTTAAAAAACGAGCGGCCGTGCTTGGCTTCGATGCCGCTTAATATCTGCGAGGGCGTCTTCTTCAGGGTCAGGCACATCTCCAAAAGCAGAAGCCCGGTCAAGAGGCCGTCGCGCTCCGCGATGCCGCCTTTCCAAGCGTAGCCTCCCGACTCCTCTCCGCCGAAAGCCGCCTCGCCCGAGGCGATGCGCTCGGCCACGTGCTTAAATCCCACCGGCAGCTCCTCGAACGCCAGGCCGTAGGCTTTGGCTTGGCGCTTGGAAAGGTAGCCCATGGACACGGACTGCACGATTTTGCCGCGCAGCTTCTTTTTCTCGACCAGGTACTCGATGAGCATTGGGAATACCTGGCAGGGCGTATAGTACTTGCCGTTCTCGTCGACCACGCCGACGCGGTCGGCGTCGCCGTCCAAGGCGATGCCGATGAGCGCCCTCTCGCGCTTGACCGCTTCCTTCAAATCCTTGAGGTAGGTCTCGACCGGCTCGGGATGAAGGCCGCCGAAAAGCGGATCGCGCTCGGCGTGGATGGCGATGATTTTCTTGGACTTGACGAGCTCCTCCAGGAGCCCGCCGGCGGCGCCGTAGAGATAGTCCACCACGACGGGGCGCTTCAAGCGCGCGCGGATGGCCGCGACATTGACGCGGGACTTGAGGTAGCTCAAATAAACCTCGCGGAACGATTTTTCCTGGAAGCCCCCGGACTTCGTGGGATGGCTCTTGTCGAGCCAGGACTCCACCGCGGCCGTAACGTCTTCCTGCGCCGCGCGGCCGTCCATCTTGATCTTGATGCCGTTGTAGGCCGCCGGATTGTGGCTGGCCGTCACCATGATGCCGGGCCCCTTGAGCTTCTTGGTGAGGTAGCTCAACGCCGGGGTCGGAAACACCTCGGCGCTCAGGATGGTCTTGAATTTGTTGCCCTGCATGACCTGGGCCACCTCGCGCGCGAACAAGTCGGAGGCGAAGCGCCGGTCGTAGCCGATGACGACGGGACCCGCCAGAAAGGGCTTTCTTTGGGATCGCGGCTTGGCCGCCTCTTCCTTAAGGTAGTCCGCGATGGCCTGGGCCGCGCGGCGGACGTTGTCCATGGTGAACTCCCGGGCCATGACGCCCCGCCAGCCGTCCGTCCCGAACTTGATGTCCTTCTCCGCGTTTTTTTCCATAGCCGCCGTCCTTTCGTGCGAGATTAAAAGCGGGAGCGCTCCGCCTCTTTGAGCATCGAAAACGCCATGTCCCGTGCAATGCCCGGGTTTTCCGGCGCCGCGTCACGCGTTTCGCCGCCGTCCGCGGACAGATCGTAAAGCTCGAAACCCTTCTTGTTCATGGACCACACCAGCTTCCAGCGCGCGCCGCGCAGGGCGCGCTCGTCGACGAACCGGTCGATGATGCCCGGCACGTTGCGCTTGGAGCTGGCGTAGCCGGCCTCGCGCCAGGAGGCGGGCGCGTGACCTCTCAAAAGCTCCAGAAAGCTCTGTCCGGCGCCTTGGCGAGGGGACGGCGCCGCTCCGGCGCGCTCAAGAATGGTCGGCATGATGTCCGCGCGCTCGACGATGCCGCGCGCGCGCGCGCCGGCACGGCCAGGCAGAGCCGGATCGCGGATGACGAGAGGAACCCTGAGAATGGGTTCGTAAAGTCCTTCCGTGTGCGCCAAGAGGCCCTTTTCCCCCAGCATCTCGCCGTGATCCGCCGTGACCACGACCATGGTCGAAGAGTCCAATCCGGCCTTGGAGAGCCGCCGCAGAACCCGGCCGACGCGTTCGTCGGCCGAATGCAACGCCGCGTCGTAGTGCGCCGTGTGGTGGGCCAAATGGCGGATGTCCTTCTTGAATTCAGTCGCCTTGCGGCCCACGGCATCGGGATAACCGGCGGCCTGGCCGCTGTAAGCGCGGGCGAACGGCACGGTGCGGGTCTCAGGATCGCAGGGTCCCGCGTAGCCTTCGTCGAACATTTCCGGCCGGTCCGCGCGGTAGGGCGTGTGGGTGTCGTCGATCGCGATATAGAGAAAAAACGGCGCCTTGTCCTTGGCGCGGGCGTCCAGCCAATCGTAGACGGCGGGAAGGTTGTCGTCGACCGGCGCCGGAATCCTGACCGGGTCGGCGGGTGAAAATTTATTGACGTAGACGTCGAAGCCGCGCGCGAAGCCCCAGGCCGGAAGCATATAGACCCCGCCGCTGAAAGCCGCCGTTTTGTAGCCCGCGCCGCGCAAGCCCTCGGCCAGGAGCTCGGAGGACGCGGGCAGGGTCCGGGACGCGTCGTTGACGCAGAGCCCGTGGGCTTCGGGGCGCTGGCCGGTGAAGAGCGTGGCGTAGTTGGGTAGGCACCAAGAGGACTGGCTCATGGCGCCATCGAAAACAACGCTCTCCCTGGCGAGTCCGTCTATGTTGGGCGTGGTCGGTCTCGCGTAGCCGTAGAGTCCGAAATGATCCGCCCGCGCGGAGCAAATATCCACCAAAATGAAATTGACGCGGCCCTCGTCGCTCTTCATGCTTACCGCAAATCGTATATAATACCCTACGTTTTTGTCTATTTTTCCCCATTTTATGCCCAACGCCCGCCCCAACATCATCCTTCTCGTCGTGGATTCCCTGCGGCCGGACCATCTGGGAATCTGCGGCTACCCCAAAAACACCAGCCCGAGAATCGACGATTTCGCGCGGCGCGGCACCCTCTTTACCCAGGCCATTGTCCAGGCGCCTTGGACGCTGCCCTCGGTCGCCTCCATCATGACCTCGCTCTATCCTTCCGAGCACGGCGCCGTTTTCCCGCCCGAAAAAGGCTGGGAGCAGAAATTGGAGGCCGGCACGCTTGTTCCCCGCGCCGGCGAAAAACTGGAGGCCGGCATCCGGACGCTGTCCTCCGTTTTGTCCGCCGGCGGCTATCGCACCGCCGGCGCCTTTGCCGTCCCTTTCTGCGAGCCGGCGTTCGGGCTTGATTCCGGCTTTCAGGAGTACGGCCGGGGCGGCTATTTTAAATTCGGGGAAGGCAACTCCTTTGATCATCTTTGCAGAACCCTCGTTTTTCCCTGGCTCGAGCGGCAATCCTCCGATCCTTTTTTCATCTACATCCATACCCAAGACGTCCACAGCCCTTACCGCGCCGCCGCTCTCTGGAAAGAGACCTTGGGCCGGAACGAGAGCGCGGGCGTCCCGGATCAGCCCCGCCTGCGGCGGCTCATCGACGCCTACGACGAATCCATCCGCTACACGGACCAAGCGTTCGAGCGGCTGCTTAAGGAGCTCTCTTCCAAGAGCCTCTTGGACGACACCATCATCGCCGTCACGGCGGACCATGGCGAGGGATTCATGGAGCATGGCCGCATCATGCACGGCAACTCCCTTTACGACGAACTGCTGCGCGCGCCGCTCATCATCGCGGGGCCGGGCGTTCCCGCCGGCGCGCGCGTGGAGGCGCAGGTCCGCGCCATCGACATCGCCCCGACGCTTCTTGCTCTCGCGGGCCTCGCCCCGCCGCGCGCCATGCGCGGAGAAAATCTTATGCCCTGGATGAACGGCTCCCGCCGCGACGATCTCGTCTCGATTTCTCAGTTCGGCCTGCTCCTGACCCTCCGCTTTCCTCCCTGGAAATTATTCGCGAAGCCCCTTGCCCTGTTCAACCTTGCCGAGGATCCGGGTGAACGCAAAGACGTCCACAAGGAAAATTCCTCCATCCTGCTGCAGGCGCAAGAGCTCCTGCGGCGCTGGACGCGGAGCGTCGCGCAAGGCCGCCAAGCCCGCCGGAAAGCGGCCGGACAAGACGTTGCGGCCATGCTGCGCGCCGCGGGATACCTACCTTGACCCAGACGTGGCGCCGGCGCCTGGCGCTCGCGACGGGATTGGCCGGCCTCGCCCTGTTTCTCGGCTGGGAGGCTCTCGCGCTCAAGGCCTACGTCCGACAAGACGAGAGCCCGCCGTCCTGGGACCAGGCCGAGCAGTTGAGCGCGGCCTGGGACTACCGCCAAGCCCTCGAGCAAAAAGATTGGTCCGTCTTGTGGACGCGCGCGCCCGGGCTCGGCCGAATGCCCGCGGCGCCGCTCTATCCCTTGGCGGCCGCGGGCGCGCTCTCCTCGCCCAAGCCGGCCCAGGCGGCGCTCCTGGTCAACTGGCTCTACTTGGCCCTGCTCTGCCTCTGCGTCTTCGGCATCGCCTGGGAGTTCCGCCCGGACCTGACCGCCCTGGCCGCGGCGATTATTTTCGCCGGCGCGCCCGCGGTGCAAAACCTTTTGTTCACGCAGCTGCCGTCCCTGGCCGTAGTCGCCCTGGCCGCGGCCGCCTACTGGGCGCTCATCCGCTCCGAGCACTTCAAGCGCTGGTCCGCCTCGCTGGCCTTCGGCGCCGTCTTCGCGCTGGGCATGCTGCACAGGTGGAGCTTCTTCGCCTACCTGTTCCCGGCCTTCTGGGTGGCGGGCCAAGCCCTGCGCGACCCGGAGCGCCGGCCCAAGGTCCTGGCCGCGCTCGCCCTGTCCTTGGCGCTCTTCTCCCCGTGGTACCTGGCCGAGGCGCCGCTGCTCCTGCCCAAGCTCATCCAGGCTTCCGCGGATCAATCCGTCGCCTTCTGGAAAGGCGGCGCGATTTTTTACTACTTTCGAGACAGCGTGGGCGCCCTCGGCCTGCCCTTTTTCCTGCTGGGCTGGCTCTCGCTTCTTTCGCCGCGGCACAAGCGCCGCTGGGAAAGCGCCCGGCTGCTGCCCGCATGGATCGCCGCGTCCTACCTGTTCTGGACTTTGGTGCCCAACCGCCAGACGCGCTTTTTCCTGCCCGGGCTCCCGGCCTTGGCCGTGTGCGCGGCTTCGGCGTGGCCGCAGGCCCTGGTCTGGCCCCTGGCCGGCTTCCAACTCTTGTGCGCCGCGAATTTCCCGGCGGGATTTATTCCCCCCGTCTCCATCCCCACGCCGCTCGGAACGGCCACGACTCTTTTGCCCAGCCGCCCGCCCGCGTCCGCGGACTGGAAAATCGCCGACATCCTGGAGGCCGTCGATAAGCGGCGCGGCCCGCGCGAGCCTTTTGCGGACGCGACCCTGGTCGCCAACGCGCCGGAATTCAACGGCCCGGGCTTCGCCTGGACGGACAAGGCCCTGGGGCTCTCCGGCGTCAAGATGCGCGCGGTCAACCATCGTTTGTGCGAGCTCTCCCGGTTCGTCATCCTGAAGGAAGGCTCCCTGGGGCCGCCCTCGGTCATCGCGGGCCTGCCCGAAGCGGCCGCGCAAATCAACGACCCGCGCGGCTGGTTCAAGCGCGCCTACGTCCAAGTCCGCGCCTGGCCGCTGCCGGACGGCAGCCAAGCCGCGCTCTTCGAGCAGCGGCATTTTCGGCGCGCGCCCTTTCGCGGACGCGTCTTCTATTTCCAATACTACCGCTCGGGCCCGCTCACGGCGAAAAACCTGCGCATCGACCTGGGGCCCTGGGACGCCCGCGACGGGGACTACCCCCGCATCCGGGTGTGGGCGCCGCAAGTCTTGTTCCGCGGGTTGGCCGTCACGCATTTCTCGCTGGAGCTAGACGACGCGCTGCTGGTCCCGGTCAAGGACGAGCCCGGCCTGCGCGCCTGGGACGACGTGCGCTTCCTGCGCGTGGGGCGCTTGAAAATCGTTTCCGCCAAGCTCTCCGCGGATGATTTGCGCCTGTTCCTGGAGAACCGGGAGAAAAGCCTGGCCCTCTCGTCCCTGACCATGGACGGTGGCGTCTTGTCCCTGCGGGGAAAGTTCTCTTTCGTCCCGGTCTCGGCCGCCGCGCGCATCGTCCTTGATAGGAACGCCAGCCGGCTCGATTTCGACGTCCTCTCGGCCGGCGCCGCCGGACTGCCCCTGCCCGTCGCCTGGCTCAAGCGGATGGTTCCGCTCTCCCTGTCCCTGTCCCCGAATCCGGAGACTCCCTTCGCCATCGACCCCGACGCCGTGACCATGAAGGGCGCAAGCCTCCAAGTCGGCGGCGGTTGACACGCCGGCGCGGCGAAGAGATAAAATAAAAACATGCCTGCGAAAGCGGAAAACATTTTTGAGAAGCGGCTCCTTTTGGCCGCCTTGGCCTGGCTCTGCGCCTGGCCCGCGCGCGCGCTTTTGCCCAGCGAGCTCAACACCATCGCCGTGGCGCGCGAAGCCTCGCCCTCGGTGGTCTTCGTCACCAACATCGCTTTGGTGCAGAACGTCTTCTTGGACGAGTACGCCGTGCCGCAGGGCGCGGGCTCGGGCATCGTCTGGGACAAAGAGGGCCGCATCCTCACCAACTACCACGTAGTCGAGGGCGGCGGCGCCTTCTTGGTCACCTTCAAGGATCACTCGCAGTTGGGCGCCCGCTTGGTCGGCGTGGAGCCCCGCAAGGACATCGCCGTGCTCCAAATAAACGCGCGCAAGGAAAAGCTCGCGCCCATCTCGCTGGGAACTTCCGCCGGACTGCAGGTCGGGCAGAAAACCATCGCCATCGGCAACCCGTTCGGCTTGGACGACACCGTCACCCAGGGCATCGTCAGCGCCTTAAACCGCCAAATCGAGGGCGCGGGCGGCGTCACCATCCACGGCATGATCCAGACCGACGCGGCCATCAACCCGGGCAACTCGGGCGGTCCGCTCCTGGACTCGAACGGCCGGCTCATCGGCATGAACACCATGATTTACTCCAACAGCGGCAACAACACGGGCGTGGGCTTCGCCGTGCCGGTCGACGTCATCAAGCGCATCGTACCGGAAATCATCCGCTACGGCCACAGCGTCGAGCCCGGCCTGGGCGTCAACATCTTGAGCGACCGGCAGGCCTACGACCTCTTGGGCGGCCAATCGGGCGTGGTGATCCTGAGCGTGCGGCCCGGCACGCCGGCCGCGCGCGCGGGACTGCGCGGCATCGCCCGCGACCCCGACACCGGGCGGATCATCCTGGGCGACGTCATCGTGGGCATCAACGCGGTTCCCATCACGGACTACGACGACCTCTACAACGCCTTGGACGCGCTCAAAAAGGGCGACGTGGTCACCGTAAAGACCCTGCGCGGCGGCAAGAAGCGCTCCTACCGCGTGCGCCTCATCGACATCGACTAGATGAAACATACCGTCAAGCGCCTCTACCGCGCGATTATCCCGGCCTCCCTGCGCCAAAAAATATCCTACTGGCGCGAATGGGGCGCGCTGCTGCTGAACTACGCGCTCATGCGCTCCCGCCTGGCCAACGCCTTCCATCCCTTCGGCGCCCAGCCCCACGCTCTTTACATCGAGGGAACCAACATCTGCAACGCCCGCTGCGTTTTCTGCGCCTACCCGCAGATGGAGCGGCCCAAGGCCACCATGCCCATGGATCTCTTCCGCAAGACGATAGACCAATACTTGGCGCTGGGCATGGCCGAGGTGGACCTGACCCCCATCGTGGGAGATCCCTTCGCGGACAAATTCCTCTTCGAGCGGCTGGATTATCTGTTCTCGCGCCCCGAGGCGGCCCGCTTTCATTTCTATACCAACGCCATCCTCCTGAGCGAGGAGCGCGCCCAAAGGCTCATGAAGTACGGCCAGCGCTTTTGGATTTTTTGCTCGTTCGGCGGGTTCGATCGCGAGACCTACCGCAGAGTCATGGGAGTCGACAAGTTCGACGAGGCCGTGCGCGCCATCCGCGGCCTCATCGAGGAAAAAAAGCGGACCGGATCGGCCCTCCGGATCCAGGTCAACTTGCGCGGGCCCCTGGACAGCTCGGGCGGAGAGTTTTGGTCCTACCTGGCCCAGCGGCGGGACGAGGGGCTCGTTTCCATCGACGGCGTGACCGATTTCGACAATTGGGGCGGGAAAATCTCCGAATCGACGCTGCGGCAGGCCGGGCTCGTCCCCAAGCCCCCGCCGGTCCACCGCGGGCCCTGCCGCCGGCTCCTGACCGGGCCGGTCGTCCTCTCGGACGGGCGGGTCAACGCCTGCTGCTGCCGCGACGTGGAGGCGACGCTCATCATCGGCGACCTCAAAAAGCAATCCTTGCGGGAAATCTTGGCGGGGCCGGAATTAAAGAATCTTTTGGCGCGCCATGAGAAGGGGGATTTCCCGGACATCTGCAGGAGCTGCACCAAATACCAGTCCATCTGGTCCGGCGTCAGGGACAGCGACACGCTCTCGAGCGATCAGGAGCGCCGGCCGGCGGTGGAAGCCAAAGCCTCGTAGAGGTAAATCGCCGAGGCGATGGCGTTGGAAAAATCGCCCAGGTGCAGGCTCTCGTTCTCGCTGTGCGGGTTGGTGTAGGGATCCTCGACGCCGATAAGCAGGGCCGGCACGCCGCCCAAGGCCTGGGCGAAGGGGCCCACGAAGGGGATGGAGCCGCCGCAGCCGATGAACACCGCGGGGTGCCCGTAGCCTTTTTCCAGCGCCTTGGCCGCGGCGGTAAAGGCCGGGCCCGCGGGGTCGGTGGTCCAAGCGGGGCTCGCCGTCTCGTTGGAAAATTCCACCGCCGCGCCCCAGGGCGCGTGCTTTTTCAAGTGCGCTTTCAAGCGCTTCAAGACGTCCTGCGGGTCCATGTCCCCGGCCAGGCGCACGCCCATGTGGCACCAGGCCGCCTCGTTGACGATGTTGGCGCAGTCCTTGCGCGTGGAGGCCTGGACGGCGTTGACGGAAAAAGACGGGCGGTGCCAGACGCGCTCCAAAATCTCGCCGCTCTTGCCCAAAATCCGGGTCCGGCGCAGAAGCCCGCTCTGTTCGCGAAACTTGGCTTCGGGGTAGCGCAGGGACTTGAGGCTTTTTTTCTCGGCGGCGGAGAGCTTGCGGGTCTTGGGCGAAATCCCCGGCACCGCGAGCTCGCCCTTGGCGTCGGTCACCGACGCGATCATCTTGGCCAGGGCTTGGACGGGGTCGGGCAGCGGCCCGCCCCACATGCCCGAGTGCAGCGGGTGGTCCGCGGTGCGCACGGTCACGTCCATGGAGGCCAGGCCGCGCAGGGCCGTGGTGACCGAGGGGACGCCCACGTCGAAATTGCCCGTGTCGGTCAAAATCATGGCGTCGGCCGAGAGCTTGGCCCGATAGCGGCGCAGGAACTCCTCCAAATGCAGCGAGCCGATTTCCTCCTCGCCCTCGATGATGAGCTTGACGTTGACGGGAAGCCGGCCCAAGGTCTTTAGGCACGCGGCCACGGCGCTGGTGTGCGCCACCACGCCGGCCTTGTCGTCGGCCGTGCCCCGGCCGTAGAGCCGGCCGTTTCGCTCGGCGGGCTCGAAGGGCGGGCTCTTCCAAAGCTCCTCGCGGCCCGGCGGCTGCACGTCGTGGTGGGCGTAGAGAAGAAGGGTGGGCGCGCCGGGCGCGCGCAGCCAGTCGCCGTAGACGTAGGGATGCGCGCCCGGCAAAGTCAAAATCTCGACGTTTTCCAGGCCGCTTTTCTTGAGCAGGGCCGCGGCGGCCTCGGCCGAGGCCGCGACGTGCTTGGGGTCGAAGCCCGGAAAGCTCACGCTGGGGATGCGCGCCAGCTCCTTCAAGTCGGAGACGAATTCCGCGAAATGGCTCCGCGCGTAGCGGACGGCCTCTTCCACGCTTTCCACGGCGCCATTATAACAAAAGGAAAAGATAGAATAGCGGAACATGGGGATCATGACCCGCTACCTGGTCCGGCTCTTCGTGCCGGTCTTCGTCGCCGCGCTGGGCGTGTTCTTGGGCATTTTGCTCATGAACCAGTTCTTGCGCCTCTTCGCCCTGGCCATGACCAAGGGCATCTCCATTTTCTGGATCGCGTCGTGCTTCACGCGCCTCTTGCCCTTTCTCCTGAGCCTCGCCATTCCCATGGCCTACGTGGTGGCGCTCTTTCTGGTCCTGGGCCAGCTCTCCGAGAACAGCGAGATATTGGCCCTGCGCGCCTGCGGCTTCTCCTTTTTGGAGACCACCTGGCCCTTTTTGGCGACCGCCGTGGCCCTCTCCGGCGCGCTTCTCTACCTCAACCACAAGGCCGGGCCGGACGGCTTTCGCGCTTTCCGCGGCCAGTACGAGAAGGCCGCGGCGCAGATTTCCCGCGTGGTGCTGGAGCCCGGTTCCTTTACGAGCGTGGGCCCCTGGAATCTGCTGGCCAAGAAGGTAGACAAGCGCACCGGCGCCCTGCGCGGGGTCTATCTGGCGCAGACGGAAGGCTCCAACGCGGGCCTGGAAATCCGCGCCCAGACCGGGCGCCTCTGGCTCGACAAGGGCCGCGCCATCCACCTGGAGCTTGACGACGGCGTGCTGCAGCTGCCTAACCCCGACCCGGCGAAATACACGGCCGGGCGCTTTGACTCGGATCGCATCGACGTGCCCCTGGCCGCCGCGGCCGCGCCGCGCAACTTGGACATTCCCGAGATGAGCTCGCCCATGCTCCGGCGCTTTCTGCGCGATCCCAAGACCACGCCCCAGCACCACATCGAGTACACCGTCGAGCTGGCGGTCAGGAGCGCCGCGGCGCTCTCGCCCTTGATCTTCTTTTGGATCGCGGCGCCCATGGGCTTCGCGCTGGGCCGGCGCGGGCGCGCGGCCAACTTCGCCTTCAGCCTGGGCCTCTTGTTCGCCTACTACGGGCTCATCGCCCTGGGCATCGGCCTGGGGCGCCGCCACGGCTCTTTGGCCGCCGTCGCCCCCTGGATGGCCGACGCCGCCGGCGCGATGCTGGGCGCGGGCATGGCGCGCCGGGCCTTCCGGATATGAGCCTTTTTTCGCGCTACCTGGGCCGGCGGCTCTTTAGCGCCTTCGGCGCGAGCCTGGCGCTTTTCTCCCTCATCATCTTCACCGGCGACGTCTTCGACAAAATGAACGCGCTGGCCAGCACCAAAGCGGGCCTGTGGGTCATCCTGCAGTTTTTGTGGCTCGACGTCCCCTACTGGGCCGTGCGCGTGGTGCCCATGGCGACGCTTCTGGCCACCTTGATCACCGTCACCCAGTTCACGCAAAGCGGCGAGTGGCTCGCCGTGCAGGCCGCGGGCGTGCCGGAAAAAGAATTCTGGCGTCCGCTGTTGGCCTGCTCGGCGCTCATCGCGCTTTTCTGCTTCGCGGCGCAGGAGACCGTGCTGCCCCTGTGCTACGCGCGGAGCCAAATTCTCTGGCAGACTAAAATACGCCCCACGCCGAACTGGGCGGGCGAGACCTACGACGACATCACGCTTCTGGCCGGGCCTAACGAAACCGTCGAGGCCGCGGTGTTCCGCCCCAACGCCGGGGAAATCGACCGGCCTCTCTTGACGCGCGTGGGCGAAGAGACCACGGAGCTCGACGCCAAGACGGCCGCGTGGGACGCCAAGCGCGGCACCTGGATGTTCTACAACGGCGTCGAGCGGACCCTGAGCGGCGATCAGGTCGCCGGGGAAAAGCAGTTTTCCGAAATCGACTCCGGCCTGCGCCTGCCGCCGCAGAGCTTGGTTCCCCGCAGCCAGGACCCCGAGGACATGAGCCTGCGGGAAATCCTCGGCTACATGCGCCGCGCCGCGTATCTGGGCGACAACCGCCTGCGCCTGGCCGCGGCCGCGTGGGGCAAGACCGCGTTTCCGTTCACCAACATCATCCTGTGCGCCCTGGGCATCCCCCTGGCCCTGCGCCTGCGCCAAGCGCCCAAGAGCGTGAGCTTCGGCGCGGCCATGGCCGTGGGATTTTTTTACTTTTGGATGATCCAGGTGGGCCAGGACATGGGCCGAGGCGGGGTCGTGCCGCCGCTCTTGGCCGCGTGGCTTCCCAATCTCCTCTTCGGCGCGGGCGCGGTCTGGTGGTTCAACCGCGAGCTGCGCTAGCCTAACGCCGCGCGACGACGCGCTGTTTTTAAGAGGCCTTGGCTTTGGCCGGCGCGCCGCCGAAGAGCACGGAAATCTGGATCATGCCGCCGAAGCTTTCTGGGATTTTCGTGCTCTTCCCCTGGCTTTGGATGGCCACCTGGTCCTGGCTGATGGTGCCCGCGGCGTCGATGATGACGTGCAGGAAGTTCAAGCCCGCGCCCAGGCTCCACTGATAGCCCGAGTTGGACAGGGCCGTGTTCTTGGAGAGCCCCGCGCGCAAGGGGATGTTGATCCACGGGCGGTTGAAGATGTTGATCTCGGTGCCCAGCGCGACCTCGCGCGAGGGCAGGCCCGTCACGGTGTGGTTCTGGGTCAAGTCCGCGTCGGCCGCGATGTTCCACCAGTGAAAGGGGCTAATGGCCGCGCCCAGGCGGATTTGCCGGCCCACGTCCAGGTTGCCGGACACCAAATTGTCGGTGGCGGCGGCCGCGGGCTGCTTGAAGGACGGCGCGTTGATGTTGCGCGCGACCAAAGCCGCGCGCGGGCGGAAGGGCAAAAACGGCAGCAACTCGTTCAAGTCCCAGAGCGCGCCCAAGTCGATGCCCGGCTCGACGCTTTTCTTGGTGTTGTTGCTCTGCGAAAAGGTCGGATTCGTTCCGCTAACGATATCGAGGCTTCCGTAGCCGGTCTCGCCCACGATAGCTTTCAGGTTCGCGCCCACGGAGAGCCCTTTAACCCAGGGCAACTCGTGCCCGTAGCCCAGGCCGATTTCGGTCATGGAAATGCCGTTGATGTAGGCCTTGGAGGTGTTGCTCTGAATATTATTGTATTGATCGTGGGTGTAATCGATGGAAGCGCCTTCTCCGGCGTAGAACAAATCGTTGACGAAGAGAACCAGCCGGCCGAGCTTGAGTTCCGCGCCCACGCCGCCGTCCAGGTTCGCGCCGCCGCCGCCGAGCTCATTGAGCGTATTTTGAATGGCGGCGTTGGCTTGCGTCGTGCTGGAGAAGCCGCAGTTGGTATAATTCCCGCCGGATCCAAGACATCCGTTGAGCTGGTTCAAATCCTTGACGCCTTGAATCAAGGAGCCGTTGATGCTGGCCTGCGCGCCCACGGGAAGCTCGAAGCCGGAGGGATTCTCCACCTGCCCCAGGCCCGCGGGATTCCAATAAGAGGCGACGGGGCCTTGGGCCAAGGCCACGCCCGCGCCGCCCATGCCCATGGCGCGGGGTCCGAAGCTTTGCCACTCGACCGCGAGGGCCGGGGACACGGCGGCGAAAAGGCAGCAGAAGGCGAAAATGGTCTTTTTCATAGATGCCGTGAGTTTAACAGACTTGCGGGGAGGCGTCAAGACGACTTTGGTCACGCTCCCGCGGGCGGTTTTCGCGGGCGGACGGCTGATTAATGGACGGCCGCGATGAAGACGTCGACGAAAGCCCGGTCCGCGCCGGTGTCCAGGTCAATCGTGCCGCCGTAGCTGTACTCAAGCTCGTAGCCGGAGTCCAAGAAGACCGTGTCGGCCGCGACCCGGCCCACGCGGTAGAGGTTCTTGTAGAAAATCTCCCCGTTGGAGACGGTCAAATCCGGATAGAACGTGTAGGTGAGCGAGTTGCCCGCGGCGTCCTGGTAGACGGCGCCCACGTGCCCGTTTTTAAGAACAACCATGCCGACCTGTCCGCCCTTGGGAGCGCCGCCGACCATGGAGACCATGGGCACGTTGCCGGTCCCGTAAATCTTGTCCGGAGCGCCGGCCAGGGCCGGTCCCGCGATGCGCACGTGCACGAAGGCCGTGTCCGCGCCGGTGTCCAGGTCAATCGTGCCGCCGTAGTAGTAGCCCAAGGAGTAGCCGGGATTGAGGACCGGCCGTCCGGAGATGATTTTGCCCAGTTCCGCCGCGCCCCGATAAAGGATGCGGCCGTTCTTGATGGTCACGTCGGGGGCAAAGGTGAAGGGGATGGAGTCGCCCAGGCTGTCGGTGAACACCGCGCCGAGCTCTCCGTTTTTGACTTCGAAGCGCACGGCGCCCCGGGGCGCGCCGCCCACCACCGAAACCCCTTGCGCGGCCTGCGCCATCGCCTGGACGTCGAACGCGGGCGCTTGAGCCGCGGGAGCCTTGGCCGCCGCGGCCGCGTGGGGCGCGGGCGCCGCGAGAACGTGGGCGCGCGCGGCCTTCAACTGGGCCATGACCTGCGTCATCGAGGGGAGTTCCTGGGCCGAAACGGCCGCGGGCAGAAAGGCCAGGGCCGCGAAAATTTGGATGCCGAGCTTCTTTGTCATTTGAGTGTTCCTCCGATTTGCGGGCTGCATGTCCGAGGATATGATACGCCCAAGCGGGCGCCCAAGCCCATAGGCGCGGGGCAAAATCCATGTGACAGGCGCGTGACGGACGCGCTCCTAGAGGCGGCGGGTCCTGTCGTCGCGGCATCCCGTTTTCGGCATCGGCCCTTTGGGCCTGCTGGCGAAAAACGGGAGCCCTCCGCGCCGCCGCCCGCCGCCGCATGTGCGGTTTTCCGCGTTCGCGGGATGTGTGAAGGGTCGGCAACGGCATACAGCCGACCCGGAACTCAAGCGAGCCTTCAAACGGTGAGCGGTCCCGCGAACGCGGAAAATCGCGCGGCTAGGCGGCTTTGGGCTTGGCGCGGACCGCGCGCAGCTCCGAGAGCATGTCCAGGGCGCCGCGGCCCAGGCTCTGGCCGCCGTCCGTGACCACGACCTCGCCGGCAACGTTGCGGCCCAGCTCCGAGGCCAGGAACAAAACCAAGGACGAGACGTCCTGCTCCGTCCCGAAGCGGCCCAGGGGGATGCTGGAGAGAACTTTTTCCTGCATCTCGGGCGTGGGCCAAAGGTGTTCGCGGGTCTGCGGCACGTCGATGGGCCCGGGCGCGATGGCGTTGACCAGGACCCCGCGCTTGGCCCATTCCGCGCCCAAGGTGCGGGTCATGGCCACCACGCCGGCCTTGGCCGCGGCCGAGGGCAAAAGCCCGGGCGCGCCCTGCCAGGCGTAGGCCGCCACGATGCTCACCACGCGGCCCGAGCCTTGCTCCAGCATGCGCCGGCCGAATTCCAAGGTGCAGTAAAAGGTGCCGTTTAGGACGATGTCGATGATTTTGCGCCAGCGCACGGAGGTCAGGGCCTCGGAAGGCCGGATGAAGTTGGCCGCGGCGTTGTTGACCAGGATGTCCACCCTGCCGAGCTTTTGCGCCGCGCCCTCGGCCAAGGCCTTAACTTGGGCCGAGTCAGAGATGTCGCAGGCCAGGGCCGAAATCTCGCCCAAAGACGAGAGCTCCCGCGCGGTCTCTTGGAGGCGCTCCAAGTTGCGCGAGGCGATGACCACGCGCGCGCCGTGCCGGAGCAAGTCCTCGGCCACGGCGCGGCCGATGCCCGTGCCGCCGCCGGTCACGACCGCGGCTTTTCCCTTGAGCAAATCGGGGCGAAACGGCGAGGGCCCTAGGGCCACTTGGGCCTCCTTTTGCCGCGCAAAGCGGCGATGCCTTCCTGGGCCTCGGCGCCGGAGAGAAGCTCCCGCAATTCCCGGCGGCCCTCTTCCCACGCCGCGTCCTCGTCTTGGCCCAGGACCGCGGCGCGGCGCGCGCGCTTGACGGCGGCGTAGGCCTTGGGCGCGGCGCCGGACAAAATTCTGGCCTCTTTCATCACCGCGGCCTCGAAGCCCTCTTCCGGAAAAATTTTATCCGCTAAACCGGCCGAGAGGGCTTCTTGCGCGTCCAGGGTCTTGGCCTTTAAAATCATTTCCTTAATGAGGCCCGGCGCCGCGGACAGGGCGTCGACCTGGCGCAAAATGGGCGAGGTCGGGGAAATGCCCAGGCGCAGCTCGGCCAAGGAAACGCGGCCGCGCTCCGCGGACAAAAAGCGGAAATCGCAGGCCAAGGCCAAAATAAAGCCGCCCAGGAGCGCCGCGCCGCGGGCGGCCGCGATGACCGGCTTGGGGCAGCCGGCCAAGGCGCGGTGCGCCGCGACCATGGCCAGGAAAACCTCCTCCTGGGCGCGCGCGTCGTTTTCGGGAAAATCCTCCAGGTCCAGGCCCGAGGAGAAATACTTGGGCAGGGCCGAGTCCAGCACCACGGCGCGCGCCGCGGCGTCCTGCCCCGCGGCTTGGGCCGCGGCGCGAATCTCGGCGAGCAAGGAGAGGCTCAAGGCGTTGGAGGGCGGGCGGTTTAGGCGCAGGACGCGCACGCCGTCCTGGTCTAAAATCTCCAGGCTCGATTGGGGCACGGCTCGATTATAGCTATAATTTCTTCTCTATGAAGCCGGAGCGCATCCCCTGGGCGGACATCGCCGCCAAATGGCAGAAGCGCTGGGAGGACGCGGGGCTCTTCAAGGCGCCGCGCACGCCGCGAGCGGGCAGGAAGTTCTACTGCCTGGACATGTTCCCCTACCCGTCGGCCGACGGCCTGCACGTGGGGCACCCCGAGGGCTACACCGCCACGGACATCGTCTGCCGCTACAAGCGCATGCGCGGCTTTGACGTGCTCCACCCCATGGGCTGGGACGCCTTCGGGCTGCCGGCCGAGAACTTCGCCATCGCGACCGGCACGCACCCGGCCGACGTCACGCGCAAGAACGTCGCCAATTTCAAGCGCCAAATAAAGGCCCTGGGCTTTTCCTACGATTGGAGCCGGGAAATCGACACCACCGACCCCGAGTACTACAAGTGCACGCAGTGGATTTTCCTGCGCCTGCTGCAAAAAGGCCTGGCCTACGAAAGCACCGCGCCCATCAACTGGTGCCCGTCGTGCCAGACGGGCCTGGCCAACGAGGAGGTTTTTAGCGGCAAGTGCGAGCGCTGCGGCTCGGCGGTGGAGAAAAAAAATCTGCGCCAGTGGGTGCTGCGCATCACCGCCTACGCCGACCGCCTGGAAAAGGACTTGGCGGGCCTGGACTGGCCGGCCTCGACTTTGGCCATGCAGCGCCACTGGATCGGCCGCTCCGAGGGCGCCGAGGCGGACTTCGCGCTCGAGCCCGGCGGCACGGTCACGGTGTTCACCACGCGCCCCGACACCTTGTACGGCGCGACTTACCTGGCCTTGGCGCCGGAGCACCCGCTGGTCTCGTCGCTCGCGCTGCCCCCGGATCACCAGGCCGCGGTCCAGGCGTACATCGCCGCGACGAAGAACAAGACCGATTTGGAGCGCACCGACCTGGCCAAGGAGAAAACCGGGGTCTTCACCGGAATTTACGCCTTTCACCCCTTGACCAAGGCCAAGATTCCGGTCTGGCTGGCGGACTACGTGCTGCCCACCTACGGCTCGGGCGCGGTCATGGCCGTGCCGGCGCACGACGAGCGCGATTGGGACTTCGCCAAGAAATACCACTTGGCCGCGCCCTGGGTGGTCTTGCCCAAGGACGGCCTCCACCCGCGGGACAAGGCCTTCACGGAAGACGGCGTGGCGGTCGATTCCCCCGCCATCGAGGGCCTCGACACCGCCGCGGCCAAGCAAAAAATGATTTCGCATCTGGAGGAGAACAAGCTCGGCCGCCGCGCGGTCCACTACCGGCTGCGCGACTGGATTTTCTCGCGCCAGCGCTACTGGGGCGAGCCCATCCCGGTCATCCACTGCCCCAAAGACGGCCTGGTGCCCGTGCCGGAAAAAGATTTGCCCGTGCTGCTGCCCGACGTCAAGGACTACAAGCCCACCGGCACCGGGGAATCCCCGCTGGCTGCGGTGGACGCCTGGGTCAACGTTCCCTGTCCCAAATGCGGAGGCCCCGCGCGGCGCGAGACCAACACCATGCCGCAGTGGGCGGGCTCGTGCTGGTACTACCTGCGCTACCTCGACCCGCAAAACCAGGCGCTGGCCTGGGCGCCGGAAGTCGAGAAGGCCTGGATGCCGGTCGACCTCTACGTGGGCGGCGCCGAGCACGCGGTGCTCCACCTGCTCTACGCCCGCTTCTGGCACAAGGTGCTCTACGACTTGGGCGCGGTCACCACGCCCGAGCCCTTCCAGAAGCTCCGCCACCAGGGCATGATTCTGTCGTTTTCCTTCCGCGACGCGCGCGGGGTCTACCACCCCCACGGCGAGGTCAGCTATGCCGAGGACGGCGGTCCGTCCTTGTCCGCGACCGGCGAAAAATTGGACTCGCAGATCGAGAAGATGTCCAAGTCCAAGAAAAACGTGGTCAACCCCGACTTGGTCATCGCGGACTACGGCGCCGACGCCTTTAGGCTCTACGAGATGTTCATGGGCCCCTTCGAGCAGTCCAAGCCCTGGGACATGCGCAGCATCGAGGGCGTCTCGCGCTTTTTGCGCAAGGCCTGGGCCTTGGTCTGGGACGCCTTGGAGAACAAGACGCTCTCCGAGAAAACCGCGGGCCTCGCGCCCCTGCGGCACAAGACCGTCAAGAAGGTCACCGAGGACGTGGAGTCCTTCGGGTTCAACACCGCGATTTCGGCGCTCATGATCTACGCCAACGAAATTCAAAAGCAGGACGCGCCCGCGCGCGCGGATCTGGAGACGCTCTTGATTCTCCTGCATCCCTTCGCGCCGCACCTGACCGAGGAGCTCTGGGAAAAGCTCGGGCACGAGCGCTGCCTGGCGCAGGAGTCCTGGCCCGCGTGGGACGAGGCGCTTTTAGTCGAGGAGAAGGTGGAGTACGCCGTGCAGATCAACGGCAAGGTGCGCGCCAGCTTCGAGTTCGGCCGCGACGCGGGCGAAAAAGACGTGCGCGAGGCCGCGCTCGCCCTTGAGAAAATCCGGACGGCCGTCTCGGGCAAGACCGTGGTCAAGGCCGTGGTCGTGCCCAATCGCCTGGTGAGCCTGGTCGTCAAATGACGGAAGCACGGAGGTTTAAGATGAAAAAATTTCGGCCGCTTTTGCTGGTCCTGGCCGCGGTGCTCTGCGCCGCCTGCGGCTCGGAGGGAGACGTCACCTACGCGCCGGCGCCCCAGATTCTGCCCAGCAACGTCACCAAAATCGCGATTCGGCCCATCGTCAACAAGACCCAGCAGTTCGGCATCGAGGACAAGCTCTACATCGCGGTCCGCGACGCGTTCTTAAGCAACGGCCAGTATCCCATCGTGCCCGAGTCCGAGGCCAACGGGGCGGTCTACCTCACCATCACGCGCTATCTTTTAATTCCCATCCAGTACGACGTCAACCTGGTGCCCACGGCCTATAAGCTCACCGTCATCGCGGACCTGCAGTTCATCGACGTCAAGACCAATACCGCGCTTTGGGATCAGCCCAACATCGAGGAGGATCTGGTCTTCAACGCCGACACGCGGCCGGGGGGCCTCACCGAGGAGCAGGCGCGCGAGGAGCTCTGGCCGCGCCTGGCCAACGACGTGGTGACCCGCGTCATCCAGGGATTCGGCTCCGTGACCGGCGCGACCCAGCGGCAGATTTCCCCCAACGCCCCCTCGACCAAGCCCAGCGTGAACCCCGGCGCCGTGCCCTTGACGCAGCCGACCACGCCGACCTACTAGGAGACCCCCGGCCGCATGGAGCTCTCCGGCGCGGAACTGGCCAAGGACTTGAAGGCCGGCGCGCGCGGCGTCTACTACCTTTTGGGCGAGGAGGCCGCGGACAAGGACGCCGCCCGGCGGCTCATCGAAAAGTCCCTGGCCTGCGACGAGTTCAACACGCGCGTTTTTTCGGAAGACCTCGAGGAAAAAACCCCCGACATTTTGGCCGAGCTAGACACCCTGCCGGTGTTCTCCCAGCGCCGCCTGGTGACGGTCAAGGCCCCGGCCTTTCCCGCGGCGCTTAAAAAAGCCTTGGCCGAGTACCTGAAAAACCCCGCGCCGCAGACAACCTTGCTGTTGGTTTCCGACGAGCGCAAGCCCGACGCCAGGGACGCGCTGGCCCAGGCGGCCCGGACCGCGGGCGCCGTCGTCGTTTTCGCCCCCCTGAAGGACGAGGCCGCCGAGGCGCGCCTGGTCGCCGCGGCCCAGAAAGCCGGAAAGGCCTTGCCCGAGAGCGTGGCCGAGCTTTTGGTGCGCGAGGCCGGCACGGGCTGGACCGCGCTCGCGCAGGAATTGGAGAAGCTTCTGCTTTTTTGCGCCGGCAAGGCGGACATCACCGAGGAAGACGCCCTTCTCTGCCTGGGATACCGCAAGGCCGCCGATCCGTTCGCGCTTTCGCGCCTCATCCAGGACCGCCAGGCCGGGCCGGTGCTCGCGCACCTGCGGCGCTTCTTGGCGGACGGCAAGCCGCAGGACCAGGCCTTTCGCGCGATGGCGCAGATGTCCGGCGCGGTGCAAAAGCAGCTGCGCGCCCGGATTTTGACGGACGCGGGCCGTCCCGCGGCGGAGATTTCCCGCGCGCTGCGCCTGCACCCCTATTGGGACCGCGATTTTCTGCGCGCGGCCGCGCGGCTGGGGGAAAAGCGCCTGCGCGCGGATCTCCTCATCTGCCTGCGCGCCGAGCGCGCCTTGAAATCCCAGTCCTGGCTCGACCCCCGGGCCGAGGTCGAGGCCGCGGCCGCGCGGCTCTGCCGGACGATCAAAAAATAATTTCGCCTCGCGGCGGTTGATTCAAGGGAAAAAAGCCGGAACTACTTGGCGGCAGCGGCTTGCGTCTTGACGGAGGCGGCGGGCGCCGCGGCGGGAGCCGGCGCCTTCAAGCGGGCCAGCAGGCGGGACTTGCGGCGGGCGGCGGCCTTCCAGTGGATGACGCCGCGGCGGGCGGCCTTGTCGAGCAACGCGGCGGCGCCGTTCAAAAGCGTCCGGGTCTGCGCGTCCGAGGCGCCCTTGGCCTTGGCGGCCTCCAGGGTCTCGCGCACGGCTTCGCGCACGGCGCGCTTGTTCGAGCGGTTGCGCAGGCGGCGGGTCTCGGCCTGGCGCGCGGCCTTCTGCGCCGAGGCGTGCCGCATGGTTTTCTTCTTGGCTGCCGTCGCTGTTCCCGCCATATCGACCATTACATCACTTTAGGGGCGGGAAAGTCAAACGCGATTGACCCGCCGGGGCGATTAAGCTATAAAAAACGGGTCCATGGTCCGCCCCGAAATCGTCGATTACCTCAAGGAAAACATCAATCTCTACCCCCCCGCGGAGCTGCGCCGCCGGCTCGCCGACGAGGGCGTCTCGGACGTGGACTTCGACGACTCCTTGAAGGCCGCCCTGGCGCCGCCGCCCAAGAAAAAGAAAACGCCCTTGAGCCGCAACCGCAAGCTTATTTTCATGGCCTCGGGCGCGCTCTTGTGCCTGGGCGCGGGCCTGCTGATTTTCCAGTCCCCGTCCTCCGGGCCCTCGTCCCCGCCGGCGGCCGGCGCGCCCATCGCCGCCATCGGCCAGGCGCAGTCCGCGTTTTTGGGGCGCTACGGCTACGTGGTGAGCCTGCCGCCCGGCTACGGCTACGCTTCGGAGTTCACCGATCCGCAGAAGACCGTCGAGCGCGTGTATTTCGCCAAAACCGGCACGCAGCGCGCGGACTTCATCGACACCGGGCTCTACGGCCAACTGGGCATCGTGCGCCTGGACGCCCAGCCCAACCCCTGGGCCGGGGAGTTGAACGGCCTCGACGAGCTCACCGCCGTGGTCCAGGCGCGCCTGAGGGGGCAGGAAAACCAGTTCACCCTCAAGAACATCCAGGTGGGCACGCTGCGCGGCATCCAAGTCGATTTCCAGGCCCCGTTCTCGCACGTGGAGGCCTACCTGCTGGGCGACAAGACCCTCTTCACCTTCTACGCGGGCAAGGACGACGCCGTCTACCAGTTCATCCTGACCAGCCTGCGCGACGAGTCCGCGGAAGGCTAGGCGGCCAGCTGGTGGATCATCTCGGAAATCAGGGATTGGTAGGGCACGCCCAGGCGCCCGGCCTTGCGCTTGATATCCTCGATGTCGCGGCGGTTGACCCTAATGTTTAGGACCGCGTCTTTTTTCCGGCGGGCGATGGCCTGGGCGGCGCGGCGGAACTCGGCGCGGCCCACCGGCTTGTAGGCCCCGCGCAGCAGCGCGCGCTCGATGCTTTTTTCCTCGGCGCTTAGCGCGCTTCTTTTCATCGCCATTCTCCCTCGCGCCGCATTTTGGTGTATTTCCGGCTTGGGAACGCGGTCTTCAAGAATATTTCGCGGCCGTGCGCCACATACGGCACGACCCAGACGTAATCCCTGTATTCGAAGAGCATGATGTTTTGGTGCCCTCGGCTGGGGTGCCGCAGGACGGCCAGGAGCTTCTGCGCGATGATTTCGGCGAAGGAAACCCCGCGCTCGCGCTTAAGCCAGTCGTTCTTGGCGGCGTCCCAGCGGATATCAGCCGGTTCCATGATAATTGTAATACATTTGTATTTTTAAATCCAGGGGCCGCGCCGATTGCCCCGTATAAGTTATACGAACAAGCTAGGTGGAAAGTTCCTTCGGGGGCCGCTGTGTGAAGGGACTTACGGCTGAAAGCCGACCAACGCCAGGCCGCGGGACGACGCCGGGCAAGGCTCTCATTGGGCGCGCAGGCGAAGCCGAGCACCCAATGGGATGGCCGGCGGCGGGACCGCGGCCCAGAAACCGCGAGCCGCGCGCTTACGCCAGGAAGTTGACCAGGTGGAAGGCGGCGAAGGACAGGGCGTAGGCCATCGCGAAGAAGCTCGCGAACTGGATTGCGGGCCACTTCCAGCCGCCGGTCTCGCGGCGCACGATGGCGATGGTGGACACGCACTGCAGGGCCACGGCGAAGAAAATCAGGAGGCTCGCGGCCGTGCCCAGAGGATAGCGCGGCAGGCCCTTTGCGTTCTTCGCGTCGCGCAGGGCCGCAATGAGCCCTTGGCGCGAGCCCTCCTCGCCGCCCATCGCGTAAATCGTGCCCAAGGTTCCCACGAAGACCTCGCGCGCGGCCAAGGACGCCAGCACCGAGACCGACACGCGCCAGTCCCAGCCCAGAGGCCGAAAGACCGGCTCAATCGCGCGGCCGGTCATGCCCAGAAAACTGCCCTTGATGCGCGCGGCGTCTTCCCGGCGGGCCAGCGTTTGCAGCAGCGCCGCCCGCTCGGGCGAGGCCGGGCCGCTTTTGATTTGCGCGATGCGCGCGTCGATGGGCGCCAAGAGCGCCTGGTTGCGGGGAAAGCAGGACATGGCCCAAAGCCCCAGGCTCACCACGAAGATGACCTTGCCCGCGCGCTCAAGGAAATGCCGGCAGCGCGTCCACACGTAGCGCGCCAAGTCGCGCGGCAGGGGCAGGCGATACGGCGGCAGGACCGTGACCGGCGATGGGTGCGCCTCGTAGAGCCTGGTCCACTTGAGCGCGAAGGCCAGCATCAGCGCGAAGAGGACGCCGAAGGCGTACATCCCCGCCATGACGAGCCCGCGGCCGTCCAAGCCCAGCGGCCTAAACGCGGCCGGGACAAAGGCGGTGATGATCAGAGCGTAGACCGGCAGGCGCGCCGAGCAGGTCATCAAGGGCGACAAGAGCACCGCCACCAGGCGGCGCTTTTCGCTCGCGATGGTGCGCGCGGCCATGACGCCCGGGATGGCGCAGGCAAAGCTGGACAAAAACGGAATGAACACCTTGCCGTCCAGGCCAAAGGGGCGCAGGGCGCGGTCGACCATCGCGCCGGCGCGCGGCAAATAGCCGGTCTGCTCCAAGGCGCCGATCAAGATGAAGAGGATGGCGATTTGCGGCACGAACACGACCACGGCCGAGATGCCGGGAATGGCGCCGTCGCACAAAAAGCTCGCGGCCGGGCCCGCGGGCAGCGCGTGCCGCAGCGCGCCCGCGAACGCGGTCAGGGCGTCCTGCAGCAGATTCATGAGCGGCTGGGCCCAGATAAAGAGCGCCTGGAACAGGAGAAACATGGTCGCGGCCAGGATGAGGGGGCCGGCCGCGGGGTGCATGAGCACGCGGTCGATGCGAATCGAGCGCTCGATGGTGGGCAAAAACGCGCGGCCGGGCAGCGTGACCGCCGCGGCGCAGGCGCGCTCGGCCTCGGCCTCGGCTTGCTCCTGCAAAAGGCGCAGGCTTTCGGTCTTGGCCGCGCGGAAGTCGACGGCGGCGCTTAAATCCGCGCGCAGGGGGCCTGGGCGAATCAAGTCCGCGACGGCGCCCAAGCCCTCGCCGCGGCGGGCCGAGGCCAGCACCACGGGCAGGCCCAGCTCCTCGGCCAGAAGCTCGCCGTTAATAAGGATGCCGTTGTGCCGGGCCTCGTCGATCATGTTGACCACCAGCGCCACGGGGTAGCCCGCGGCTTTTAGGCCCGCGGCCAGGGCCACGTCGTTCGTGAGGTTGCTGGCCTCGGCCACGCAGAGCACCAGCAGGTCCTGGCCTTGGTCCGCGGCCTCGGACAAAAATTGGAAGGCGACTTTTTCATCCTGGGTCGCGGGCAGAAGCGAATGCGTGCCCGGCAGATCCACGACGTCGGCGCGGTCTTGGCCCTCGCCGAAGCGGCCCTCGTTTTTTTCGACCGTGCAGCCGGCGAAATTGCCCACGCGCTGGCGCAGGCCGGTCAAGGCGTTAAAGAGGGTGGTTTTGCCGGTGTTGGGCCGTCCCGCCAGAGCGATGACGCGGCCCATGGCGGCCCTAGGACAAGGAGACGCGGATGCGGCGCAGGAGCCGGCGCTCCAGGGCCAGGAGCTGCGCGCCGACCTTGCAGGAGACGGGGTCTTTAAGCGGCGTGGGCATGATTTTAACCACCGCCGCGCCCGCGCGCAGGCCCACGCCCGAGAGCCGGGCCTTTTCCGCGGCGTCTGGCAGTTCGACGCTCTCGATGCGTAGCGAAACGCCGAAGCCCGCCTCTTCCAAGGTCACGGCTTTATTATAGCCTTATTGAAACGGAATATCAATAGCAAGACGAAAATGGCTGGCGCGGCGAACCGATCACAATTTGGGGATGGGTAAAATTAATCTGTTGAATTTCTGCCGTTGCACACCAGTTGAGGATGCAGCCTGATAAAGGCCGTAGCCCATCTAAGAAGCGAATTGGGATTACTTGCCGAACGGCTTCTTCGGAAGAGATCTCGAATGACTCCGCCCATGGATTCCATGACGTTTGTCGTGGTCGGCAAACCAATATCCGGATGAGCGCGGTAAGCCCGGTAATGCTCCAGGCAGACCAGGAATTCGCGCAAGACCGCCTGCATCCTGGCCGTTCCACAATCGCCTGCGGCGCGCCTTTGCAGATCGCCAAGGGTCTTGTTGAACTCAGCTCCATCGGGAAGCTCCAAGGCTTTGCGGACGAGGCCGTATATCTCCTCGCGTATCTTGCCGCCCTTAAGCCTCCGATATCGCCCGCGGCGATGGAATTGAAGCTTGTGGATGAGATGAAAATGACAGAGCTGAAGAACCCAGTCCTGCCGCTTGGCAATCTTCCGCATCCCGTTTAGATTATCGACGACAAGGCCGCGGATTCGACAGAGGATGTCTTTGGGGATGACGGCGAAAACTCGCTCCCAACGCCAAGCCCCTTCCCGGCCGATGATGAGCAGCGGATCGAAAAACAGGGCCGTCTTTCCAGAACACGATTTGACGGCTGTGAGATATAAAACCCAAGGTCTGCCTGCGAACTGAAACCTCATGCCGTCGGCAAGAAGAATAAGCGGGCCTCCTGGCAAGTGAAGCCGGCGCGGCTGCGCCACAAACTTCAGCAGAGCGGCGCGGAATCGATAGCGCAGCGTAGGCGCGGAGAGCATGCCGCGCTGTTCCGCCAACTGGCGCAGCGTGTAGCGGCTTAACAGGGCTCTTTCAATGACGGCACGGCTTGTCCTGCGTTTTGGCCGACCGCGCCTCTTGGGGCGGATAGACCAGGTTTTATTGCACTGAGCGCATTGGCGTCGGCGTTTTCCAAAGCGCCTGATTTTAGAGGCACAGCATGGATATCCCATCCAGTAGAATTGAGACGTTCGTTAGCCGTTAGATCTGTTGACATCTCATCCCCCCAATGGAGTTCACTTAGGGAGGATAGATGCGTTCAAAAAAGAAGTCGTTGAGAAAGCAGTGGGCCGTTTCCGAGAAGTTGGAAATCGTACAGGCAAGGCAGAGCGGGCTGACGCTGGACGAGGTGAGAGCGCTCTACCGCGTCTCGCCGTCGATAGTTTCCCAGTGGTTGGCGAAGTACGAGAAGGGCGGCATCGCCGGGCTTGAAACTCAGCCGACGGGAGGAGCCGCGCCGGCGCGAAGCCA
>Ga0307373_10003771_pt1 | contig 26056 bp, 21 predicted proteins | sample OX2MG_FD_202534 | JGI IMG/M metagenome (GOLD analysis project Ga0307373, IMG submission 202534) | Soil microbial communities from Risofladan, Vaasa, Finland - OX-2 | ecosystem: Environmental > Terrestrial > Soil > Coastal area > Acid sulfate soil | place: Finland: Risofladan, Vaasa | collected...
TTCGTGGCCGAGAGGGCGAAGCAGAAGGGCAAGCCCATCTACTCCATCCTCGCCCTCGACACGTGGAAGGGATACGTCCTCTTCGAGGCCCCGAACTCCCAGGTGGTCGACGAGAGCATCCAGGGCTTCAAGCACATCAGGAGCAAGATCCCCGGGATGATGCAGTTCTCCGACATCGAGAAGTTCCTCGTGACCAAGTCTATGGTGGCGGAGCTGGGCGAGGGCGACACCGTCGAGATCGTGGCCGGGCCGTTCAAGGGCATGAGGGCCAAGATCACGAGGATCGAGCAGGCGAAGCAGGAGATAACGGTGGTCTTGGTCGACACGCCGTACCAGATGCCGATCACACTAAACGCAGGGTATACAAAAATCGTAGAGAAGGCAAAGCAACAGCCGCAGCCAGAGAAGTCCGAAAAGTCCGAGAAGTTCTAGCGCTTTCATTCAAGGCCAAGGGTTTTCCTCGCATCCCTTATTCGACCGTGCAGCTTCTTTCTTGGCTCGCTCAGGCTACTTCGGGTTAGGTTTAAGTAGATAATCTACTTAGGTCGAAACCTACGCCTACTGCAAAATCGCGCCCGTCGGCATGCTTTCTGGGACGAGGTAGAGCATGCTCCCGCTGAACCATGTCCTTCTCCTTGCGGGAATCTCTGCGGTAGTTGTAATCGCTAGCCTATCCTTGTGGAAATGGTCTCGGCAGCATTATCGACTCATCATAGCCTCGCTCGCTACCTTCCTAGGCTTCGCAGCTTGGAACATTCTCCAGAGCAACAATGGCGCCTACGAGGCTCTGAATACCGATTGGACAGTAACCCCCTTTAGCCTTTCCGATGCAAGCACCGGTGTTTGGGCGTTTGCCTTTACTGCCATAGCACTGGGGCTCCTAACGGAGCGGGAACAGCCAGCATGGTGCGTAATAATGGCTGCGGGCATAGCAGGAGTTTTGGCTGCGTCAGTTCATATCATCTTGGTTTAGAAAGAAAACATCGAGCCCGATGCTGCACACTTCCTTGGCGCGCGTGCGATCAAAAATCCGCTTCAGGTATTCCCTATTATTCTATTGCCGCTAACCTGAACTGTGAGCACGCACACGCTGAGAAATGATTTGATTGTTAGCGCCCGAACAAAATATGCATTGTCACCGACTTCGACGCGTTCCTTATGACCGATGTGCGAGGGTACGCTTATATGAGTAGATAATCTACCTATGCATCCATTCAAGCGATTGAAAATGAAATGGGTGACACGCGCCGGGGCAAATGTGGACAGAATAGCCTGTCCATGGCTAATCAGAAAGTTCGTCGACTCTGAAGCGGAGTTCCTTTTTGTACCGGCTGACAAGGTGAGGGAGGTTGCTAAAAAAGAGACGGCCATACCATTCGACGCGGAAAGTATAGAGTTGGGACACTATCATGAGGACGGGGTAGAACACGTCAGTTTCGACGCGATAATCAAGAAGTACAACCTCAAGGATACGGCACTTTTGGAGTTGGCGAAAATCGTGAGGGGCGCAGATGCAAGGATTCCGCATGATCCCCCTCCAGAGTCGGCTGGTCTGAAGGCTACAGCAAGAGGCTTCAAGCTCCTGTCCAGGGATGATTATGACAACATGTCGCGGCAGTTCCCGACCTACGACGCGTTCTACGCAGACTGCCAGCTAAAGGTGCAGAAGAAAAAGTGATTTTGGTCTGCTTCCTCTCGGCTTATCCTAAGGCGTTCCCTTCGACGACTGAGGCGGGAGTTCGATGAACGTAGTGTGTTGAAACAGCTTCGAATCATCGACCTTCCCCGACACGTATCGGGTGGTTTTGACCACGGTGACGTCCATTTATCGACCGGAAGGGTGTTCGTAGCGCACACAGCGAATGATACAGTAGAGGTTATCGACGGTGAACGCCTTGCTCATCTTGCGACTGTCTCAGGATGCGAAGAAGCAAGTGGAGTCCTGTGTGCTCAAGACGAAAGCCTTGTAATCGCTGCAGCCAGAGGCACAGGGAAGATTCTCCTCATTGACGCGATGACCGAGAAGGTGGTAAGCGAGATGCATGCAGGCTCGAGGCCTAACGGGCTCGCGTGGGACACTCACCGTAAGCGCCTTCTGGTGGCAGACGTTGGCGATAATTCGGCAAGGATACTTGGCTCATCCTTCACGCGAGTACTCTCCACAATCAGCCTACCCGGTAGGCCTCGTTGGTCCGTTTATGACGCGAGACTGGATCTCTTCCTCGTGAATATCAGAGAACCGTCTGGGTTATTCGCAATTTCAGCAGAATCGATGCGGGGCCGTTTCATGCCCATTGCTGTGGCCGGCGCGCACGGTTTGGACATCGAGAAAGATGAGGGCCGCGCGTTCGTCGCCTGCGACGGAAATGCGGTTGTAGTCCTGGATATCGAAACTGGCAAAGAAATCGCCACCGTTCCAATCGCCGGGGCACCAGATGCTATTTGGTATAATCCGCAAAGAAAAAGGCTGTACTGCGCCATTGGGAGACCGGGAGTCGTTGACGTGATCGATACTCTTGAATTCGTCGTGGACGAGCAGATAAAGACCGAAGAAGGGGCGCATACGACGGCTTTTGACCAAGCAAGACAGCGCCTCCACGCGTTCCTTCCGGGAAGTTGCCGCGCTTCAGTTTACGAGGAGATATAGAATTTGAAGCTCGCCTTGATGTTCTTCAGTGTCCTCAAAATGCCAATCGATGACATAGTAGCGTGTTCCGTAGCGGCAGAAGGAGCAGGCTTCAGCCACATTACGGTTGCCGAGTCGTTTTACCGGGACGGTTTCGCTCTGGCGTCTGCCATAGCGTCTAACACGAACAAGGTGAACCTTGGAACAAGCGTGATTCCAATCTACACGCGCACGCCTTTTCAGATTGCGATGGGAGCGTCAACCTTGAACGAAATCTCTCATGGTAGGGTGGGATTTCTGGGCCTCGGGGTCGGGTATAGGAACAGGACAGAACAGTACTTCGGGATCAAGCAGGCACGACGTCTTGAAAGGATGAGAGAGTATGTCGAGATTATCAGGCAGTTGCTATCAGGAGAAGATGTAACCTATCGCGGCAAGTTCTTCAACCTCGAGAAGTTCCCCAAGCTCTCAGCCAGGCCCCAAGAAATCCCGATCTATTTCGGCTCCTCAGCCCCCAAGATGCTCGAACTCGCAGGCAAGGTGGCAGACGGAGTCATTCTCAACTCTATCAGCACGCCCGAGTACGTGAAGTTCGCCTGCGAAAAGATAGCTGATGGGGCGCAGTCGGTGGGAAGAGACCCGTCCAAGATCGAGATAGGACACAGCGTAATCTACGCCGTCGCTGAGGACGGTGAGGAGGCGATTGAGGCGGCGAAAGAAGACATACTCTTCTACCTCTCATATCCGGAACTGAATCCCGTCATCGAGAAATCCACATTCGGAGCTGAAGTGCTGAAGATAAGAGAATCCTACCTCAAAGGAGACAAGGAAGCGGCGCTTTCTCTTATCAGCAGCGAGATGCTTGATGCTTTTTCTGTTTATGGAACCCCAGGCGAATGCAGGGAAAGGCTTCGTAAGTTCTTAGGACGAGGAGCAACCCTGCCAATCATAAGAGTCTCCATGGCATCAGACAACAAGCATCAAAGGAAGGAAATCTTCCTCCGGGCAATCGAGAGTCTGAGGGGATGGCAACCGAACTAATCGAGGCGTTTCGATTTTCAATCCCAAGCGATATCAAACCATCTATCGACGTTAGCGTGCGGAGGTAATTTCCACGCTCTCTTGGATGAACAAAGATGGAAAAATTCTCCTACTCGCAAGAATTGTTAGAGGCATAGGTTACGGATTCCTCAGCATAGTTCTCGAAATCTACCTGAAGCTCTTGGGCGTCGACGAAGTCGGGATAGGAGTCATCCTCACCGCGACCTTGGTAAGCTCTGCCGTCTTTACGATTCTGAGCAGCATCCTAGAACGGAGGATTGGGCGCCGGAGACTGCTGGTTCTGTTCGCGGCCCTGATGTCGCTTGCGGGCGGCACTTTCATCATTTCGACGAACTACGTAGCTCTCCTTTTCGCCGCCCTGGTTGGAACGATAAATGTGACGGGCACAGAAGTTGGTCCCTTTCTCTCCGTTGAGCAGGCGATAATTCCTCAGACCTGCAATCAGGAGAGGAGGACCCTAGCGTTCGCTTGGTATAGCGTGGGAGGGACGCTAGCAACTTCTGCAGGAGCTCTGATAAGCGGCCTCCCCTCGATTTTGCAAAGCAATGGATTCACGCTAGTGGGCTCGTTCAAGCCCTCGTTTGGGCTCTATGTCTTAATCGGAGTGACAACCCTGCTCCTTTACATGATTTTATCGGACAGAGTTGAATCGCCTGCGCTCCTGCAATCGAAACAGGCGGCACGCCCGCTCCTTTCTCCAGAATCAAAGCGCGTGGTGGCCAAGCTCTCGGGGCTCTTCGCCCTGGACTCGTTTGGTGGAGGTTTTGTCTTGCAGAGCTTCGTCTCCTACTGGTTCTATGTGAGATTCGGCGCCTCTCTCGAGCAGATCTCTCTAGTCTTCTTTGGAGCGGGGCTCCTTACCGCACTCTCGTTTCTCGCGGCTGAGAAACTTGCGACGAGAATCGGGCTCGTGAACACCATGGTCTTCACGCATCTTCCATCCAACCTTCTTCTGATGTTAGTCCCCTTGGCACCGAACCTGGTCGGAGCAATGGCGCTCTATCTGGGTAGAATGGCTCTGTCTCAGATGGACGTCCCCACGCGGCAGTCATACGTCGTCGCCCTGGTGAGCCCTCAGGAGCGAGTGGCGGCTGCGAGCTTGACCAATACCTCCAGAAATCTGTCGCAAGCGATCAGTCCGTCATTCGCAGGTTATGCGCTCCAGTTCCTCTCGCTCTCGTTTCCGTTCTTCATTGGCGGAGGCTTGAAGATCGCCTACGACATTTCGCTTTACGCGAACTTCAGAACTCTGAAATCCCCTGAAGAATTTGAAGCAAAGGCTTCATTGAGGAGATAAACGAGTCCGAGCCCCTTCTCCCTCACTATCGCCCCCGAGTGACCGCAAGTATTACAGCGATGAGAATCCCTTCAGCGCCCCTCCTCAGAAAGCCTCGTAAAGGGTGTTCACCTTCGCAATGCGGAGGAATTGTCTGATGAATGAGCCCGTCTTATTTCCAATCACTGCAGATGTCAATTGAGCCGCACTGTCAGTCCTCTGGGGATCCGTGGTTGCTCTCCAAGTCTTGCTCTTGTGGAGGCATCCGGACAAACCACGCGACGAACATCTTCGACAATCCGTCCCCAGTGATTGGATTCCGAACGTGTCCATGATGGGCATCACTTCGTAATCGACGACCTCGGATATTTCCTTCAGCTCCTCGGATGGGGAATCGGCCGCGACCCTCGACGTTTTCGCGACTTCCAGCTTTTATACCGTTTGTTAGGTAGAACAGCTACATACATAGATTATCTACGTATATAGAGACCTGAACCGCTCTAGATGCGGGCAGTGAACAAGCGAGTCGTTGCAATCACAATCTTGGTCGGCCTCAGCTTGACAGCCATGGTTATGGGCGGAGGCTTGGTTCGGCCAGTCAAGAACCGTAACACGACAAGTACTGTGCAGCCATTCACGAACACGGCAAATAGGGCACGAAACACCTCAAGTTGGTTCTTCATGGCCATGAACGTTATTCCGACTGCCCACTTAGTTCCCCTAGGGGGAAGCGCAAACTTCACAGTCGCGTTCTATAATGGTGGCGATATTACAGGAAATTACTCTCTATCTGTAGTGGCCCCTACCGGTCTCTCGTTCGAATTTGGTCCCCCCAGTTCCCTCACAATGTCGGGCTGCGGAATATGTAGTGCCTATTTGCGAGTCCACAGTTCCGGTGCGATGGACGCTGGAGCTTATAATGCGACGATTGAGGCAACGGCCCGAAGGGCTTAGCCAACCAGACCTTTGACTTCCATGTTCAACGGAACCTCGTGCTACTACCGGGCGCCTCAGCCTTCTCAAACCTGACCGTGAAGGCAGGCGATTCCGTAACCTGGGTAAGCTTGGATGGCCCAGTAAACGGCGATGCGTTCCATCAGATAGTCTTCTTGAATATGACCCTGACGTCAGGCCCACTTCCGCCGACCGCAAGTTGGAGCTACACCTTCACACAACCAGGTACTTACCGATACTACGATTATGCAGAGCCGTCAATTACCGGGGAGATCATTGTCTTACCTTAAATTCTCGATGATGACTGGAATCTTGTCGGCGGGACGCATAAGCAATCGGCTTTCCGGTGTCGATAATCTCCTCGATCGCGCCAACCACATGTCTGCGAAAAAGAGACGCATCATGGCCTGTTTCAGACCTGAGAAAAAAGCGATTGAGCCATGGTCCCCACGACGACCTTCGCGCGTTTCTGACCAATCTCCAGTTACCTCCTGCCCACGCGATGGTGAGGCGGGACGATGAAGTCCTCAAGGTGCGGAATGACCATTACGAGAAAAATAGCTATTGCCATTCCTCTTCTCTTGATTATCGCGACCGGCGTTTATGTCGCACTCGGATCAAGCCGACCAAGCGTTCCCGGCAATGGACCTCAAACAACCTCATCTTCGTTATCGACAGGAACAGCATTATCCAACAGCGAGGCCCGGCAACCCAACAGCATCCTAGACTTGTTCGGAAACTTTTCACAAATGACCATTACAACTAGCTACGTTGACTTTTATGATGGGGAGGTTCAGGATCAGGCTGCGTCTCACTTCTCCTACGCCGTCTTGGGTCAGGCATTGCTTAACTCTACAAACCATTACAAGGTCGAGTTCACGAACCTAGATGATAAAACATCGGAGATCGCATGGTTCAACCAGCAGGGCTCTGTAGACAGGGTGGACGTCCTTGGTGACAAGAATTACACCAGACCGACCGCCACGGTATACACGCAAACCTTCATAGCCTCTTTTTCGCTCGTTTTAAGTCTCAGTTACAATACCACGGTACTCGCGGAACTGCAGAGAACAGCGGAGGGTGTGCAAAGCATAGGACCCACGCAGATGGATGTCATCACGTATGACCTCGCGGCCCCAAGCTCCTCATATAGCAATTTCACCGTTAAGATTGCAACCGTTCCGGGGGCGAATGTCAAGCTGGCTGTATATTCGTATCAGCAATTCCCCAGCACTTCAAACACGCTCTTTGAAGTGACCAGCGTGACAAGAGCCTAGAGTTGTCCCGGGTCATCTCGAGCGTCGTGAGGGCAAACAATCTGTTCCTGGTGTCGGAAGCTTTCCTCAACGATCAGGAGAGCTATATAATCGAGTGTCCAGATGTCGCTAGGTCGGGCTGTCCAGCGAGAACGACGCGGTGGAAATAAGTATGAACCCGCCACTCGGAATAAAAATTCCAATCGCGTATTCCCCAGGGGGTGGCGTGACGGGAATGGTAACTTTTGTCCCCAAGGGGATATTTCCACTTGAGTCAGCGGTAAAAGTTCCGATCCAAATGCCAGGAGGCGTCTCCTCGCGATCACCCATATATCCGCAGTCGACTGTCCCTTGGGGAACCAAACAAACCGTGTAAGTGGTTCCTGCAGTGTAGTTGCCACCGGTGAGGGTGACATTGGTGCCGGCTACTACCCTGTTGGTGTTTATGGATAGGGTTGGTGGCGTCACCGTGAAAGGTGTTGAGACGAGAAAGTCGCTTTTCCCTTCAATCACGACTGCGATAACATAACTTCCCCCAAATAGATCGGGTATAGTCGCGTAGGTTCCAGGCGGGATTCCTCCACCGGAGTCAGCGGTGAAGTTTCCTAATGCAGCAAACTGTCCTATCGAAGAAAGGTATCCCGAACCAACATAATTGAAGCCACAAACAGTCTTGCCAACGGTACCAACGCAGACCTGATACCGAGAACCCGGATTGTAACCTCCTCCGGAGAGAGCGACAACCGTACCCGTAGGGCCGCTCAAACGGTCAAGAGAGAGAGAGGCTGATGAGGGGCCAGAGCTTACCGAGCTCACAGAACTGGAACTTGTAGAGTCCGTCGAGATGGAGGTCGAATAGACCAGCAACTCGGCCTGCTGACCAAGACTCTCCGGCACCGCCACGTAGATCGAGCCGAGTTCGGGAACGAACAGCGACGTCCGCGCGCCCGGGCCCGTGGCAATCGTCTGGACCAGATTGTAATGATTGGGGTCGGTTTGCTTTACAACTTCGAGGTACCCTTCTCCGCACGACACATAGACCAACCCGTGGATTGAGTCATAGTAGATGTCGTCAGCGTCGCTTGCTATCGTCACGTTCGCCACGCTCCTCAGGGAGGGCGTCGAGGTATCAAGCACCCTGAGCTCCGACGGGCTCCATGTAGCGATGAAGAGCCTACCGTCGGCCTCGTCGAGCGCCATTGGAAAGTTGCTCCCGCTCATAGAGCGGTTCAAGATGGGATTGCCGGTGGTCCTATCGACGGCCATTATGAGGTTGGATCTCGGGACGTTCACGTAGATTGCTCGGCCGTTGGTCTCGACCTGGAAAGACTCCGGATGGGAGGGTAGGATGCTGGTCATCACCACAGAGTCCGAAGTCGTGTTTATCGCTGCGATTCCTCCCGACCCATACCCGACGTAAAGGAGCCTGGTGCTGGTGACATAACGCATATTATCAGCATCTCCGGGCAGGTCGATTTTTCCAACCAACGCGTACGAATTTCCATCGAAGATGTCGACAGTCCCATTTCCAGCGTTGCTGACGAATAATCGCCCCGCATCAGGAATGTATGCCACTCCTTGTGGGCCGTTGAGACCGCCGATTGAGCGGACCAGGTGACCTGATTTGAGGTCGACAATGCCCACCGTGTTGTTTCCATAACCAGCCACGAACAGCAATCCCCGGCTCAAGTCGACTGACATGTGATCTATTCGCCCCTGGGTCATCCCCAGAGGTATCTTTCCCGAAAGCGCGAGCAAGGGACTCGGGGTTGCGCCTGAGCTCGGCTTCGAGGAAGTCTGACCAGGGGAACTCCCACCCGAAGACTGACTCGAGAAGGTCTGAGCGGAGAAACCCCCACCGAAAGACTGCCTGTTCTGATAATACGCCAGCGCCGAGACCATTAACAACAGTCCGATGGCGATGGTCAGTCCAACTCTCAAGCGACTGCGACGCGACTGAGCCTCAAGCATTATTCATTGATGACCTTCTGGTTTTCTGCGCCGAAACGCGTTACTCGCGCCGTTACGCTGGATAGTTTGGTACGTAGGGGCGTAGTTGAGAACGGGAGGGAGAATCCCAATGATCCTATGAGTCCTCTCATCCGACGATGACCACTCCAGAGGCGGTCGGGGTCCCAGTCAAGGTCACCTGATAGGGATACGTACCTGGTTTGTCGAATGCGTGTGACCACACATCGTTCAGGAACATCGTAGGTGAAGCTGCTGAGCCGTCCACAAGCGCCACGTTTGCGACGACCGGGTCGCCGGCTTGGTTCCCCATGAGATTCAGCCAGGTAACCTCTTGCCCCACGCTTACGTGCAGAGTCGGTGGCGTCACCCCTCCAAAGGGCAGAACGACGACGAGGTCTGTGTCCAAGACGAAGTCGAACGCCGAACTTGCATTGCCGTTCGCGGTGCTCGCGACGATCTTGACCGGCAGATTCGTCGAGTTCACCGTGGGGGCGACCGAGATTCCGACGCTGACGGTTTCCTGGGTTCCAGAGAAGGTGAATTCTTTTGGGCTCACTGTCAAAGTGACTCCCGGGACTGCCGATGTCGTTGAGAGGGTGACGTTGACGGGGCCTGCCGGCGTGTCGAGCAGGCTGACCGTGGCTGTATAATTCAGGGTAACGCTCGGTGTGGCAAATAGCGAGCTGTAGACTTCACTAAATCCTATGATGATGTAGACCCCTCCGCGTGAACTCGAGCTGGACGTGGATTTCTGTTGTGTCAAAGACGTGCTGGCGCTCGAGCTAGTTGCGCTCGAGCTAGTGATGCTTGACCCGACTGGCGAACTTGTCCTCCCGCCAATCTGGATTAGCACTGCGCCAAAAAGAACCAGAATCCCTATGGCTACAATGACCAAAGTTGAGCGTTTCTTGACCAGATTAGTCATGACTTGTTCTCTCCGGTCCTTCTCCCCGCTATGCGGAGATAAAGGAAGAGACCCAGTCGCGAATCGTTGCACTCTCAATCGTCGCAGTCGCGACAGCGAATCTGAACCCTAGAGAACCTGCGTATCTCCGCAACTTCGTATTGCTCTTCAAAGCGACCTCCAAGTAGCTATTCTACTTAGATAGCATCTCTACGCATATAAGGCTATCATCTAGGGTTCAACGCGGTCTACCATGTCGAAAATTATGCCCCGCGGGATGAAGGTGGGGGCAGTGTCTTTGTGGCTTCTCATCGTGCTTTCTGAGAGACCCATGTATGGATACGAAGTCATTAGGGAGTTGGAGAAGAGGTTCTCGGGTTATTGGAAGCCGAAGACGGGGACCATCTACCCCGCAATACAGAAGCTCGAGCAGAATGGGCTCGTGACAAGTCACGTAGATTTTCCAGACGAACTGCCAGATCGTAAGCACTACGCCCTTACCGACAAAGGGCATGAAGAGCTTTCTAAGTCGATGACCTACTGGACAAAGATGTCAGAGGTCTTGGAAAACTATCGAGAAGTCCACGAATCGATAACTCGTTACAAAGCTCAAACGGACGGGAAAGAACTGTCGAAGACTCTCACAGGGTTGGGCTCCGGATTCAAGGACGGAAGGATTGACCTCTCGAAATTCTTCTTATTGGAGAAAAATACGATAATAGAGCCCACCGAGCCGTTGAAGTTCAAGTTCCTCTATGCCAAAGAGAACCAAAAGTTGGAGATTCATATGGAGATCGAATGGCTGCCGAAAGTATCTATCCCCGCAGTCGAAACGGAGTCCCCTGACCTGAAAACTCAATTGTCGCCACTGCACGCCCAGCGTACGGATTCTACGTGATCATGAAACTTAGCGCTAGAGAATTTGCTTCAGAGCGCGTCCTACACTCATGCCAGGCCTCAGCATTCCTGAGAAAAGGCGAAGCAGCAACCGCAGCCCGAGAAACCCTAAGGCGCTAAGGATTCTCCTGGAATTCGACGACTTCATAAGAACGCTCGCCCGACGGTGGTGGTTGCCCAAGCCGAGACCCGCCAAGGTCGTAGCAATCGGTCTCCTACTCCTTCTGTTGCTTTCGTCTTCGGATGCGGTGGCACTCACGCTCCCGAACCCGCCAGACAGGAACGCGCCCGCGAACAATCAGAGTGGGCCGCTCCCGACTTCGAACACGCAGTCGTTCACAGGCGGAGTCTCTCTTGTGAAGGACGGAAGCTCCGACCTGAACGTGACCACGAACGAGTTCATCGTCCAGTTCTTCTGCGCAACCTCATCCGCCAACGTCGCGAAGCAGTACAGGTCCGAGATCGCGGAGAGCATCAGCGGCCCCATCTCTACCGACCAGGCTTCAGGCATCGTCGACGCAATAGACTCTGTCAGGCCGCCGGCTACCGTGAGCCTTCCCTTGTCGTTGACCGGGACCTACGGGGGGAATCTCACCTACCAGCTCACTGGGATAACCTACAACGTGACCACGTATTCGGTTTGGGTCACGACCGAGCCGTCCCCGGCTGAGCAGAGGTTGGGCTACATCGTCGTTAGCGTCCCGACGAAACTGCAAGTGGGGAGGACTTTTGAGGACTTGGCCGGCGCCTTCTGCCCAGCCATCGGCGACGTCAGATTAGGGGCCGGGTTCGGGCCGAGCTCCGGGTCATGGCTCGCTCCCCCGGATGGCGGACCCGCGCCTATCTTGTCTTATGGGAAAGTTAGGGTCCTTTCGGGAGGCGGTGTCGCCGCTGCAGCGGACGTGAGACCAGGCGAGAACGCCACGTTCCTCCTCCCGCCCGGCACCTATTCGGCAGTGGCGGACGTGGTGCTTTTTGGCATCCCCTTCAGCGTGGGAAGCGGGAGTTACTCTTCTCCGGCAGGCGCGACTACGGCGCAATTCACCGTCTCGCTGCCCTCCACCGTCGAGGACCTATGGTATGGTCTCGTAGCCGCGACAGTCATAATTATCGTAGCCGTGTTCTTGGTCATCGCCAGAAAGATACGTCTGTGGGGGCATGCCGTTCGGGCTTCGATAGGCGTTTCCCGTGTGCTACGGTCGGCGTGGGGCGCGCTCGTGCGCAGATCCCAGAGGGAGTTGCCCGCCCAGGCAAACACTTTAATCGGGTTGCGCTTCGGGCGGTCAGAACAAGGTCGCGAAATTGGCTGAAAAGAAGATAGTCTCGGTTCTCGTGATGGGCGGTGAGGCCAGCGCGGGAGCGCCCCTGGGCCCGCAGCTCGGACCGCTCGGCGTGAACGTGCTGGGCATCGTGAACGAGATCAACAAGGTGACCAGCGACTTCAAGGGGATGCGCGTCCCTGTGAAGATCGAGGTCGACCCTGAGACGAAGGCCTTCTCGGTCTCAGTGGGGACTCCGACGACGTCAGCCCTCGTGGTCAAGGAAGCCGGGGTACCGAGAGGCTCGGGCAAGCCGAACACAGACCTGGTCGGGAACGTGACGTTCGAGAAGGTCCTCAACATCGCAAAGATCAAGATCGGCGACTCCTACGCAAAGTCGATCAAGTCCGCGGTGAAGGAGGTCGTCGGCAGCTGCGTGAGCATGGGGATCAAGGTCGAGAACACCGACCCCCGCCAGTTCATGAAGGAGATAGAGAGCGGCAAGTGGGACTCGCCGATCTCCGCCTTCGAAGCGAAGTAGCCGCAAGCCCTTCGGAAGAGCGCCCTGAACAGTCAATCGAAAAGTGAGTCGATAATCTAGTCCGTTTGAGTCGGGTGCGGTTAGGGTGTATCCTCTCGCCAGTCACCCATGATATTCGACTTCGATAGGCTACCCGGCAAGAGGATACGCGATGTACAGACCGCAGTCAAGGCAAATTCGCTCGCGTTGGAGTTGTTTGACAAACACGTTAGGCTCCCTTCAGCTCCCAACGTGCACTACGGCGCAGATGCGCTCTACACGGGCCTGATGCACCTCTCCATGAACGGAGGGTACGCCGAGTCCACGATGGACGACCTCGCGCTGAGGTACGGCATGGAAGTGCCCTGCGGAGGGGCGTTCCTCTACAGGCTGAAGAAGGTCGGCTATGATGGATGGCGCTCGAGACTCACAGACGTCAACGACGCGGTCCTCTCCATCGCCGAGAGGCTCGGCCTGCTCGACAGGCCCGTCGTCTGCGCCATCGACTACACCAAGGTCCCGTACTACGGGAGGTTCAACAGGTACGTGGTGAGGTCCAAGCACGAGGACGGGACGGAGAAGTTCTACGAGTACGCGACGATATCGATCGTCCAGGACGGGCTGAGGCTCTGCGTCTACTCGATGTCTGTGACCCTCCTGGACGTCAAGGTCGACGTGGTGAGGAAGCTGATCCAAGAAGCGGAGAAGAGGAGCGTGAAGGTCAAGCTCCTCCTCATGGACAGGGCGTTCTTCACCGTGGAGTGCATCAACCTGCTGAAGGGTCTCGGCGTCAGGTTCATCACGCCGTGCGTCTGCAACGAGAGGGTCCAGCGGGCGGTCGAGTCTCTCGGGAGGGAGGGGAGGCTCCCATTCTCCATCCGCGACAGCCACCAGGTCGAGGAGGCCTCATTCACCATGGTCGTCTGCTGGAGCAAGAGGCAGAAGAAGCTCGTGCCGTTCGCGACGAACGTCGAGGAGGGAGACGCGAGGAGGCTCGTGAGGAAGATACCGAGGGAGTATCGGCGACGCTGGGGCATCGAGACGTCCTTCAGGAAGGTGAAGGAGGTCTACGGGAGGACGCTATCACCCTCGCCCGCGATAAGGCTGGCATACTTCATGACCGCGATGATACTCTACAACCTCTGGCAGGCGGTCAACCTCACGCTGACCGCGGGGAGGCATCCCCATCGGAGGAAGACGAGCGGCTATCGGATCACCATGCCCTTCATGGTGACGATATTCTGCGCCCACCTCAACGGCAGGGTCTGACTGGGACTATGCCGAGAGGGAGGTGATGCGACTCACTTTTCGATTGACTGCTGAACCCGAAACTCTTTTAAGAACAATCCTGAGGCTCGTCTCGATTCCGGGGATAGAGGTTTGCTTTCGAACGTCCAAATAGCAGAATTGGTCAAGAAGGGGAAAGACTCGAAGGAGAGGAAGTTCCCCGAGTCAGTGGAGGCCTTCTTGACATTCAGGGACGTCGACCCTAAGAAGACTGACCTGAACATCAACGAGACGGTGTATCTCCCGCATCCGGGGTCCCACCGCGCCTCGGTCTGCTTCGTGGGCTCCGGCGACCTGCTCCTGAGGGCCAAGAACGCCAAGGTCGATGGGGCCATCGAACCATCCCAGCTCGAGAGCTACGCTGGGAACAAGAAGGAGGCGAAGAGCCTTGCGAGGCAGTACGACTTCTTCCTGGCTGACACCGCCCTGATGCCGAGGATCGGAAGGATCCTTGGCCAGTACCTAGGTCCGCGGGGAAAGATCCCGACCGCGGTCCCTCCGAACGCTCAGATCGAGACGATGATCAACAGGACGAGGGGCGCCATCCGTGTCAGGAGCAGAGGATCGCTCGGCGTGAGCGGCCTGGTCGGCGACAAGAAGCTCTCCGACCCCGAGATTGCTGATAACATCCTAGCCATGATCCAGGCCGTCCAGAAGAAGCTCCCCAACGGCGACAAGAACATCAGGACGGTGGCCGTGAAGACGAGCATGGGGAAGCTCTCGAAAGTGAAGGTCGAGGAGAGTTGAGCCAGCAGGTCCAGGTCCACAAGCGGGAGCCCAGCGCCGAGAAAAAGGCGATGGTAGAGCGCATAGCAAGGCTCTCGAAGGACTATCCCGTCCTGGCGGTGACGAGACTCTCGAAGGTGAGGTCTGCGCAGCTCATGGCCGTGAGGAAGGTCTTGAGGGGGAACGCCGAGATCGTAGTGGTCAAGAACAAGCTCGCCATACTCGGGCTCAAGCGCGCCGGGCTCAAGAGCGCGGACGAGCTCCTGAAGAACCTCCACGGGCAGAACGCGTTGATATTCTCGAGACAGGACCCGTTCAAGCTCTTCCTTCTCCTGGAGAAGAACAGGGTCAACCTCGCCGCGAGGGCGGGGGACATCGCTCCGGCAAACATCGTCGTCCCCGCCGGGAACACCGGGCAGCAGGCAGGCCCGGTCCTGAGCGAGTTCAGGGAGGCGGGCATCAAGACCAAGATTGAGGCCGGCAGCATCCAGGTCGTGGAGGATACCGTCGTCGCGAAGCCTGGCACCCAGATATCACCGAAGCTGGCCAGTCTCTTGTCCAGGCTGGGGGTCAAGCCAATCCGTGCAGGGCTTGCGATAGCGCTGGCCTACGAGAACGGCCTGATCTACGGCGCAGAGGCAGTGGCGATAGACCTCGACAAGTACCGCGCCGACCTCATCGCGGGGTTCTTCTCCTCCAAGGGGCTCTCAGTCATACTGGGATACGTGACCAAGGAGTCCGGCCCGGAGATAATCGCAAAGGCCTACCGTGAGGCGCTGGCCGTCGCGGTCGAGGCGGGCGAGCTGACGCCAGAGAGCGCCCCGGTGATACTCGCCAAGGCCGAAGCCGAGGCCAACGCGGTGCTGGCCAAGGCCAAAGAGAAAGGCTACGCGTAGACCGTCCGGACAAACCAACCTTGTGGTCAGGATGCGTGCTGGCCCAGAAATCAGGCCCCCTACCGGAAGGGTAGCCTGACCTAGACCTCCCGGTGCCTCTGAAGAAATACCGTAAGAGTTTGGATTCTGCGCGAGTCTAGCCGAAGAGCGAAGCCAAGCCTGCGAGAGCCTCTTCTTCCTTCTTCTCCTCTACCTTGGGCTTCTCTTCAGCCTTTGCTGCCGGGCCTGCAGCTGCTGGTGCCGCTGCTACCGCCATCGTCGCTGCGCTCTTGAGAGCCTCGTCGATGTTGATCTCGCTCAATGCGGAAGCGAGCGCCTTCACCTTGACCGTGTCTACGTCGACGCCGGCCGCCTTTACTACACTCGTGAGGCCTGCCTCGTCGATCTTCTTTCCTGCCTTGTGAAGCGCTAATGCAGCATACATGTACGAATCCGTCATTTCGAAATCAAAACTCGCCATCCATCTACCGCTTTTATAGTTTTTGCTGCGAAACTCACCGCAGTGCTCTGTTTGCCTCACGGACTTTCTTGGATGAGGGTCCGACCGCTCGAATCTGTTTATTACCTTCTCGACGAGGCTGCGAGGCAGAGAGCTAGATGAATAGCCCGAAGGAAGTACTCCAGGAGAGGTTCTCCGGCGAGTACGAGAAGTATTATCGCGTCCAGCTCTTCGAGAGGAAGGGGTTCGTGAGGAAGAAGTGCACGAACTGCGGCAAGCACTTCTGGACCTTGAGGCCTGAGAGGACCATCTGCGACGACTCGACCTGCTCCCCTTACACCTTCATCGGCGACCCGCCCACCAAGAAGAGGCTCGACTACATCTCGTCGTGGAAGGCTGTCGAGAAGTTCTTCGTGAAGAACGGGCACACCAGCGTGCCGCGCTATCCGGTCGTGAGCAGGTGGAGGCCGGACCTCTTCTTCACCGTCGCCTCGATAGTCGACTTCCAGAGGATCGAGGCGGGGAAGGTCGTCTTCGAGCTCCCCTACAACCCGCTGGTGGTCCCGCAGATGTGCCTCCGCTTCAACGACATCCCCAGCGTCGGGGTGAGCGGGAAGCACGGCACCTCGTTCTGCATGATAGGGCAGACGGCGATCGCCAACAAGGAGGGCTACTGGAAGGACAGGTGCATAGACCTGGACTTCGAGATGCTCACCAAGGAGTTCGGGATCCCCGAGGACGAGATCTCTTTTGTCGAGAGCGTCTGGGTGGGCGCGGGCGCGTTCGGCTACTCCCTCGAGTACTTCGTGAGGGGGCTGGAGCTCGGGAACGCCGTCTTCACCGCCTACGAGGGCGACCCATCGAGCTACACGGAGATGGGCGAGAAGGTCGTCGACATGGGAGCTGGCCTCGAGAGGCTCTCGTGGATGACCCAGGGCACGCCCACCTACTACGACACCGCCTTCGCGCCAGTCCTAGCGAAGATGAAGGAGCGCTGCGACATCAGCTACGACGAGGAGCTCTTCGAGAGATACTCTCGGCTGGCGGGCGCGATGAACCTCGACGAGTACCCGACCCTCGCGGAGGCGAGGAAGGTCATCGCGAAGAGCCTCGGGGTCGAGCCGGAGGTCATCTCGAGGCAGCTTGGCCCCATCGAGGCCATGTACGCGATAGCCGACCACACGAGGACCCTCCTCTTCGCGACCGCCGACGGCCTCCCGCCGAGCAACGTCGGAGGGGGCTACAACCTTCGAGTCCTCTTCAGGAGGGCTGAGGCGTTCATCGACAAGAACGGATGGAAGGTCGACCTCGCCGAGGTCGTGGGCTGGCACATCGACCACCTCTCCAAGATGTACCCGGAGCTCGAGGAGCACCGCGACGACGTCTCGAAGGTGCTCGCGGTCGAGACCTCCCGCTACGGGACCTCGATGCAGCGCATCTCCAGGACGGTCGCCACCCTCGCCAGCTCGAAGAAGGAGCTCGGGATGGACGACCTGACGAGGCTCTACGAGTCGGAGGGGATCACTCCCGAGCAGCTCGTCGACGCGGGCGTGAGGGTCGCGGTGCCCGAGGACTTCTACCAGCGCGTCGTGGCGAAGCACGTCTCGCAGAAGCTGGAGCAGAAGGCCCGGTTCGAGACCTCGGGCCTGCCTGACACCCGGCTGCTATACTACGAGGACGGTGAGAAGTTCGAGTTCGAGGGGCGCGTGCTGAGGACGTACCCAGGGGGCTACGTGGTGCTCGACCAGACGGCCTTCTACCCGAGGGGAGGGGGGCAGGAGCCAGACCACGGGACCATCGAAGGGAGGGAGGTGCTCGACGTGGAGAAGTACGGCGCCGTGGTGGTCCACAAGCTCGAGGGCCTCCTCCCGAGGGAGGGCGCCAAGGTGTCCGGGAAGGTGAACGCCACGAGGAGACAGAAGATAAGGCGCATACACACGGCCACTCACCTCCTGAACGGGGCTTCGAGGCACGTGCTCGGCCCGTGGGTGTGGCAGCACTCCGCCTTCAAGGAGGAGGACTATGGAAGGCTGGACATCACGCACTTCGCGAAGCTCACCGACGAGGACGTGAGGAGGATCGAGGACGCTGCGAACGACATGGTGATGAAGGACTACCCCGTCAACGTCTCCTACCTCCCGCGAAAGGAGGCCGAGGCGAAGTACGGCTTCAGGCTCTTCCAGGGCGGTGTCGTGCCCTCCAGGACGCAAAGGATCGTCAACATCGCGGACTGGGACGTGGAGGCCTGCGGGGGGACTCACACCAACACGACCGGCCAGGTCGGCTTCATCAAGGTCATGAGGACGGAGAGGATCCAGGACGGCGTGGAGAGGCTGGTCTTCGTCGCGGGCTATCCCGCCGTCGGGTACGTGCAGCAGATGGACTCGACTGTCGACCAGGTGTCGTCGCTCCTAAACACGCAGCGCGAGAACATCATCAAGGTCATCGCCGCGATGAAGCGAGAACTCGAAGAGACCACGCGGAGGGAGAAGCTGCTCGGCGAGAAGCTGATCGAGGCCTCCGCCTCGAAGCTCATCTCCTCGGCGACGGTCCTCAAGGGGGCCAACGGAAGCAAGGCAATGCTTTATGTCTCCCACGACGTGGACGTGGGCGAAGAACTGATTGTTAGCCAGGGCGAGAAGCTAGTCAAGGAAGAACCCTCCCTGGTGTACGTGAGCATGGCTCCGCGCGGCAGCTCGACGAGGCTGATCTGCTTCGTGGGCCCGAAGGCGAGGGAAGCGGGCGTGGCAGCGGACACCCTGGTCAAGGAGCTCGCAAAGGCGGTCGGCGGCTCGGGAGGGGGCACCAAGGAGTTCGCCCAAGGGGGCGGGCCCAAGACCATCGAAGCCGGCACGGCGAAGGACCTGCTGACGAAAGCAATCTCCGGGACGATCGGGAGGTAGAGGGCGCGGCTTGGCGCAATACGAGAAACACTGGCTCAAAGTATGGAATGAAAGGCGCATCTTCGAGTCGGAGTCCGTCCCAGGCAGGAAAAAGACATTCGTCACCTTCCCCTTCCCCTACATGAACGGGCCTCTCCACATCGGCCACTGCTTCACGGCCACCCGCGTCGACATCTACGCGCGCTTCAAGAGGATGCAGGGATACAACGTCCTCTTCCCATGGGCCTGGCACTGGACTGGCGAGAGCATCCCCGGGATGAGCTACCGCCTCTCTCTGGGGGACGAGGGCGTGCGCAAGGCCTTCCTCGAGATCGACGGCGTCCCTGAGAAGGAGGTCGAGCGGTTCGTCGACCCGGAGTACCTCGCGTCATACTACACCAGGGTCAGCCGCGAGGCGGTCAAGGACACGGGGTTCTCGATAGACTGGAGGCGGGAGTTCAGGACGGTCGACCCGGCCTTCAAGAAGTTCATCGACTGGCAGTACCTCAGGCTCCGGGAGCTGGGCTACGTGGTCCAGGGGACGCACCCGGTCGTCTGGTGCAGCCACGACGAGAGCCCCACGGGCGACCACGACAGGATGGAGGGCGAGGGCGTCTCCCCAGAGGAGTTCAACCTGATCAAGTTCGAGGTCGAAGAAGATGTCGAAGGCGGGAAGAGGAGGTGGCTGGTGGCGGGCACCCTCCGCCCGGAGACCATCTTCGGGGCGACCAACGTCTGGGTCAACCCGCACGGGAAGTACGTCGAGGCGCAGGTCGACAAGGAGGCGTGGATAGTCAGCCAGTCCGCGGTCACGAGGCTCAAGGAGCAGCTCCACGATGCGAAGATCACCGACGAGTTCAGCGGCGCAGAGCTCCTCGGCCTGACCGTAAAGGCGCCAATCACCGGCAAGAGCCTCCCGGTCCTCCCCGCCACATTCGTCGACACGGAGCTCGTGACGGGGGTGGTCTTCAGCGTCCCTGCGCACGCGCCCTACGACTACATGGGCCTCGTCGACGTCCAAGAGGAAAGGGTGAAGGCGCCTCCGAAGGTGGTGAAGCTCGCCAGGGCGCTCAAGCCCATCTCGATAATCTCGGTCAAGGGGTACTCCGACATCCCCGCGGAGGACGAGGTCAAGAAGCGCGGGATCAAGGACTCGAACGACCCCAAGCTAGAGGACGCGACCGCCGAGGTCTACAAGGCGGAGTTCCACCGCGGCGTGACGAGGGAGAACTGCGACGGCTTCAAGGGGCTGAAGGTGAGCGACGCCAAGCCGAAGGTCGTCGAAGAGATGACGAGGAGAGGCACGCTCAATGTCATGCAGGAGCTCCCCCAGAGGGTGGTGTGCAAGTGCGGCACGAGGTGCTACGTCAAGATACTCGAGAACCAGTGGTTCCTCAACTACTCCGACCCGGCGTGGAAGGAGAAGACCAAGTCCCTGATCAGGGCGGCCAACGTCTACCCCGAGCAGTCGCTCGAGTGGTATTTCTCGACAATAGACTGGCTGCGCAACTGGCCCTGCGCCAGGAAGTCGGGGATGGGGACGAAGCTCCCCTGGGACAAGGAATGGATAGTCGAGACCCTCTCCGACTCCACCATCTACATGGCGTTCTACACCATCTGCCAGTTCGTCAACTCGGAGACCGTCAAGTTCGGGCAGCTCCTCCCTGAGGTCTTCGACTACCTGCTCCTCGGGAAGGGGTCGGAGGCCCACGTCTCGAAGCTCTCCGGGATAGACCTGAAGGTCCTGAAAGCGATGAAGAACGAGTTCTCCTACTGGTATCCCGTCGACCTGAGGAACTCCGCGAAGGAGCTGATCCCAAACCACCTGACCTTCTTCGCGTTCCACCACGCGGCGCTCTTCGAGCAGAAGGACTGGCCCCGGGGGTTCAGCGTCAACGGGATGATCCAGATAGAGGGCCAGAAGATGAGCAAGTCGAGGAACGTCTTCATCACGTGGAGGCACGCGCTGCAGCAATACGGCGCCGACGGGCTGCGGGCCACCCTCGCCCTCGCCGCGGACGGGATGGACGACGCCGACTGGAAGGCGAAGAACGCCGAGGACGTCAGCGCGAAGGTAGACTCCCTCTTCCCGTTCATCGAGAAGGCCCTCGCTTCCTCGTCGGAGCGAAAGCCGGAACTCTCTGACCGCTGGCTGCTCTCGGTCGTCCACGGACGGATCGACCTTGCCACCAAGTCCCTCGAGGAGATGAAGATCCGGAAGGCGCTCTCAGTGGCGCTGCTCGACGTCTGGAACGACATCCGCTGGTACCTTAGGAGGGCTGAGAAGCCCAGGTACGAGACCCTCAAGATGGTCTTCGAGACATGGATACGTCTGGTCGCCCCGTTCATCCCCTTCGCGGCGGAGGAGCTCAACAGCAGGATGGGGAACAAGGGGCTCATCACGACCGCTGACTGGCCTTCAGTGGTTGACTTCCCTCTGGACGAAGAGGCGGAGGTTTCGGAGCTCCTCGTCGCGAAGGTCATCGAGGACGCCAGGAATCTGCTCAAGATAATCAAGGAGAAGAAGACCAGACTAACGATCTACGTCGCGTCGGACGCCGCCGCCAAGTACTTCCTCGAGCTCGCGAACGCGGACAAGGGAGGGAAGGGCAACCGGGGCGACGTGATCAAGAAGTACGCCTCCTCGGGCATAAAGCCCGAGAGGGTGATCAAGCTCCAGTACGAGCTCGGAGAGGAACTAGTGGCGAGGCTCACGTCCCTCGGCAAGTTCGACGAGCGCGCAGTCCTGAGCGACGGCGCGGCCTTCCTCTCTACCGAGATAGGGATAGAGGTCCGGGTCTTTCAGGCCGGGGGCAAGAAGATCGAGGACCCCGCCAACAAGGCAAAGGACGCCCTGCCGTTCAAGCCTTCATTCTACCTGGAATGATAAACCCCGGCAGTATGTTTCTGAACGCAAAGTCCGAGCACATTTTCGCCGTATGATGGGTGCGATCAAGCCCGAAACATTTGAGAGCTAACCGCCGATTTTGAACATCTTAGTCCCGCAGACCTCGCAAGTTCCCGACTGTGCTTTCTTCCCATTCTTCATGGTGATTGCCTTCGGGTCTTTCATCTCCCTCTTTGTTTTGCATTTCATACAATACCCTTGAATTGCTGCCATTATGATTCGCCCTATGGTCGTCGACGAATCCGTATAACCGAGCCAGTCCAACACGCTTCGCAACTGGCTCCACCAGATTAGACAAGCACTTGACGTTGCAAGAAAGACCCGGAGCTTAATTACGGCGGCGCGGTGCGGACCCAAGCCGTAGGCGAAGCGTTGGCATCGATCCTTTACGGAGTGAGCCCGATAGGCTTCGGGCACGCCTCGCGCTCCGTCGCGATAGGGCTCAAGATGAGGGAGATGTCCTTGGAGCCCGAGTTCGCGACCGGCGGTCCCGCCGTCAAGTTCCTCGAGTCCTACGGCTTCAAGGTCCATGACGTCGTTACAGAGCCCAACCCGACGGAGTCAGGCGGAGAGATGAAGATGGCCACCCTCTGGTATCTCAGGTATTGGTTTGGATACAGGTCGACCAGCAAGAGGATGCGCGAGCTCGTCACAAGGCTCTCTCCCAAGCTGATCGTCGGGGACGAGGAGTTCTCCTCCGTCTCCCTTGCGATACAGAAGGGGATCGCCCACGCGATGATATCCGACGAGCTCCAGCTCGGCTTCGCGAGGGGGGCGGTCGCGAAGACGGTGGAGGCGCGGGTCGGCGAGTGGTACGCGGACCTCCAGCGGAGGGTCTCCAACCTGCTCGTGCCGAGCTTCGGGACCGACAGCGGAAACATCCACTACATGACGCCTGTGACGAGGGAGGTCACAAAGTCCCGCGAGGCCGCGAGAGCGGAGCACGGCCTTCCTCTAGAATCTAGCGTGGTGCTCCTGAGCTCAAGCGGGAGCGGAATGAAGCCTTTCCTCCTCCATAGGTCTCTGGCGGCGTTCAGGAAGGTCTGCGAGGGCTCCGACGTCTTCGCGACGACAGGGGTTGGCGGTCCGCGCATCGAAGCCGAGAACGTGAGGCAGCTCGGGATTGTACGCGACAACCAGAACCTGGTCGCCGCGTCCGATCTGGTAATCTCCACCGCTGGGAAGAGCACCATCGACGAGTCCGCGAGTGGCGGTACCCCGATAATCGCCATCCCGATAAAGAACCACGCCGAGCAGGAGAGGAACGCTGCGGAGCTGGGCTTCGCCTTCGGCGACCTCGACAGGCTCGAGGAGCTGATCCCGAAACTCATGGGCAAGAGGAGCGCCCCCGCCCACTACACCGGCGCGCAGCGGACGGCCGACTACCTCGCGTCGCTCCTGTCCCCGCGCTGAGCCATCGGCTAGAGGTCCGCTCGTCTCGCTGCCCTCGGCTTCACCACAGCTTTGCCGTGACGAGAGAGCTCTCGCATGGCCTTCTTGACCGCGTCTTCCGGGCTCGATGATCCTAATATCAGCCGCGTCCGCCTGTCGTCGAGGTACCTACCGGCCCACTCGTCTGCGACGCCCCCTGTCCCTTTGACGGCGACGATCGGCTTCGAGATCTGATAGGCGGCGGCCACCTCGGTGATCGTCCCCGCCCCGCCTCCCACGACTATCATCGCGTCCCCGGAATAGGCGACGACGAAGTTCCTGGCTTTGCCGATTCCGGTCACGACCACGAACTCGCAATATCTGTTCGCCTGGTCGGAATCCACTGAGGGGATGATGCCCAGCGAGTGGCCCCCGGCATCGCGCGCTCCCTTGCTCGCCGCCTCCATAACGCCTCCGAGCCCTCCGCAGACCAGAGTCGCCCCCTCCCTCGCTATCGCCAGCCCGACGCGATAGGCAGCCTCGCGTGCGACCTCCGTGCACGAGTCGGCATCGAAACCCACGACAGAAATCTGAACGCCCCGACCCACACCCAGCTTGGTCGGCCTCAAGCCCTTAAAGACTACACAGGACTTGAAGCGAGCGCCTCCGATTGACCAGAGCGCTGTATCTCGACCGGGCAGAATCGGGGAGGGCTCTCGCGGCGGCTGTGCGGCAGGGCCTGCACGGGGAGCTCGCCCCAGGGAAGCCGCTGGTCTTGGCGATACCCAGGGGCGGGGTCCCCATAGGACGAGACGTCGCATCCGCGCTCGACGCCGACCTCGACCTCGTGGTCCCGAGGAAGCTCGGCGCAGAAGGAAACCCCGAGTATGCCATCGGAGCGGTGATGAGCGACGGCACAGCCTACCTCAACCCCGAGGCGCTCAGCATCACCATGGCGACGCCCGAATACATCGAAGCGGAAAAAGGCAGGGAGATGAGGGAAGCCGCGAGGCGGCTCGAGGCGTACCGGGGTGGGCGCAGTGACCCCTCGCTCTCTGGGAGGGTGGTGATAGTCGTCGACGACGGAATCGCCACGGGCGCAACGATGGTGGCCGCCCTCAGGTGGGTCAGGTCTCGGGGAGCCAGGATGGTGGTGGCAGCGGCTCCCGTGGCGCCGCGGAACACGGTCTCTGAGCTGAGGCAGGAGGCGGACCTCGTGATCTGCCCCCGCACGCCCGAACCATTCTACGCGATTGGCGCCTTCTACGAGAACTTCGGGCAGGTGAGCGACGAGGAGGTCAAAGAGATATTGCTTGAGTATTGGAAGCGACCTGCCAGGGATGCCCAAGCGAGATGAACCTGGACCGAATTGGGAATCGCTGAGTTTTTCTCCCATGTCCAGGAGGGGCGCATTTGTGTCTTGGCGCGATGAGTCGGGGTCATAGCCGATGATCTCCATCGCGATAGTCCTCGGCCTCGCCCTCGCGTTCTGCTTCGGGACATCGGACTACCTCTCGAAGGGCCTAACAGGAAGCGTGGGCTTCTACCGCACCACGGTCTACACGCTGGCGACCAGCGGAGCCCTGGTCTTCGTGCCGCTGTTGTTTTTGGGCGTGCCGGGACTCCCCTCTTACTCGGGCGTGGCTCTCCTGGGGTTAATCTCAGTCTCGACCTTCACCGCGTTCCTGTTCATGTATCGTGGATACCAGAAGGGGCACCTCTCCGTCGTCTCTCCGACCGTCAACTCCTTTCCGATCTTCTCCGTCCTCTTCGCGGTCTTCGTCTTGAAGATCGTACTCTCCTACGAGGTGCTCCTCGCCCTCGGAGGCGTGATCCTTGGGATCCTTCTGGTCTCCACCAACGTCTCTGCCCTCGGGTCATCAAGAGGAAGGAGCCTCACGCCCGGCGTCCCAGAGGCCATCCTTGCCGCGTTCTTCTTCGCTGTCGGTTTCACATCGCTGGGGTACGCTGAGGAGACGGTAGGGTACTTTCTTCCCGTTGTGGCGGCCAGGCTGGGAGCGGCTTCGATTGGACTCTTGGCGGGCCTCGCACTGAAGCAGGACCTCAGGCCCATCCGCGGCAAGCCCTTCCTTCGCCTGCTGGCCATGGGGGCACTCGAAGCGGGGGGCCTCCTCGCATTCACTCTCGCCCTCTTCTACTCCTCGAGCATCGCGGTCCTTCCGATTACCACCACCCTCGCGGGCATGGGGGTCGTCTTCACGGTCGGGTACGCCCTCATCCTACTGAAGGAAAAGGTAGGGCCAAACTACGCCGTGGGAATCTTGATCCTCATAGCGAGCGTGGCGACGCTACTCTACCTCACGGCTTGAGCGAGAAATACAGCCGCCTATCGCACGATATAGCATCCAATATCCGATATTCGGACGCCATTGAGTCTGCGGCGGTTCTTGAGTCTCGATGGAATTGAATCTCGCGATACTCCTTCTGGCCTTCCTACATCACTTTGGAGCCGGAATAAGTCCTTGGACCGGTATGGGGATCGCGTCGATTTGGAGGTGGCTCACAAAGGGCTGCCCATCGACTGTCTCGTCGAGGACGAGAGTGTAGAACCCTTGGTCGGCTTTTGGAACGGAATGCCAATCCAGGGTCATGACAAAGTAATAGGGCTCGTAGGGTTGCAGGACGAGGCTGAAATTCGAGGACTGCGGCGTGAACGTGACGTCGTCAGTCTCATAACCAATTGGAGTGACGAGGGTGGAACCGGGGCCCAGGGTAGTCGTTCTGGGCGGGGTCGAGCTGCCAAATGCGATACTCTGAGCAGGGAAACCCGCATCTAGCCAGCTCGGAGGAGGGGCGATACT
>Ga0307373_10003773_pt1 | contig 26051 bp, 24 predicted proteins | sample OX2MG_FD_202534 | JGI IMG/M metagenome (GOLD analysis project Ga0307373, IMG submission 202534) | Soil microbial communities from Risofladan, Vaasa, Finland - OX-2 | ecosystem: Environmental > Terrestrial > Soil > Coastal area > Acid sulfate soil | place: Finland: Risofladan, Vaasa | collected...
GGGGTCCCCCCTCAACCAGCCCGTGGTGGGCATGGCCCCCACCCCGGACGGGAAGGGCTACTGGCTGGTGGCCGCCGACGGCGGGATCTTCACCTACGGGGACGCCGTCTTCGCCGGCTCCCACGGGGGGTCTGCCCTCAACCAGCCTGTGGTGGGCATGGCCCCCACACCGACCCCGGGGAGCCGATGATCGGAGGGCCCACCCCGGGGCGATTCGTGGCGGCGGGCCTGTCCGTGGCCGCGGTCTCGGCCGCTCTGGCGTCAGCCGGACCCGACGCGCTGGTCCCGTTCCGGGATGCGGCCGGTGCCGCCACCGAGGTGAGCGTGGCCTTCGTCGTCGATTTCGGGGGGGCGATCGGTCCCGTGGTCAAGTGCGTCCCCGTGCCGAGCGGTGACAACGGGTACCAGGCGCTGGCCGCGTTCACCGCCCTGGAGAACGAGGCACCGCCCGTCTTCGCCAGCAGCGGTCTGCTCTGTTCCATCAACGGCGATCCGAGCAGTGGCTGCGGCCAGACCGTTCCCGGGGGATACATCTACTGGTCGTATTGGCAGGGAAGCTCCGGAAAGTGGCAGTACGCCAATTCCGGGGCGACGGCAACAATGCAGAACGGCGACGTGGAGGGCTGGCGGTTCGAGAACCCGGGGAGGGCGAACCCCAACGACCCGCCGCCCGCCGCCTCTCCGGCCTACGCAGCCATCTGCGGCACGGGGGTGGCGGCCACGACCACCACCGCGGCGGGCGCGGCACCGCCGGCATCCGGCGCGCCGGGCCCGGCGTCGTCGGGCCCGCAGACCGCCCCGGCCCCGTCCGGCTCCCAACCGCTCCCCTCGTCCCCGGGAACTCCGGGTACGCAGGCATCCACGCCGGCCAAGGGCGGGCCTACGCCACCGTCGAACTCGGCTTTTGACCCGGGCGCAGGGGCTACCGGCACCGCGTCGTCGAAGCCATCGGGATCGGCGTCACCGTCGGGTCCGGCCACCTCCGGTGCCCAGGCCCAGGCCCTGCGCGCCTCATCGGCCGCCGCCCGACAGGGGAGGGGGGGCAGCCCGGCCCCGTTGCTCGTCGGCGGAGGGATCCTGGCCGTGTTGATCGCCGCCTCCGTGGTCCGGTGGCGGAAGCGGGCCGAACCGGAATGAGCGGCCGTCGGGGCGCGGCGGCTGTCCGCCGGGGTCTTCACCCGGCGGCGTGGTGGCTGTGGGCCGGCTCGATGGCCTGTGCCGCCATCCGGACCACCAACCCGCTCCTCCTGGCCCTCATCGCCGCGGTGGCGGCATTCGTGGTCTCCGCCCGGCGCACCTCTGCACCCTGGTCACGGTCGCTGTCGTTCTTCTTCCGGCTGGGCGTCGCGGTGATCGCGGTGCGTGTCGTGCTCCAGATCGTCTTCGGCAATCGACTGCCCGGACACGTCCTGTTCACCCTGCCCCATGTTCCCCTGCCCCTGTGGGCAGAGGGCGTGAGCGTCGGGGGCCCGGTCACGCTCGAGGAGGTGCTCCAGGCGGCGGTGGCCGGGCTCCGGCTGGCGGTCGTCCTGGTCTGCTTCGGGGCGGCCAACTCCCTGGCCAGCCCCTACCGGCTGCTCCGCTGCCTGCCCGCCGTCCTCTACGAGGCCGGTGTGGCGGTGACCGTCTCGTTGGCCTTCGCACCCGAGGTGGTCATGGCCATCGCCCGCGTCCGCGACTCCCGCCGTCTTCGGGGCCGGCCGATCCGGGGGATCGCGGGGCTGCGGGGAATGGCCATTCCCGTCCTGGAGATCGCCCTCGACCGTTCGCTGCAGCTGGCCTCCTCGATGGACGCGCGCGGCTACGGCCGGAGGGTCGTGGTGACCCGGCGGACCCGGCGGATCGGGAACGGCTCCACTGCCGCCGGTTTGCTGCTGGTGATCGTGGGTGTGTACGGCATCCTCGACGTCGGTTCGCTTCCCGCCGGCGGGATCCCGTTCGTGGCCCTGGGAGCCGTACTGGTGGGGGTGGGAATGGCCGTCGCGGGCCGGCGGACGGACCGCACGCGGTATCGCCCCGATGTGTGGGCCCTGCGCGAGTGGGTGGTGGCGGGCTCCGGGCTGGCCATGCTGGCGACCTTCATCGCCGCCTCGGTGTCCGGAACCGCCGGACTCCAGCTGCAGGTCTACCCGCCCCATCTTCCGCTGCTCCCCCCCCTGCCCACGGCGGGCATCCTCGTGGCGCTCCTGCCGGCCGCCGTCGCCCCGAGGCCGAGGGGCGAGAACAGCTCGCGGCAGGCTGTGCCCACCCGGGCCAGGGCGCACGCCGCCGAGCCGGCCGAGGGGATCCTCACGTGATCACCTTCTCCGACGTGACCTTCGCCTATGCCGAGGCGGAGGCGCCCACCCTCCACCGGGTCGACCTGACCATCGAAGAGGGGGAGCTCTGCCTGGTGGTCGGCCCGACCGGTTCGGGAAAGTCCACCCTGCTCAGGGCCATCAACGGCCTCGTCCCGCATTTCACCGGTGGCCGACTCTCCGGCGACGTCAGCATCGGGGGCCGGTCCACCCGGGATTTCCGCCCCCGGGAGCTGGCGGACATGGTCGGGGTCGTGGGTCAGGACCCGGCGGCGAGCTTCGTCACCGATACGGTCGAGGACGAGTTGGCCTACACCATGGAGAACCTGGGCATCGCCCCGAATGCCATGCGGCGCAGGGTCGAGGACACCCTCGATCTGCTGGGCCTCCACGAGCTGCGCGGCCGGACGCTGTCGACGCTGTCCGGTGGCCAGCAGCAGCGGGTGGCCATCGGGGCCGTCCTCTGCGCGTCGCCCCGGGCGCTGGTTCTCGACGAGCCCACGTCGGCCCTGGATCCGGCCGCCGCCGAAGAGGTCCTGTCCTCCCTGACCCGTCTCGTCCATGACGTGGGGATGACCGTGGTGCTGGCCGAACACCGGCTCGAACGGGTGATCCCGTTCGCCGAGCGGGTGGTGCTGGTGCCCGGCGGTGGGCGACGGCTGGTCATCGGTCCGACCGCCGAGACCATGGCGACCTCGCCGGTGGCCCCGCCCATCGTCGAGCTGGCCCGGGTCGCAGGCTGGACGCCGGTGCCCCTGACGGTCCGCGACGCCCGGAGGCTGGCCGCGCCCCTGCGCCGCCGGTTGGCGGGTGCGCCACCGCCACCGGCCGCGGCTCCGGGCGGACCCGGGTCCCGGCCCGTCGCCCGGGCCGACCACCTGTCCGCCTCGTACGGCGAGGTGCGGGCCCTGGAGCAGCTGAGCCTCGAGATCTCCGCCGGCGAGATCGTGGCCGTGATGGGCCGCAACGGCTCCGGCAAGTCGACCCTGCTCTCTCAACTCGCCGGGCTCCGCTCCCCCCACGGGGGCCGGGTCACCGTCCTCGGCGAACGTCCCGGCGACCTGCCCCCTCGCAAGCTCATCCGGCTGGTGGGCCTGGTGCCCCAGGATGCCGGCCTGTTGCTCTACGGCGAGACGGTCGCAGACGAGTGCACTACGGCCGACCGAGAGACGGGACTGGTGCCCGGCTCGACGGACGCCGTGCTCGAGGGTGTGCTCCCCGGCATGCCCCGGGACCGCCATCCGAGGGATCTCTCGGAGGGACAACGCCTTGCCCTGGCGCTGGCCGTCGTCCTGGCGCCCGCCCCTCCCCTCGTGCTCCTCGACGAGCCCACTCGGGGGCTGGACTATCCGGGCAAGGAGCGCCTGGTCACCCTGCTCCACAAGTTGGCGGCCGAGGGCAGGTGCGTGGTATTGGCCACCCACGATGTGGAGCTGGTGGCCCAGGCGGCCACCCGGGCCGTGGTCCTGGCCGAGGGCGAGGTCGTCTCCGACGGACCGGCTCGGGATGTGGTGTGCCACTCGCCGGTCTTCGCGCCCCAGGTGGCCAAGGTACTGGCCCCCGAGCCGTGGCTGACCGTCGACGAGGTCGTCAGCGCCATCAACGGCTCGACCGACGACAGGTCCGATGATGGGACTTAGGGACCTGGGGACGCCGACGGCCGTCCACCGGTCGCGAGGGGTCATCCACCTGCGGCCGAGCGCATCCGCACTGCTGGGCCTGGTCTCATTGGTCGGCCTGGCCGGCTTCTGCTGGCCACTGGTGATCCAGGGGAACGCCAGCGCCAACCTGGCCCACTCCACCGATGCACCGTGGCTGTTCGTCGCCATCCTCCCCCTGTTGCTGGCCGTGGTCGTCGGGGAGATGGCTGAGGGCTCACTCGACGCCAAGGCCATCGCCCTCCTGGGGATCCTGGCCGCCTGCGGTACCGCGCTACGCGTCCCCAGCCCGGGGGTCGCGGGTTTCGAGCCGGTCTTCTTCCTACTCATACCGGCCGGACGGGTGCTGGGCCGCGGCTTCGGGTTCGTGCTGGGAGCCATCACCATCGTCTCCTCGGCCATCGTCACCGGGGGCATCGGGCCCTGGCTGCCGTTCCAGATGTTCGGCGCGGCGTGGATGGGGTTCGGGGCGGGATGCCTTCCACCAGGGGTACGGGGGAGAGCCGAGCTCGCCATGCTGGCGGGTTACGCCGCCGTATCGGCCGTCGTCTACGGAACCCTTCTGAACCTCTGGTTCTGGCCGTTCGGTGCCGGCACCTCGACCAGCTTCTCCTATGCCCCGACCGCCGGCGCCCTGTCGAACCTCCACCGCTTCGTCTTCTTCGATCTCACCACCTCGTTGGGCTTCGATGTGTCCCGGGCCGCCACCAACGGCACCTTGGTGCTGCTGCTCGGGCGCCCCGTGCTGGCCGCCCTCCGCCGGGCGTCCCGCCGCGCCGCCTTCGGTGCCCCGGTGGTCTACACGTGAGGTGACCCGCCGGGGCGGCAGGTGGTGGAGAGGGCCACCTTCCTGTGCCACTGTTGGAGCGCGCGCCCGACGGGGAAGTTGACCGGCCGTCCGGAGACGAGGTGACCCCTCGGGCCCCAGGAGTTGCCATATGGAACGGGCGAATCGGAGGGATGACCCAGGCCAGCGGCGCATGGACGACTACCTCGACGAGGTGCTGAAGGAGTCCTTCCCGGCCAGCGACCCTCCGAGCAGCTGGTCCGGCCGCGACCCATCGGACGGGGACGAACGGTGACCGCCGGGAGGTAGGCGAACATATGTTCGTGTAGCGTGGTCGGGCAGTGATGGTGCACCAGGGATCACTGTTCGGCGCGGGCGAGGCCATCGGGCCCCGACCATCGGCCCCCTCTCCGCAACGGATACCGCTGGCCGGCGGTGCCTGGGTCGACTTCTTTCCCGGCTGGATGGCCGGTGCCGACGCGCTGTTCGACGTCCTGTTGGGCACCGTCCCCTGGAAGGCGGAGCGGCGGACCATGTACGACCGGCTCGTCGACGTGCCCCGCCTCCTCGCCTTCTACGGGAAGGGCGAACCGCTGCCCGCCCCCGCGCTGGAGCAGGCCAGGCTGGCACTGATCGACCACTACCGGGGGAACACAGGCGGACGGTTCTGCACAGCCGGACTGTGCCTGTACCGGGACGGGCGGGACAGCGTGGCCTATCACAGGGACAGCATCGGCCCGGGCGCCGGGAACGAGCCGATGGTCGCCATCCTCTCGCTGGGCGCGCCGCGCCGCCTGCTCTTGCGGCCCAAGGACGGGGGATCCTCGTTGCGCCTCCAACCGGGCGGGGGAGACCTGCTGGTCATGGGTGGCAGCTGCCAACGGACCTGGGAGCACTCGGTCCCGAAGGCGGCGCGAGCGGGGCCGCGCATCAGTGTCCAGTACCGACCCGACGGACTGCGCTGATGCCGGTTGTCATCCACGTCCGCCGGTTGGGCGGCGACGGGTCGGGAGGTCCGACGGACCGCCCGGCACTACCATCGAATCCGATGCCAGGGGCCCCGGTCCATCACCAAGGAGTATCCCGACACCAGCTGAACAGTGGGTTCGCGTGGTCCCCCCTCCGACCACCCTTCCGCACGATCAGTGCCAGCCAGGCCGCCGACTACGACGAGCAGGGATTCTTCGTCATGGAACATGCGTTCGACACCGACACGGTCGCCGGACTACTTGCCGAGATCGATCCGATCGAGCGCGACCTCGAGGAGCAGTTGCGCCTACTCGAGGGGGCCAAGGCGTTCATCGCCCGCGCGGACGAAATAACGTTCACCACGCATCTCGTGACACACTCGACGCGGATCAGGCGATTCGTGGCTTCGCCGATCCTGGTGGACCTGTGTGCCGACCTGATCGGACCCGACGTCCGCGTCTACTGGGACCAGGCCGTGTACAAGAAGCCCGCCACCGATGCGTCGTTCCCCTGGCATCAGGACAACGGGTATGCCTTCGTAGAGCCCCAGCAGTACCTGACCTGTTGGATCGCATTGTCTGATGCAACGGTGGACAACGGTTGCCCCTGGGTCGTTCCGGGACTGCACAAGATGGGTACGCTGCGCCATGAGTCGACAGACACCGGCTTCGTGTGTCTCGACGATCCCCCCGGTGCCCTGCCGATTCCGGTCGCCACCGGCGACATCGTCGTCTTCTCGTCGCTCACGCCGCACTGCACGGGGCCCAACCGCACCGGCGACATCCGCAAGGCCTACATCGTCCAGTACGCAGCCGAGGGCGCCGAGGTCCTCGTCACCAACGGTCGGACGGAGACGGAACGGATACGGGCCGACGCACCCGACCGGCAATTCCCGATCCTCGTGAATGGCTTGCCGGTCTCCTGATGCGGTTCCCGGTCCTGCGCTTCGTGCCGGTCAGTTCAACCGGTGACGCCGGCGGCGGTGGAGGGTCGGGGCCCTGGCTCACACCGGGGCGAAGAGATCGCCGAGCTCAGCGACCCTGGACAGCACGTCTCCGGCCGTGAACCGAAGGAGTCCCGGTTCGCCCGCATCGTGGCAGGCGGCAACCTCCTCCCACGTCACCGGGGTCGAAGCCGTGGGCTCCGGCCGCCCCCGCAGCGAGTAGGCGGCGACGGTCGTCTTGGCCGGATGGTTCTGGCTCCAGTCGACGAGGACCTTGCCCGTGCGCAGGCTCTTCCGCATGTTGGACACGACGAGGTCGGGGCGCTCCGCCTCCAATCGGGTGGCGATCCGGTGGGCGTCGGTGCGCGCCCTGTCCCAACTCGGGCGACCGACGAGGGGAACATAGACCTGAAGCCCCTTCGATCCGCTCGTCTTGGCCACACCCTCGAGCGAGCGCTGCTCCAGGATCTCGGAGATGTCGAGGGCCACGGCACAGCACTCCACGATGGTGGAGCCCTCCCCGGGGTCCAGGTCGAACACCATGTGGTCGGGAGGCCCCGGGAGCGACCGCCTCCTCCCTACCCGCCACAGGGGGACGTGGAATTCGATGGCGGCCAGGTTGGCGGCCCAGACCAGGGCGGGGACGTCGTCCACGACCCCGTAGTCCACGGCCCCGCCCTCGGCGCCCGAAGGCACCGAGACCCGACGAACCCACGGCGGGGCATGGGTCGGAAGGTGCTTCTCGAAGAAGAAAGGCTGGTCGACTCCATCGGGAAACCGCTTCATGGTCAGGGGTCGATCGGAAATATGGGGGAGCATGACCGGCGCGATCCGGGCGTAGTAGTCGATCATCTCCCCTTTCGTGAATCCGACTTCCGGATAGAGGACCTTGTCCAGATTGGAGATCGTGAGCTCACGCCCGCCGATGGCGGTCTTGATCGACTCAGAGCTCACGGTGCACGTCCTTGGCGGACTTGTCGACCCGGACCCCTCGCCACACCGGGTGGCGCAGGCGGCCGTCGGGAGTCCATTCACGGAATTCGACCTCGCCGACGAGCTGTGGCCGAGCCCATGTGGCGCCCTTCTCGAAGCTCGGTGGGAGGCTCTGGTCGAAGGGGCTGGTCGAGCGGGCGAGGGATTGCAGCTCGGCCAGAAGATCCTCCCGGGCGCGACGGGTGAAGCCGGTGCCGACCTTTCCGACATAGCTCAGCGTTCCCTTCCTCTCGGCCGAAGGCAGGCCGAGCAGGAGCGCGCCGAACGTCGAGCGCCGATCCCCCTGGCCCGGCGTCAACCCCCCGATGACCACCTCCTGGGTTCGCCGTGCCTTGACCTTCACCCAGTTTCGGCTCCTCACACCGGGCCGGTAGACACTGCTCCGGCGTTTGGCCACCACCCCTTCCATCCCCATCTGGACGGCCGAGCGGAAGACCTCCTCGGCGGCGTGGTCGGTGAACGAAGGCGTCACCGCCCAACTGGGCCCGGCCGGGGCCAGCCGTTCGAGCTCGCTCCGGCGTTCGTCGTAGGACGAGCCGATGAACGACCGGCCGTTGCGGTGGAGCAGGTCGAAGATCACGAGGCTGGCCGGATCCTTGAGGGCGGCACGGGCCGCGTCCTTGGGTGAGGCCACCTGAAGGCGGTGTTGGAGACGGGAGAAGGAGTGGCGGCCGTCCTGGTCGAAGACGACGATCTCACCGTCGAGCAGAACCTGGTCCGAGCCGATGGCCTCGCCCAGCTCCCTCAGTTCGGGGAATGAACCGGTGATGTCGTTCCCACCCCGGCTGATCGCCCGGGCCCGGCCCCCGTCGACCCAGACCAGGACCCTGATGCCGTCCCACTTGAATTCGAAGGCCCACTCGCCCGTGTCGGTGGGGAGGGGGCCCTCTGTCGCCAGCATCGGCGCCAGGCGGGCGGGGAGCGGTTCGAAGCCCTCGGGAGGTGGGTCCATCCGGTGGATGATCCAATTCTTCCCCTTGGTCGGGAAGAGGACGAACCGTCCAGAGCCGCGGTCTCCGTGGAGCACCACCTTGATCTCGCGTTCCGTCCACTTCTCGCATTCGTAGGTTCCCCGGTCCCATATGGAGACCTGGCCGCCCCCGTACTCCCCGGTCGGGATCGTGCCGCTGAACGAGCCATACTCCATCGGATGGTCCTCGACGTGGACGGCCAGATGGTTTTCGTCCGGGGTCAGGGGCAGGCCCTTCGGGAGGGCCCACGACACGAGGACGCCGTCATGTTCGAGGCGGAAGTCCCAATGCAAGCTGGACGCATGGTGCTCCTGGATGACGAACCCGGGGCCTGCGACCGGGGCCGTGACCGGAGGGTGGCCACCGCCGGCGGCCGGGGGAAAGGGCTCGGGGGTAAGCCCCTCCCGGCGCTTCCGCCGGTAGTCGGTGAGCGGTTCTCTGGTCACGAGGGACCACAGCCGGGCGGTTGGGATGTGGCGGGTGCCCGGTCGGGCGTCGGAGGGCCGGTCGTCGTGGTCGTCGACCTGGTAGGGGTGACCTTCATGGGCTCAACCGCTCTCGGGGCCCTGGTGGGTGCCCTCAGGCGCACCCGCGCCGCGGGCGGCCTTGCGGATCGTAGTTTCCGACACCCGTGTGCTCAAGGGGTTCGGGATCGCCGCCTCGCCGAGGTGTTCCCGATCCTCCCCGCCGTCGACGAAGCGGTCCGCGGTTGACGGTCGTCACCCCGGTCTCCTACCGGACGGCTCGCCGGTGAGCGGACACACGAGGGCACCGTCGCGGACCGCCTGGGCGAGGTCGCCTCGGGATTCCCGGCCCAGCTCGGGGACTCGCTCGCTCTCGACCCCGGGCCGGCGCGGACCCGGCGCTAGGGTTGCCCTCGGCGGCCGGCTGCCGAAACCGACGGCTGGCCCGGAACCGGCAAGGAGCCGTGGATAATGGGGAAGTGGAGCAGATCCGAGATCGAGTCGGCCTTCGCGGACTACCAGCAGAAGGCGGCCGACGCCGGGAAGTCCGGTGAATGGAGGGCCTGGGCCGACCAGTTCACCGATGACGCCACCTACATCGAGCACCATTTCGGGACCTTCAGGGGCAAAGAGGCCATCCACGACTGGATCGCCTCGTGCATGTCGGAGTACCCGGGCCGGGACATGCCCGAGTTCCCCATCGAGTGGTACGTCATCGACGAGGACCGCGGCTGGGTGGTGTGCCAGGTGTGGAATCGGATGAGGGACCCCGGCGACGGCAGCCTCCACCAGGAGTACAACTTCACCCTCCTCAAGTACGCCGGGGAGGGTCGCTGGTCCTATGAAGAGGACATCTACAACCCGATGCGTTTCGGGGCGATGGTGGAGGGGTGGGAGGCCTCTCGAAAGGCTGCCTCCGCGGGCGGGTCCTGACGGCCGGGAGTCCCCGCCCCGGGTCCGCCCGATCGCACTACCCTGCAACCGTGGAGCACCGACGACTGGGGAGGACCGGCCACCTCTCATCGGTGGCCATTCTCGGTGGAGCCGCCTTTTGGGACTCCGATCCCGACCGCGCCGCGGACGCCTTCAGCTCGGCGATAGCCGCCGGGGTCAACCACCTCGACGTGGCCCCGCAGTACGGCAGGGCCCAGGAACTCCTCGGTCCGCTGATCCCCGCCGTTCGCGACCGGCTGTTCGTCGCCTGTAAGACGCTCCGCCACAACGGTGACGGGGTGCGGGCCCAGATGGAGGAGTCCTTGCGACTCCTGCGCTGCGACCATTTCGATCTCTACCAGCTCCACGCGGTGACCGACCTGACCGAGCTGGACGCCAGGTCGGGTGCCGTGGAGGCCATCCTGGCCGCCCGCGAGGAAGGGCTGTGCCGATGGGTGGGGATCACCGGCCACGAACTGACTGCCCCGTCGGCCCACCTCGAGGCGCTCCGGCGCTACGACCTCGACACGGTGATGTTCCCGGTGAACCCGCAGTTGTGGACCGACACCGGGTATCGACGCGACGCCGAGGCACTGCTGGACCACGCCGGCCGGCGCGACGTCGGGGTGATGGCCATCAAGGCCGCCGCCGCCCGCCCCTGGGCCGGCCGCAAGCAGACGTCTGCCACCTGGTACGAGCCCTACACCTCGCCTGACGAGGTGGCCAGGGGCGTCAGGTTCGCACTCTCGACCCCCGGAGTCCATGCCTTCTGCACCCCCGGCGATCTCGAGGTGCTGCGGGTCGCCCTCGAGGCGTCCGGGGGGTTCACGCCCATGGGCACCGCCGAGCGCGAGGAGGCGGTTGCCTCGGTGGCCCGGGAGCCGAGCATCTTCCCGATGCCCGCCGGCTGACCAGATGGAGTTGCGGCCCGGCTCGATCCACGCGGTCACGGCACCACTCGATGGAACGGTGGTCTCGGTCCCGGTCGCCGGCGGCGATGTGGTGGAAGCGGGGACACCGATCGCCATCATCGAGTCCATGAAGATGGAGCACGTGGTGTCCTCCCCGGCCGCCGGTTCGGTGGTCTCCCTGTCCGTCGAGCCGGGCACCCTGGTGGCCGGTGGCGATCAGCTCGCCGTGCTGGAGGTGTCGGACAGTGAGGCGACCGACGGGCCGCAGCCGGTGGGCGCTGATCCCGGCCTGGTCCGGGCCGATCTGGCCGAGTTGCTGCAACGCCAGTCCCGGGCTCTCGACGCCGCCCGCCCGGACGTCGTGGAGCGTCGCCACCGGCAGGGGAGGCGGACCGCCCGGGAGAACATCGAGGCCCTCTGCGATCCTGGCAGCTTCACCGAGTACGGGGCGTTGGCCATCGCCGCCCAGCGGGGACGGAGATCGCTCGAGGAGCTGATCGAGCGGACTCCCGCCGACGGACTGGTGGCCGGCATCGGGCGGGTGAACGGGCGCCACTTCGACGATCGTCGGGCGTCATGTGCGGTCCTCTCCTACGACTACACCGTCCTGGCCGGGACCCAGGGTCAGCAGAACCATCGCAAGAAGGATCGTCTCTTCGAGCTCATCGAGCGCCTGCGACTGCCGGTTGTGCTGTTCGCAGAGGGCGGTGGAGGCCGCCCGGGGGACACCGACTATGCCGTCATCACCGGTCTCGACACCATGGCGTTCAGCCTGTTCGCCGGGCTGAGCGGCCTGGTGCCCATGGTGGGCATCGCCTCCGGCCGTTGCTTTGCCGGCAATGCCGCCCTGCTCGGGTGCTGTGACGTGGTCATCGCCACCGAGGGCGCCTCGATCGGGATGGGAGGGCCGGCGATGATCGCGGGCGGTGGCCTCGGGGAGCATCGGCCCGAGGATGTCGGCCCGCTCGACGTCCAGGTACCGAATGGTGTGGTGGACCTGGTGGCGGACGACGATGCCCATGCCGTCCGGCTGGCCCAGGACTACCTCTCCTACTTCCAGGGCTCCACCCGGCGGTGGGCCTGTGCCGACCAGCGGATGCTGCGCGCCAGTGTCCCCGAGGACCGGCTGCGGGTCTACGACGTCCGGGGCCTGATCACCACGCTGGCCGACACCGGCTCGGTCATGGAGCTCCGCGCCGGGTTCGCCACCGGCATGGTCACCGCCTTGATCAGGGTGGAGGGCACGGCCATCGGTGTGGTCGCCAATGATCCCGGCCACCTGGGGGGGGCGATCGACAGCAACGGTGCGGACAAGGCGGCGCGCTTCCTCCAGCTCTGTGACGCCCACGACATCCCGATCCTCTTCCTGTGCGACACCCCCGGCTTCATGGTCGGGCCGGAGGCGGAGAAGACGGCCCAGGTCCGACATTTCAGCCGCCTGTTCGTCATCGGCGCCAGCCTCACCGTGCCGTTCTTCACCGTCGTGCTGCGCAAGGGGTACGGGCTGGGGGCCCAGGCCATGGCCGGGGGTAGCTTCCGCGCCCCGCTCTTCACGGTGGCCTGGCCGAGCGGTGAGCTGGGTGGGATGGGCCTCGAGGGTGCGGTGAGGCTCGGCTTCCGCCGGGAGCTCGAAGCGGTGGATGATCCCGTGGAGCGGGAGGCGCTGTTCCAGCAGATGGTCGAGCGGGCCTACCGCCACGGGAGGGCCGTCAACGTGGCCTCCGCCTTCGAGATCGACGACGTCATCGATCCGGCCGACTCGAGGAGGCGCATCGTCGAGGCCCTCCGATCGGCGCCGCCACCACCTGGGCGCACCGGCAAGAAGCGCAGCTGCATCGACACCTGGTGAACGTCGCCCGCGGCCCGGGCCCCGGTCGTCGGGGGCTCGGACGACCGCCACCAGTCGCTCCAAGGCCTCCCCTTGCGTCCCCTCCGAAGGTTCTTTGTCCGACCGGGTCGGACGCCTACTGTGTGACGATGGTGAGCCAGCCGGAGCCGTGCGGGGCAGTGTGAGCGTGTCGGCGGTTTCCACACTGGTCCTGATCGCCCTGGCCGCGGTGCTGGCACCGATCCTGTCCGAGTTGACCGGACCCCTGGCCGTTCCCGAGATCGTCTTCCAGATTGCACTCGGAATCGTCCTCGGGCCCTATGTGCTCGACCTGGCGCACGTGGACCGACATCGTGACCGGACTCTCCGACCTCGGGCTCACCTTCCTGATCTTCTTGGCCGGCTACGAGCTGGACCTGAGGAAGATCAGGGGCGGGCCCTTGCGGTTGGCGACGGCCGGATGGGCGATCTCGCTGCTCATCGCCTTGGTTGTCGCCTTTGCCCTGGTCTCTTCGGGCCTGGTCCGGAACACGGTGGTGGTGGGTCTGGCCCTCACCACCACCGCCCTCGGCACTTTGATTCCGATATTGCGGGACGCCCGGGTCCTGGACAGCCGATTCGGTTCGCTGATCTCGGCCATCGGGACCGTCGGTGAGTTCGGACCGATCGTCGCCGTGGCCCTGCTGCTCACCAACAAGGATCCCCTGGTCACCTCGCTGCTGTTGGTGGCGTTCATCGGTGTGGCGGTGGTGACCGTGCTGTTGGCGTCTCGGGCGCAACCTCCACGCATGGTGGCTGTGCTCGACCGCCACATGGAATCGAGCGCGCAGCTCCCGATCCGGGTGTCGCTGCTGCTCATCGTGGTACTGGTGCTGTTGGCCCAGACGCTGGGCCTCGATGTACTGCTCGGGGCGTTTGCGGCCGGCATCGTGGTCAAGTTGTTCACCGCCAGCGCCGACAGCGAATCGATCAGGGGAAAGCTGGAGTCGATCGGCTTCGGCTTCCTCATCCCGGTCTTCTTCGTCGTCAGCGGCATCCAGTTCGACGCCCATGTGTTCGTGGAGCACCCGGGCTCGCTGTGGCGGGTGCCCCTGTTCCTGTCCCTGATGCTGCTGGCCCGGGGCGTCCCGGTGTTGCTGCTCTACCGGAAGGAGCTGGCCCCGGCGCTGCGGCTCCCGATGGCCCTGTTCTCTGCAACCGGACTGCCGTTGATCGTGGTCATCACCAGCATCGCCACCGCCGAGGGAAAGATGGTCCCGCTCAACGCCGCGTCACTGGTGGCCGCAGGAATGCTGTCCGTCCTGGTCTTCCCGGCCTTGGGACTGTGGCGGATGAGGGACGCAGGCATCTCCGACGAGCCACAGGTCAGGGCGTCATAGGGCTCGACCCGGCCGGCAGGTTCCCGGTCGGGGCAGCCGTCACGGCGGGCGCGGGTCGGGGGCTCACGGCGTCTCCTTCTGGACGCTGAGCCAGTCGCGTGCCTCGAGGTAGGGCGCAAAGGAGGCGACGATGGTGTCGATGTCCGCCGGGCTCTTGGGACGCTGCAACTCGTACAGGTTGGGGAAGTCGAGCCACCCGGTCACGTGCTCCCACAGGCGGACGGCGTCAGTGCCTGTCGGGGGATTGACCAGCACCGGGCCGAAGAGGGCCTGGCCGTCGTCGAACACCAGCGTCGGGACCCCGAAGCCACCCTTGGACACCACCGACTCGTGCTCGCGCAGGACCTCGTCCCCGGTGGTGGGGTCGTCGATGGCCGCCTCCACGATGGCCGGATCGAGCCCCAGCTCCTCGAGCAGCGACTCGGCCACCTCGCGGCGGTGCGGCTTGCGCCCGTCCACATGGAGGGCCTTGCCGGCCCCCTCGTACCACCGGTCGAGGAGGCCCATGTCGGTGCGGCGCAGATAGGCACCGATCCGCATCATGGACCAGCCGTAGGTCCACTCCCGTTCCCAGGGGTGCTTCTTTCCTTCGCCCCGGTTGATCTCCTCCAGGCTGAAGAACCGCCACCGGATCGACACCCCGGTCCGTTCGCGGACCTCGCGCATCCACAGGGAGGTCTGGTAGGCGTAGGGGCACATGATGTCGAAATGGAAGTCGACGGCCTCGGGGTGGTCCATGCCGATCGCTCCTCGCTCAGAAGTGTCCGAGGACCGGATGGGGCACGTAGGGCTCTTCGAGCCTCGCCATCTCCGTGTCGCTCAGCTCCAGCTGCTCGGCGGCCAGGGCGTCGACGAGGTGGCTCGGCTTGGTGGCACCCACGATCGGAGCGGTGACCCCGGGTCGCCCCAGGACCCAGGCCAGGGCCACCCGGGCCGGGGGCACCCGCCGCTCGTTCGCCACCTCGGCCACCCGCTCGACGACGTCGAAGTCGGTCGGCTGGCTGTACAGGTAGTCGGTGAAGCCGTCGGTGTCCGAACGGGTGGTGTTCCGGGCACCGCCCCGGTTGCGGTTACCGGCCAGCACGCCCCGGGCCAGCGGGCTCCATGGGATGATCCCGACCCCCTGGTCCGTGCATAGGGGGATCATCTCCCGCTCCTCCTCGCGGTAGATGAGATTGTAGTGGGGCTGCATGGAGGCGAACCGGGTCCAGTGATGGAGGTCGGCGGCGTGCTGGGCCTTGGCGAACTGCCAGGCGAACATGCTGCTGGCCCCGATGTAGCGCGCCTTGCCGGCCCGGACCACGTCGTGGAGCGCCTCCATCGTCTCCTCGATCGGCGTCCGGGGATCCCATCGATGGATCTGGTAGAGGTCGACGTACTCCATGTCCAGCCGGGCCAGCGACGCATCGATGGCCGACAGGATGTGCTTGCGGGAGAGGCCGCCCCCGTTCTCACCCGGGGTCATGGGCATGAACACCTTGGTGGCGACCACCATCTCGTCGCGGCTGAAGAATTTGGGCAGCAGCCGGCCGGTGGCGATCTCGCTGGCCCCACCGGAGTAGGTGTCGGCGGTGTCGAAGAAGGTGATCCCGCCTTCGACGGCCGCCTTGACGATGGGCTCGGCGGCGGCCTCGTCCAGCACCCATGGCCGGTCGCTGTCGTTGCCGTAGCTCATCATGCCCAGGCACACCCGGGAGACCCGGAGACCCGAGTTGCCGAGGTTGACGCACTCCATGACTGCCTCCAGCCGGATCGGGACGATGCGGGATCGTGCCACCTACGCTGCCACCGTATCCGTTGGATCCACGATTCGTAGCGCCCGATTGACGGACCGTCGTCGTGGCTTCGTCATCGGTGGCTCCGGAGGGGCGGTCGTAGCCGTGACCGGTGTGGCCGTTCTGCCCACCTGAGTTGATCCCGCCGACGACGGAGGTCGTGCGCCCTTCGATGTATGGGTCGGTGGCCGTCACGGAGCCGCCCGGCGGCTCCGCTGACCGATCGGTTGCCGGTAGTCGATATCGCGCCCACACCGGACGGACGTGGCTACTGGCTGGTGGCTGCAGACGGTGGGATCTTCTCGTTCGGTGACGCACCCTTCTACGGGTCCATGGATGGCCGACGCCTGAACGCGCCGATCGTGGGGATCAGCACCGACGACGCCACAGGGGGCTACTCGGAAGTCGCCGCCGATGGGGGGATCTTCTCGTTCGGCGCCCCGTTTCTGGGCAGCACGGGAGCAATACACCTGAACCGACCCGTCAACGGGATGGCGTCGCTCGCCGACGGGCAGGGGTACTGGTTCGTCGCCTCCGACGGAGGGATCTTCTCTGGGGGAAGCGCTCCATTCCACGGGTCGACTGGTGGCGCGACGCTCAATGCTCCGGTAGTGGGCATGGCATCCGATCCCTCCACCGGGGGCTACTGGCTGGTGGCTTCCGACGGCGGCGTGCTCAGTTTCGGCGCCTCCTTCTACGGCGCCGGGTAGGACCACGGGGAGGGACACCTTTGGCGGACCCACCCTCGGCCGGGTAGTTTCTCCATTCGTTGTGGCACGGGAGGGATCGACAGGCGAACGGGCGAAGCCCCGGGCCATCGGACGGTCGGGGCCCGGCGGTACCGGCAACACCCGGCCGGGACGGTGACCCCCGGCCCCGTCGGCCCCGATCTCCGGTCCCCATGAGTGGCCGGTGGCATCGATGACCGAACCGGTGGTCGAGGGGACTCCGTTCACCAGCCGGATCCGCACCCTGGTCGAGGAGCAGCCCGACCTGGTGGCCGTCACGCTGGTCGACCAGCACGGGGCGACGACGGAGCTGACCTGGAAGTACCTCGATGAGCGCTCCAATCAGGTCGGCCGGGCGATGGCGGCCCGGGGGGTCGGCCTGGGCGACCGGGTGGGACTGGAGCTGCCCAATTCCGTGCCGATGGTCGAGGCGGTGCTGGCCGCGTGGAAGATCGGTGCCGCGCCCGTGCCCGTGCGCTGGGACCTTCCCGATTGGGAGCGCGAACGGGTGGCCAAGGTCCTCGACGCCGCCCTGATGGTCGGGCGCGACAGTGCCCGGCTGTTCGCCGAGGCCGACCGGCTGTCGACCGCATCGCTCCCGCTGGTGGTTTCGCCCTGGGTCAGCGGCATATGCAGCAGCGGCTCGACCGGCACGCCCAAGGTCATCATGGACCACACCCCGGCGGTGCTACTGCCCACCGCCCAGCCGTTCCCCGCCGCCTGGGGGGTCGACGTCGGCCGGCAGCGGATCCTCGTCCCCACCGCCCTCTACCACACCAACGGGTTCGCCCAGTTCACCTATCTCCTGGCCGGGGACTCGCTCACCATCATGGTCAAGTTCGACGCCGCGCTGGCGGTCGACCTCATCGAGCGGCAACGGATCACCACGGTCACCGCCACCCCGACGATGTTGGCCCGCATCGCCCGGCTCCCGGGCGTCCGCCACCGCGACTTCTCCAGCCTGATCTGGGTCCAGCAGGGAGCGGCGTCCTTCCCTCCCGCCCTGGCCCGGACCTGGATCGACCTGATCGGGGGGGAGCGGCTCTACATGTGCTACGGAATGACCGAGCGGCTCGGGCTCACCGCCATACGCGGCGACGAGTGGCTCGAGCATCCGGGGAGCATCGGCCGGGGCTTCCGGGGCACCGAGGTCCGCATCCTCGACGAGCAGCAGCAGGAGGTGCCCACGGGTGAGGTGGGTGAGATCTACCTGCGGTCGACCACCACCGGCAAGTACGGCTATCTCGGATCCAGCCAGACCCTCCCCATGACGGCTGACGGGTTCGCCACCGCTGGGGACCTCGGGCGCCTGGACGAGGACGGCTATCTCTACATCGCCGACCGACGCGTGGACATGATCGTCAGCGGCGGTGCCAACGTCTTCCCCGCAGAGGTCGAGGCCGCCCTGTCCGAGCATTCCGGGATCGCCGACGTGGTGGTGGTCGGACTGCCCGATCCCGAGTGGGGACGGAGGGTCCACGCCATCATCGAGCCTGCGGACCGGGCCGCACCGCCGTCGGAGGAGGACGTCCGGCTCTTCGCCCGGCAGCGCCTGGCCGCCTACAAGGTGCCGAAGTCGGTCGAGTTCGTCGGGCGCATCCCCCGCAGCGCCGCCACCAAGGTCAACCGGGCCCAGCTGGTGGCCGAGCGGGCCCCGGACGATCCCTCACCGGACCTCAGCGGCTGAGGACGACGACGCTGGCGTTGGCTCCCCGGCCGATGGTGTGGGCCAGGCCGACCCTGGCCCCGGCGACCTGCCGGCCGCCGGCGTCGCCGCGCAGCTGGCGGACCAACTCCACCACCTGCCCCAGCCCCGATGCGCCGAGTGGCTCGCCCTTGGACAGGAGCCCGCCGCTGGCGTTGACCGGGAGCCGTCCGCCGAGCGCCGTCGATCCGTCGCGGATCAATGCCGCCGAGCCCCCCGGATCGCAGAGGCCCAGCTCCTCGCAGGAGAGCAGCTCGCGGGCGGCGTCGGTGTCCTGGCACTCGACCAGGTCGAGGTCGTCGGGGCCGATGCCCGCCTGGTCGTAGGCCGCCTCGGCCGCCCGGGAGGTCGGCGAGGCGACGGTGTCGTCGCACAGCCCCGAGAGCGGCGTCGACTCGCTCAGCACCGGTCCCGGCAGATGGGAAAGCACCACCGACGACCGGAGCCGGACCCCGGTCCGCCCCCGGCCCGACCGCCGCAGCACGACGGCGGCAGCACCCTCGTTGGGCGAGCACAGCATCCACAGCCGCAGGGGCGGGCACACCATCCGTGAGGCCAGGACGTCCTCGGCGGTGACCTCGGACCGGAACATGGCATCGGGGTTGGCCGTGCCGTGCCGGCGGTTCTTCACCACCACCGCGGCCAGATCGTCCTCGGTGACCCCGGAGGAGAGCATCAGCCGCTGGGCCCGGAGGGCGAAATAGGCGGGCGTCGACGTGAGGCCGGCGGCCTCCTGCCACGGGTCGAAGAACGAGGAGCGGATGATCCCCTTCGGCATCTTCTCGATCCCGAAGGCGAGGACGGTCTGGTACTGGCCGCTGCGGATCGAGGCCGCCGCCAGCATCATGGCGGCCGCCCCGCTGGCGCATCCTGCTTCCACATCGATGATCGGCATCCCGGTCATCGACAGGCGACCGAGCACCTTGTGCCCCGACGCCACCCCGCCGTAGGCCGTGCCGCAGAAGGCGGCCTCGAGGCCGGACGTGCCGGCACCGGATTCCGCCACCGCGGCGCGGACCGCCTCGGCGCCGATGTCGGTCAGCGTCTTTTCGGGGAACCGGCCGAAGGGGTGGATCCCCACCCCGGCCACCTCGACGCCGCTCATGGCCCGTCGGGGGCGAACGCCCACGAGATCAGGGGCCCGTCGGAGCCGTCGCCGACCTCGTCGAGCACCAGGTGCACCGGCTGTCCGGCATGCAGGGCGCCGGCGTCGGGCTCGGTCAGCCGGGTCACCACCCGGACACATCCCCCGAGCTCGACCACGCCGAAGCCGTAGGGGACCGGGCCCAGGTACCCGGGTGGGGCGGCGGTCACCGACGTCCACGCCCACAGGCGGCCATCGGCCGGCAGCTCGGTCGTCTCGACGGTGTCGGCGCCGCAGTAGGGACAGGTGCCGGTGCGGGGGAAGTGCAGGCGCCGGCAGTCCCGGCACCGACCCCCGATGAGGTGGGGATCCTCCCCGGTGGTGAACAGGTCCTCCTGCACCGTGGTCACGGGCGGGGAGCGTAGCAACGGCGACCGGGCCGTGGAACGGTCCGCGCCGGGGCCATCAGATGATCCCGGCGCCGACGAAGGCCGCCAGCTCCTCCTCGGCCAGGCCAACCAGACCGCACCAGACCTCGCGGTTGTGCTGGCCGAGGGAGGGCGCCGGGGCCGGAGCGGACGGCCGCCGGCCGTCGAGGCGGGGGAACGGCGCCTGCTGGAGGTGGGCCCCCGCCCGGGGATCGTCGACCTCGACCAGGTCACCCCTCGCCCGCACATGGGGATCGGCGATTATCTCGGACGCATCGTAGGCCATGCCCACCGGCACACCATGGGCCACACAGGTCTCCTCCACCTCCCGGGCGCTGCGGCCGGCGGCCCAGGCGGCCACCAGGTCGTTGACGGCGTCGGCGTCTTCGACCCGGCCGGCCAACGTCGACCACCGGGGATCGTCGGCCAGCTCCGGGCGTCCCATGGCCCGGCACAGCCGCCTGAAGTTGGCGTCGGACCCGCCCACGATGCAGACGTACCGCCCGTCGGCGGTGGCGTAGTTGTCGAGCGGGGCGGAGTTGGCCAACCGGTTGCCCTGGCGTTCCCGGGTCATCCCCAGGCGATCCTGCCCGGCGATGGTCCACTCGAGGATGCGGAGGACGGCTCCGTAGAGGGGGGCGTCCACCACGCCGCCCCGCCCGGTCCCGGTGTCCGGCCGGTCGCGGCGGTAGAGGGCAGCCAGCACCGCCTCGGCCGCGAAGGTCCCGGTCAGATAGTCCGAGATGGTCACACCCGGTCGCACCGGGGGCCGGTCCGGGTAGCCGGTGATGGCCAGCAGCCCGCCGTAGGCGATGCCCATGCGGTCCAGTCCGGGACGATCCGAGTAGGGCCCGTCCTGGCCGAAGACGCTGATCCGGGCCCACACCAGCCGGGGATCGCACGCATCCGGTCCGACGCCCCACCCTTCGAGGGTCCCGGGCCGGAAGTTCTCGCAGACCACGTCGGCGGTGGCCGCCAGTCGGCGGAAGAGGTCCTGGCCCTCGGGCCGACGCAGGTCGACGGTGGCCCCCAGCCGCCCCCGGCCCTCGACCGCCCACCACATCGAGTAGTCGTCGCCGTCGGGGCCGACGGCGAAGGGCCCGATGGTCCGCATGAAGTCGCCGCCCTCGGGCTGCTCGACCTTGATGACCTCGGCCCCCATCTCACCGAGGAGCCCGGCACAGAACGGGGCACTGATCCGGGTCCCCACGTCGATGACCCGCAGGCCCGACAGCGGTGGATCGGGCTCGGCCCCGGTCCCCCCGCGCTCGGCGGGGGAGGGGGGACCGCTCAACGCAGCCCCGGGAAGTCGGGTTGGCGCCGCTCCTTGAAGGCGGCCATCCCCTCGGCCATCTCGGGGGACGTGGCCGCCATGGCCTGCGCCTGGCCCTCCCGTTCGAGCGACTCGGGCAGGGTGGTCTCGAAGCTGGCGTTGAGCAGGACCTTGGACAGGCCGAGGGAACGGGTCGGCCCGGCGGCCAGGCGGACGGCGAGCTCGGAGGCGGCGGTGGACAGCTCGTCGGTGGACGGGAAGCACCGGTAGGCCAGGCCGGCTTCGACGGCATCGGCCCCCCCCACCCGGTCGCCGAGCATGACCAGGGCCTTGGCCCGCGGCAGGCCGACGAGACGGGGGAGGAGATAGGCGCCGCCGGCGTCGACCACCAGCCCCCAGCGGGCGAACGACCAGATGAACGACGTCCGCTCGCAGGTGAGGACGAAGTCGCAGGCCAGGGCCAGGTGGGCCCCGGGGCCGACGGCCGTCCCGTTGACGGCGGCGACGGTCGGCTTGTCGAGCTCCCACAATTCCCGGATGAACGCCTGGACGCCGACCCGCAGGGCCTCGCTCGTGGAGCGGGGATCGAACCCCTCGCCGCCGGCGCCGCCGACCGTCGACTGCCGGAGGTCCATCCCCGAGCAGAAGGCGTCGCCGACCCCGGTGATGAGCAGCGACCGGACCTGACGGTCACTGCGGGCCCGACGCACGCAGGTGACGATCTCGTCCCGCATGGCGACGGTCAGGGCGTTCTTGGCCTCGGGCCGGTCGAGGGTCAGCCGGGCGACGTGGTCGCCGCCGACGTCGTAGCGGATCATGGGCGCCAGTGTACCGACGGCCGACTTTCGGGAACGGGGCCGTCCGCTCCACTACGGTCTGCGCCTGTGCCCGGGAACCGGTCCGCCGATGTGCGCCCCTTCGTGAGTCCGTCCCCATGAGCGCACCCGTTGTCTCCCTCGAGGAGGCGGTGCGCCGTCATGTGCGGGCGGGCGACGCCGTCCATGTGGTGACCGGCCATTCGCGGTGGACGGCGTCGGCGCGGGAGGTGGCCCGCCAGTGGTGGGGTCGGGACCCCGGGTTCACCCTGGTCATGCTCAGCCTGTCCAGCCTCGGCGCCGTGTACTTCCGGGGCGGGCTCATCAAGCGGGTGGTGACCGGCTATTCGGGCGACGTCTTCCCCAACTTCAGCCCCAACCGGTGGTTCGGCGACGCCTACCTGAGCGGGGAGGTGGAAGTGGAGCACTGGTCGTTCCTGACCTTCCTCCAACGCCTCGAGGCCGCGGCCCGCGGGTTGCCGGCCGTGACCACCGGGTCGCTCCGGGGATCGTCCATGGAGTCCAACCCGGGCTTCGAGGTGGTCGACTCGCCCTTCGGCGGCCAGGTCGGGCTCCTGGCCCCCTACGCGCCGGACGTGGCCCTGCTCCATGCACCCCTGGCCGACCGGGAGGGCAATGTCGCCCTCAGCCCCCCGCTGCTCGAAGGGGTGTGGGGCGTGCTCGCCGCCAGGCGCGGGGCGGTCGTGACGGTGGAGCGGATCGTGGACGACATCCGCCCCTGGGCCCACCTGGTCAAGGTCCCGGCCCACCGGGTGCTCGCCCTGTCGGAGGTGCCGCTCGGCGCCCATCCCGGCGGACTCTACGCCCCCCACCTCCCGGTGGAGGCCTACGGCGAGGACCTGGAGTTCTGGGAAGAGGCCCGTGATGCGAGCCGGAGCCCCGACTTCGACGGATGGATCCGCCGGTGGGTGCTCAACCCGGCCGACCAGGGGGAGTACCTCGGCCAATTGGGCGGGAGGCGGCTCGACCGGCTGCGCCGACGGGCGGAGCCGGACTCGTGGCGCGACGACGAGAGCGCCCATCCCCCCGACCTGGCCGCGCCCGTCGGGGCCTGGGAGAAGGCGGCGGCCTTCGGGGCCCGCCATGTCGCCTCCCGGGTGGTGGAGGGAGGGTTCGACGCCGTGCTGGCCGGGGCCGGGGTCGCCAATCTGGCCGCCTGGCTCGCTGTCCGGTCGGCCCGCCGCCGCGGGTCGGAGGCGGTCCTGACCGCCGAGCTCGGTCTGTGGGGCTACGAGCCCACGCCGGCCGACCCGTTCGTGTTCAACCACCGCAGCTTCCCGAGCGCCACCATGGTCGCCGACAGCGAGACGGTGCTCTCCACGCTGGCCGCCGGCCCCGGCACCAGGCTGCTCGGTTGCCTGGGCGCGGCCCAGATCGACCGGTTCGGCAACATCAACTCGACGGTCATCCCCGACCGGGCCTTCCTGGTCGGGTCGGGCGGGGGCAACGACGTGGCCAGCTCGGCCGACGAAGTGGCCGTCGTGGCCACCCTGGCTGCGGGCCGCACCGTCGAGGCCGTGCCCTACATCACCTCGCCGGGGGCCAGGGTGAGGGCCCTGGTGACCGACCTGGCCACCTTCACCCGTGGGGACGGCGCCTTCGTGCTGACCGCGGTGCCCGAGGGGCCCGGGGCCCTGGACGAGCGAATCGACCGGGTCCGCCAACTGTGCGGGTGGGAGTTGGAGGTCGGAGCGATGGTGGCCGAGCTGGCGGCCCCGACCGAAGACGAGGTCGAGGCCCTCCGCCGCTGGGATCCCGAGCAGCGCTTCCTCCGGCCCGACCCGTCGGGCTGAGATCCGGCCAGGAGCGGCGGGCACGTTAACATGCGCACGTGTCACCGTCCTCAGGTCCGGATCCGATGGCCGAGGACGGGGACCAGGCCGCGCTGAGGGAGTTGGCCCGCCAGGTCGCCACCCGGGAGGTCGGCCCGCGGGCCGGCGAGGGCGACGAGTCGGGCGAGGTCCCCTGGGAGGCGGTCAAGGCCCTGGCGGCGGCCGACCTGTTCCGGGTGACCATCGGCACCGAGTGGGGAGGCCTCGGGCTGGGCGATGTCGAAGCGGCCATCGTGCTCGAAGAGGTCGCCCGCTTCGACGTGTCGACCGCCATCTGCTGCCAACTGGCCTACAACGGGCCCAGCCGGGGCATCGAGCACCTGGGCGGGCCGGCTCTCAAGGAGCGTTACCTCCCGAGCGTGGGGGCAGGGGAGTGCATCATCAGCATCGGCATCACCGAGCCCGACGCCGGCTCCGCCGTCCAGACCATGCGGGCCGCGCTGCGCGCCGACGGCCCCGGGGTCTGGCGGCTCAACGGCTACAAGAACTACTCGACGCTCGGGCACGTGGCATCGGCGGTCCTGGTGTGGTGCCGGTGGCCCGGGGGTGACGGGGCCAAGGGCATCGGCGCGGTGGTCGTGCCGATGGATCGCGACGGGGTGAGTGTCACCGGGCGCCATCGGAGCATGGGGATCCACGCCGCCACCGAGGCGGAGATCGCCCTCGACGACGTCGAGATCCACGAGGAGGACGTCCTCCTGGCCGGCGACCCCGCCTCGAACGAATCGTTCAAGACCCTGCTCGCCCACCTGAACCACGAGCGCTGCGGCAACGCCGCCATGTGCATCGGTGCCGCCCAGGGAGCGCTCGAGCATGCCGTGGGCTACGCCCGTGACCGGGTCGTCGGAGGCCGCCCGATCGCCGAATTGCAGGGACTGCAGTGGAAGTTCGCCGACATGGCCGTGGCCATCGAGGGGGCGCGCCTGCTCCTCGGGCGGGCGGTCCGACTGGCCGGGCCGGGGGGGACGCCGCCGGCGCTGGAGACGGCCCTGGCCAAGGCGGCCGCCAACCTGGCGGCCAAGCTGGTGTGCGACGAGGCCATGCAGATCCACGGCGGTTACGGCTACAGCCGCGAGTACCCGGTCGAGCGGGCCTACCGGGACATCCGTGGCCTGTGCTTCGGCGCCGGCACCGTGGAGGCCCAGAAGAACTTCATCGGCGCCAGCGTGGCCCGGGGGGCGCCGACCTGCTCGCCCGGGTGGCGCGACCAGCGCCAGGGTTGATGTGGGAGCGGGAGGGCGGTCGCTTCACCGCGCCGTCGCCTCGCCTCACCGCTATCGCTTAGCGCCATCTCCATTCCGGCGCCCGCTTGTCGGTGAATGCGGCGCGGGCCTCGGCCGAGTCCTCGAACGTGGACAGGCGGGCCGTGTAGTCCTGCTCGGTGCGGTAGGCCTCCTTCAGCGGGAGGTGCTCGACCCGGTTCATGGCCTCCTTGGCCAGCCGGAGGGCGATCGGGCTCTTGGCGGCCAGCTCCGCGGCCAGGGCCTGGGCGGTGGCCAGGAGCTCGGCGCGGGGCACAACGGCCCGGACCGCGCCGAGCCGGTGCAGTTCGGCCGCGGTGACCTGCTCCCCGGTGAAGTACATCTCCCTCGCCTTGTACCGGCCGACCAGCATGGCCACATGGGCGCTGGCGCCGAGCAGGCCGACGTTGATCTCGGGGGCGCCGAAGCTGGCCCCCTCCGCCGCCACCAGGATGTCGCAGCACGCCGCGAAGGCCAGGCCGGCGCCGAGGGCCGGACCGTTGATGGCCCCGATGACCGGCACGGCACAGTCGGTGATCGCCCACATGGCGTCGCGTGCGGCCCGGGCGGGATCGGTGACCAGGGTCGGTGGGCGCGACCCGGGGTCGGGAGGCGGCGCGCCCACCGACCGGAGGTCCACCCCGGCCATGAAGGCCCGGTCGCCGGCGGCGGTGAAGATGGCGACGCGCACCTCACGGTCGTCATCGAAGCTCCGGAAGGCGTCACGGATCTCCACCATGGTCGACCGGTCGATGGCGTTGACCGGTGGTCGGACGAGGGTCACGGTTGCCACGTGTCCGTCGATCCCGATGGTCAGGTCGGGCATGCCCGCCCCGGTGGCCGGCCGCTGCCGCGTTCCATCGGCGACATCCCGTTCGGAGGCTTGCCGGTACGCGCCATCCGACGAGGATACCGGCGGCCGGTGTCGGCGGCGGGACCGGGCTCTCCGAACGGGTGCCGGCGGCCTCGGTAGACTCCGGCGATCCGCCGCGGGTACCGGCGGCCGATCTGGACGA
>Ga0307373_10003775_pt1 | contig 26032 bp, 24 predicted proteins | sample OX2MG_FD_202534 | JGI IMG/M metagenome (GOLD analysis project Ga0307373, IMG submission 202534) | Soil microbial communities from Risofladan, Vaasa, Finland - OX-2 | ecosystem: Environmental > Terrestrial > Soil > Coastal area > Acid sulfate soil | place: Finland: Risofladan, Vaasa | collected...
GAGCCTTGGTGGCGGGCGTCGCGAATGTCGTGCCGGTGCGCAGCGCCAACGCACGCAGGCACCGCAGTTGACGCACGGTTGGCCGATCTGACGGTCCGATCATCAGATGCTCCTTGTGGTCGGGTTCGGTCACGCCGGGCCGAACAGCAGGCCGGCGCAGCCGGTCTGCTAGGCCTTTCAGGCGGGTCCGAGCCCGACCAGCGGAGCGCCTATGTTGACGCGATCATCGCCCCAAACCCGCTACGATTTGACCCAAATGGCCCAAACAAGCGATACTCATGACGATAAGCGTGCGCTTGACGCGTTCAAGCGCGGAGTGGACGGCTGGCGCGCCGCGCTGCAGGCCCACCGCCTCGCGCCACCTGACCGCGATTTCAGCGCTCGACTCGCTGGTCTAGCCGCGGCCGCTAGCGAGCAGGCCAAGGCGTGCCGCACGGCCTATAAGGCCGGGTATGACTGGACGCCGACACGCGCCGCGGACAGCAAGCCGCCGTATGAGCTTCAGCCGGGTAGCGGACGGCGCGGACCCGACGAGCTGTGGCAACGGTTCGACGGGGTAGTCGCCGATCTGAGCAGGATAGCCACCAGCCGCGACATGCTCGCAGTCGCGGGCGCTTATGAGGAGCTCGCCAATGCCGCCTCAGAGCTCGCACAGAACATTGAGCGCGAAGACCGAGCGAACGGGATTCTTCCCCGCGCACGCGCACGCCGCTCCGCATAGCACCGATTCATTCGAAGACGCGGCTACCGACCCGCTCTTTACTATTCACACATTCGTCCATAGACAGCTGTCTATGGACATCGCACACGGTTTGATGCCGTGCTTGCTGATGCCGGTTTTTCCGAATCGGTGAGTGCTACATTCCGAAACGATACGCTCCACCCGGGTAGCGTGTGAGGAGAAAGACCGGAGAAAGGACTCTCCAACGTCAGTCGCATCTGACAGCCCCGCCAGTCGCACCCATCGCGGCCAGGACACCGCGCGGGGCCCGCGCGCGCCGCGTGTGTGGCTACGAACGCTTGGAGGGAAGCGGAACGTCGCCCTCGTCATCCCAGACCGACGGCGGCTCATGCGACTCGCTGCGACGATGAGGAAGTCCCATCGTCTGCGGCTCCCAGATGTCCCTGCGGGTCGCAAGCGAGGTGCTCTCCGCCTGCGCGCGGGAGAGCAGCTCATCCACGTCCTGGCGGCGGATGCGGTGATCGCGGCCGATCTTGATCGCCTTCAGCGCACCACTCTTGATCCAGTTGCGGATCGTCTGGTCGGTCACCTGAAACTCCTCGGCGACCTCAATCACGCTCAGCAGCTTCTCATCAGCCATACCCAAATACCCCAACCAATCGTGACTTGAAAGTAAACAGCATAAAGCAACGGTAGACCGCAACGCAGGGAGGCGTCATGAAACCAACCGACGACGATGACGATGGGATCCCCGACGAGCCGCAGGACGAGCTGATCGCACAGATCGTCCCGCTGCGCCGCCGCGAAGACGACACCAAGCGCCACGAACAACCGCACCACGAGTCACAGGCCGCCGCGCAGGACACGGATGACTGGAGCGTCTTTGACCCGCCCGAGGATCTCCAGCTCGCCGAGCGCCCCCGTCCGGACCACACTCCTGGGACCCACGACGACGACCTCCCTGGCGCGGACTCGGAGAGGCGCTGGGCCTCGACGCGACACCTGCGCAATCGTCTCGTCGCGTTCGCGGGCATCGTAATCACGACCGTCGCCATCGCCGCGCTCGTTCTCATCACGCTGAAGGGCCACGCCGGAGCGTCACCGCACCGACCCGTTTCACCCACACCGACCACCAGCCTGACCAGCGCGAGCCGCGCTCATGGGGTTGTCCCCCGGGGAGGATCACCCACTACACAGCACCGCCGAACGGTAACGCGACCGAGCCACCACAAAGCGGCGAAGCGAAGGTCCTCGTCGCACGAGCTCCTGCCCAGCGTGACCGCAGGCGCCACCTCCACCCCGACAAGCACCGGCTCGACCGAATCCGCTTCGATGCCTACGCAATCATCAGCATCCGGCGCATCGGCCGCGCGGGGCACTCCTAATGAGTTCGGATTCGAACGGTAGCCCTCGGTGACATGTGTCCTGCGTCAAGCTTTCCGAGACAATCTTTGGCTGAGTGCGGGCGTTGCTCGTTGGCGTGATGTACGTGAAGCGGATCGGCTCAGCGGATGGGGTGAGCGGACTCGCTGCTCGGCGATCAGGTCGGATGACCCTGCCGCGTCCGGCCTCGTACGTCAGCCTCGGTGGCGGGATGTCCCGGAGGGTAGGCATCGGCTACGTCGGCTGCTGAATCCCGCCCCACCTGGGCCAAAGCCGTACGCGGCATTAGACTCACATCCCGTGGGCTGGCGCGAGCGAGACTGGGCCAAATGGACAGACGCGGAGCGCCGGCGCTTCTATGGGACCACGCGCGCAACCAGCCACCCGCCCACGCGGTCCAGCCTCACAAGTAGCGGTAAGCGCCACACCCGGAGAGAGGCCCTCGCCGCCCTCATACTGATCGCAGCCGCCGTGGTGTATTACAGCGGTGCGTTCAACCATTCCCACCAGCGCACGTTTACCCCCGTGAGCGGACCTGTTCCAACCCCGTATCTGCGGCTACCGCAGACGTCGCCTCCCTCGCCGAGCTACACCAGGATGAGCGGGCCGAGCTCGGTGCCCCGTGGCGCCTACATGACGGTCACCGGCACGCTCCCTCAAGGCGTGAGCGGCCCCGTCATCGTGGAAGGCCAATGGGAATCAGGACCGTGGTACGAGCTCGCGTCCACGACTTCCAGCAACGGTGGCTACCGCGTGCGCTACACGCTTCTCCGGCCCGGCGTCGTCCACGTCCGCCTCGCGCTCCCCAACGGCGACTACGCCATCAAAACCATCCACGTTAGGTGAGTGCGCGAGCTCGGCGTCAGCCTGCTCGCTCGTCCGTTGTGCGTGTCTGGTTGCCGCAGGTGGCAGCACTCACGCACCACCTTACTTCTCGCGGCCGCAGCGTAATGGTGTTGTGCTCGCTTTGCCAACACGACATTGACTCCGCCCGTGATCCCAGCACCGAGGACAACGCCAATGAAGCCAGTGATCGCGTCTACCGAGATACTCATACGGAGAAGCGTACGCTCGGCACCAGCCTCCCCCCTTCCTATGGCCTCACCGAAGCTGGAGCCGGTTGGACACAACACACGAACGCGCGTTCTCCGAGGCCATGCGCCGATCGTCGTCGCAGCAGAAGCATCCGTCGTGTCCGCTTCCACACAAGATTCTAGGGGTCTGCGCAATGCCGCACTCGCGCTCGCAGCGGACGACGACCAAGCCTGGCAAGCGACGGGGTGAGCACTTCCGCAACGCCCGGTCGAAGCGAGCGGCAGCCGATCATCAGTCGGCGCACTCGAACCTCGTCCGATGCGAGCACGAAGTCGGCGGCCACGCTGGCTCTCGCTGACCGAGGGAAAGCACGCGCCGCTCGATCCTCCTTTCCGCGCAAGGGAGTACGTCATCGCCCCGTTTGACATCCCCGCGCAATTGCGGAAGCAGGAGCCTGCAGCACGTCCGTTCCCCGGCGGTTCAGCGCGGCTTGGCTGGCGAGCACGCCGAGTTACTGCAGATCGCGATGGCCGCGTCCGGCTCGATCTCGTTGTGGCGAGGAAAAGCCGGAGCGGCCGCCCTGGGACCGCGCAGTCACGCCGCTTGGTGCGTGCTTTAGCTTCGTCATCAGACCGTCCCGGTCCAGTGGGACAACCGCGCCGACGGAGGGTGAACACCTAGCAGGCGACCATCCGCGGCTACCCCCGCCCGTCGGCGCGCGCCTCCAGGGGACGGCTCCCGGCGCCTCCGAACGACGTCCGAGCGCGGCGTTGACCGGGCCGGGTCAAACCGGTTAGCCTGCCGTCGACACCCGAGTTCGAACGTCAACCTGAGGAGGCCGGCGGTGCCAGCCCAAGAGATAAACGTCCCAGAGCTACTCGCGCTGGCGGACGACGACCCACGCTGGAATCTTCCGGGGGTCGCGTTTCTGCGCGACGGCTCGATCGTCCGCCTTGGCGGACGGTCGCTCCGCCAAGCCCATGACGAAGTCACGCAGGCCGGAGACAACGACATCTACCTGTATGACCCGCGCATCATGGCGGACGACCTGCGCAACCTCGGCGTTCTCACACCAGACTGAACCCACGTCGTGATGGTCGCTTCACCGCCGCGACCAAGCGAAAGCCGCCGCCGGTGAAACGCGACAAATCGCTGGCTACCTCGCCGACCAGTACCGCGCTGACGGCATTGTAGGTGTCTGACCGCGATCGCCGACTTCCCTGAGTTTCGCCAAACGCAGAGCGGCGGCGCCTGCTTTCCCTGCGTGACTAGTCGGCACGATCGTTGATCTGGTTGCTGCTCGGGACGATTTCCGAACGCACCGACTGAAGATCGGCACACGCCCGCTCCCGTAGCCCGTTGCGGGTGCGCGACCGTCGGCGCAACCGGCAACTGATGATCGTCCAACTCGGGCGTCTCGCTGGCTACGCGGAGAGTGCGCTTTCCGTGCAAAGGGGGTGCGCTGGCGGGATCCAAGAGACGCGTCCGACACCGAAAGCTGGTCTGGCGCGGAATGATCGGAAGCGTGGCAAAGGAGTCGTGACGCAGGACTGGTCTCGTGCTCGTCACCGACGGCTGGACCCGGAGCGGCGCTCACGGTCCGCGACACATTTGAAGCCTCACGGCTACGCCCGCTCGAACTGGATAACGACCGCCTCACGGCCGTCGACCACCACGGCTTTGCTTCTCGCCCGGCCGCCATGCTTCTTGGCCTGGATTTGGACGTTCGCGCGGAACGTCGCGGTCTTGGATGCATAGTCCGCCTCGCGAACTAGCTCCCATACGCCCCCGTCAAGCCACTCGTCCCATGGATATCGGGATCCGGTGGCTGCTGGGAAGCTGTCTAGTTTTCGAGCCACTGCGCCTCCGATCTACGTTGTACGATGATGCGGAGGAACGTATTACGAATGATGTGGGACGACAACACACGATTACGTATCACGCCCTGGCCTGGCGTTCCGCTTGCGCTGCCCCATCTGCAACACCGCTGGTACCCAGTCCACGGCTGGGCGTTCGGTTCGCGCGGCGGCATTTGGGCGCCTGGCAATACGTTTAGCTCGCGAAGTCACATCGGGATCTTTGGGCCATACCCCGCGCTCGGCGAGAGCTACCTCGAACTCGCTGCCCTTGACCTTGCCGACGACAGCGCTATTCGCGCATTCATCGAACGCTGGGGTCCACTCGGGGTCAGGTGGAGGCAGGACCCCGTCTCCGGCGAACAGATCGAAGACCGCGAGTACAGGAACCTCATGGGCACTCCGAGCCTCTTCGAGATTGCGGATGGACTTGGTGATCGGTACCGCGAGCTGCGTGGATCAGTGGAGGTCGCGGCCGAGGAGGCCGGTCAGGACATCGTGGTGATAGAGGAGACCATGACCGAGTTCCGGTTGGGAGCCAGCCTCATCCGCGACGTGCTCCGAGCGTGGCGCTGGCAGCGCGATGACGTGGCTCCGTCGGAGCCGTGGGAGTTTCTGCCGGAGTTCTATGGCGCGCCCACCTCCCCCGATGATGCCGCCGAGCGAGCGGACGATTGGACGCACGGACTGCTTAGCGCGTTCTACCCTCAATTTGTCCGGATCGACATCACTCCCGACGGTGAGACACGCGGGGGTGACCCGTACTTCTCTGATATTTCCCTGATCAGCCTCATGGCGTTGGAGCTCTACAACCACGCCTGCGAGAACGCCGACTACAAGACGTGCCAAAACGAGACCTGTAGGCGCCTCTTCGTCAGACAGCAAGGCCGCGCACTCCACGGACAACACCGACGAACCGGAGTGAAGTACTGCACTAGTGAGTGTGCCCGCGCTCAAGCCCAGCGCTCGTACCGAAGACGAAAGCGCCCAAACTAGGAGGCGTCAGCTGGACGACTGGGGCGTCTCGGGCTTTGTCGGCACCACCCCTGCTTCTGCAGAGAGCAGCCGCGTCAGCTCAGGTGCCCGGCGCCACGGGCGTGGTGATTACTTTGCCTGTGGGGTCGAGCCACTCGAACGTCGGTGTCGAGGCGGTATTGGAATGGTCGGGAGCGGCGGTTTCGCCGCCTGGAAGCGGCGCCTGGAAGAAGTTGTCGTGAACCGGGACGGTGACCGAGCCCTGATCGCTGGTGAGCTTGATGCTGGTTACCCCGTCGGGTACGAGACCGAAATACACGACGTCGGTCAGCGTGACCCCCCGTACGCGCTGAAAGTGCGAGCGGCCGGAGGCGGTTACCGTCGCGCCGGAGGGCGCAATCGCAAGCGGCTTGGGTCGCCCCATCGACTCCACTGCACGACCATCAAGGATCTGCTGGGTGCTGAAGCAGCCGAGGCCGCCGCCGTCGACGTCCTGGCTGAAGAGGCATAGTGCGTCCGTGATACTCGGCCCCTCGCCGTCCTGCGCGGCATAGGACTGCACAGGGACCAAGACGAAGGCCTCCCCGTTGGCCTGTGTGCCGAGCAGGCGCACGTAGTCGGTACGCACGCCGTGCAGGCTTGGGTCCAGGAAGCGCAGCGCGTAGGTTGACTGTGCGCCGTGGTCGCCGGCGGTCGGTGCGCGGCGCAACACGCCGAACTCGGCGAGTTGGTCGGCAGGCGGGGCTGAGAGGCTCGCGGTCGGCGTACCGCGACGGTTGCCGCCGAGCTGCGGCTGCCAGATCGTTGTCGCCGCCGCCACCCCGCCGAGCATGAGCACTCCGGCTACGGCCAGGCCGGTGATGCGGGCGCGACGATGTACAACAGTCTCGCGTCGCGCCTGGCGCTGGGCTGCGGCGGCGAGTTCGTTGGAGAACTGCTGTAGCACGGTCATGTCGGCTCCTGTAGTTGTTGATGTTGACGACGAAGGGCGGCCAAGCCACGGCTGACCCGCTTTCGGACAACGGCCTCCGAACACTGAAGCTGCGCAGCGATCTCGGAATAGTCGTACTCCTCGACGATCCGGGCCCACACGGCATTGCGCTGCTCGGCGGGCAGCAGCGCCAGTGCGTCCGTCGCCGTCGCATCGCCGCCGAGGCGCTCGATCGCATCAAGCTGCGCATCGTCGATCGGCAGCGACGCGATCCCTAGATGACGCCGCGCACGATTCTCCACGACGCCCTCACGCAGGCTGCGGCTCAGCACGTGACTGGCGATCCCAAACAGCCACCCAATCGCCGAGCCCTCCCGGAGCGGACGGTAGCGCCGACGCGACACAAGCGCTTGGGCGAACGTCTCAGATGCGAGATCGGCAGCCAGCTCAGCCGAGGGGACACGACGACGAAAATAGGCGAGCACCGCACGCTCATGACGTTTATAGAACACAGCGAACGCGGCACTCCCTGCCCCGGCCCCCCTTGCAGTCAGGAGATCGTCATCGCTCGGCTGTAGACCCATACACTCCTTATGCCAGACGGCCATCGAGTTGTGACCGGCGCACAGGGAACGAACTCCGATCACCTCGCGCCGAGCATTCCCTTGCTCTTGCTTTGGCACGAAGCGAGCGTGACCGATGCCGATCGCGAGGCTTGCGTTACGGACGACCTCCAGCAGCACGCTCCAAGCAATGACTCGCTCGCACATTCACCGGCCAAAGCAGGAGCGGGTGCTCGCTTAGCCGCGTGCTCTCGGGCCTCGCCTGAAGCGTCAGCGATGGTGTGCGCAAGAACGGCCGCCCTGCGTCCGCGCTGCCGCGCAAGGTGCTCCAGCCACCCGTGGTGACGCTCGCCTCGCTGCGCGGCCGCCCGGCGATCGTGCACTTCTTCGCGAGCTGGTGCGGGCCGCGCCAGAAAGAGGCGCCGCAGATCGCGGCGCTCGCAAGTGACCTGCACGGCCGCGCGACGCTCGTCGGCGTCCACTACGCCGACACTCCCAGCAACGGCATCGCGTTCATCCACAGCCACCACTGGGCCTTCCCGGTCCTCGCGGACATAATGGCATCGCGGGTCAGGAATACGGGGTCATCGGGCTGCCCACAACCTTCCTGCTCGACCGTCAGGGGCATATCGCGAGGCGCCTGCCCGGCCCGCAGACCGCGGCGTACGTACTCTGGCTGCGTTGCCTTTGTCCTGAAGAACAGCACCTGCGCCTGGCTTGACAGGCTCCGGTGGAAGGTGGCGACGATCAGCTGTTCGTTGACGTGCGTCTGACCGGACCCCATACCACTCATATACGCTTGACCCTCTCGACCGGCTCGTGCTCGCCTTCGAGCAGCCGTTCACGCAGGCGCTCGCCCGCGCCGGCGGCCACGGCGCGCTCAGCCCGCTCGTCGCTGAGCGCAACGCCGCGCTCGGCGGCGAGGTCCACGAGCTCCTGGCGTTCCTCGTCCCGCTTGGCGAAACGCAAGAACAGCCAGCCCAGCAGGAGTGTCGTGAGGAGGATCTGCTCGACCATCATCGCGCCGCCCGCGAGGTTCTGGTCAGAGATCGGGTTCAAGCCACGCGCGGCGTCGCTCGCGTCATACACGGGGTAGAAGACCGATTGCCCCCATATCAGCACGTTGCCGAGGACCGCGCTGACCAGCCTCACGCCCGCCACGTAACCGACCGGCCCCCAGCCAGAAAACCAGGCCGGCTTAGGCAGCGGGCCCAGCAGCGCCAGCCACAACAACAAGCCGAACCACAGAAGGCATGCGTGCTCCAGCGCGTGTACGAGATCGTGGCGGATAGCGAGCTGGTACAGCAACGGCAGGTGCCACACGTACAGGTTAACCGCCCACAGTGCGAGCGCGAGGATGGGGCTCGCGAGCCGCCGCAGCGGCCGCGTCACTCGTATCTGCAGGAGGGGGGCCAGCACCGGACCCGTGAGGCCAAGCACGATCAGCAGCGAGGCGATATCGCCGATGATGATGTGCTGGATCATGTGTGCCAGCAGCACTTCGTCCGCCAGCGAGTCAAACGGCGGAAGCTGAACGGCGGACACGATGACAGTGCCGATAACGAACGAAACCGTCCTCCAGGAGGCTACCGGCCGCCCCTCGCGCGCCAGCGTCCGCATTCGCGTCCCGAACAGCGACAGATAGACCGCGCACGCCAGCAGAGGCGGCACGAACTCGCCGAGGTGCAGTCCGCCGTCGCTTGCGAGGATCGGCGCGAGCACCGTCGCCGCTCAGTCGAGCGCGCCCGTGGAGCGCAGGTCGCTGAGGATCTGGCTCGCGGTGAACGGCTGTTCGGGGTGGTTGAGGTTGTGCAGCCCTTCCTTGTCAAGCAGGGAGCGCAGCGCTGAGCCCAGTGCCTGTCCGGTTTCCAGCTTTGGCATGCCGCTCACGATCACGCGCTCTGAGCCGCCGGGGTCGAGGATGAACAGCCCATCGGAGTGCACGATGTTGAGCGTTTCCGGCTTGTGCGTGTACCAGTCGATCGAGACGGGCTTTTCCAGGGGCACGCGTTCGACGAGTATGCCGAGCTTCTTCCACAGCCGCAGGATGTTGCGCACGCTGCCGGTGAGCATCGTGAAGTCAGCGCCGGTCATGCGCTCGTACGCGCGCAGCCGCGCCGGCGTGTCCCGCCAGGGATCCACCGTAATCTCGGCGACGACCACGCGCGATGAGAGCCCCGTCCTGCGCAGCATGCGGGTCAGGCTCATCAGCACGCCAGTGGTCATCGGACAGGTCTCGTGGCAGAGCGTCATCGAGGGCGCGAACACGACCCACTTCCCCTTGAACGCGCCGAGGGAGGTCGCCTTCCCGTGTTCGTCGACGAGCGGTATCGCCGGCAGCGGCCTGGCGCCACGAAACGCTTCGCCCGCCGCCAGCACGGCGGGCGCAACTGCCCCGGAGCGCGTCCGCTGCGAGCCGTGAACCGCGAGGGCCACGACCGCGGCGAGCAGCAACGACACAACCGCGGCGAGCGTGATCAAGCGCAGCCGGCGGACAATCATCGACCACGATCAATAGCACGCGCCCGGGCTGGCCGTCGAACCAGACCCAGCTGCACACGCTCTCGTACACGTCGCTCACCGACCCCCTCCTCTTTTGGCGGCGCAAGCGACGAGCGAGCGGCTTGTGCGGTAGAGGTTGCTGCGCTCTCGCTCGGACGGCGCGGTAAGGGTCGCTTTCCTGTGTCCCGGATAGGTATACCGCCGCGGACCGCCGGCGGACTTGTTGAGTGGGAGCCCGAGATCATTGACTGTCGCCCATCCGCGCGCGGTAGGCACGCAGCAGCCGCCTGTGCGTGAGCCAGCCGACGACCTCCTCGCCGTGTGCTGCCAGGACGGGCAGGCCCTCCTCGTCGGTGCCGGCGAGCGCTCGGACCGCGTCCTGGAGGGAGTCATCTGCGCGCAGCTCGGGGGCCGCGCGCGCGAGCGCCGCGGCTGAGATCTCGCCGCCCGGCTCCTGGCCGATCGCCTGCTCGACATCGACGGCGGCGACGACGCCGAGCAGCCGCCCGTCGCCGTCGATCACCGGGAGCGCGTCGGCTCGCTCGTTGGCGAAGCGCCGGATCACCGCGCGCAGCGGCTCCTGGGGTCCGAGCGCCCGCGGGGGCTTGCCCATCGCCTCGACGACCGGTATCTGCGCCATGAGACTGGTCGGGCGCGGCGCGTCGATGTCGATTCCGCGGCGGCGCAGCTTCAGCGTGTAGATCGTGTCGTGCGTGAGTGCGTTTGAGAGCGTGGTCGCGACCACGATCGCGAACATCAACGGCAGGATGATCCGGTAGTCGCCGGTCAGCTCGAAGATGATCAAGAGCGCCGTGATCGGAGCGCGCGCAGTCGCCGCGAATACCGCGCCCATCCCCACCAGCCCGTATGCGCCGGCGGCAGCGGCGAGATGCGGCATCAGATGGTGCGCGAGCGCGCCGTAGGCGGAGCCGAGCATCGCGCCCATGAACAGAGACGGCGCGAACACCCCCCCTGAGCCCCCGATCCACATGGTGAGGCTGGTCGCCAGGATCTTCGCGACCAGCAGACCGAGCAGCGCGAGCACCACATAGTGCCCTGCGACCGCCCATTGGAGGACTGGGTAGCCGACGCCGTACATCTGCGGCACACCCAGCAGCAGCAGCCCGAGCAGCACGCCGCCCGCGGCGGGGCGCAGCCAGTCCGGGCGACCGCGCCAGAGGCGGTCGGCGAGATCCTCGCCGGCGTACAGGACACGCACGAACGCCAGTCCCACCCCGGTCGCAAGGACGCCGAGGCCGGCGTACAACACGAGCTCCACCGGCGATGTGAAGTCGAACGCCGGCAACGTGAGGAACGGGTGGCTGCCGAACGCGGCGCGGCCGATCGCGTCGGCGGTGACCGAGCTGAGTACGACCAGGCCGAAGGAGCGCGTCTCGAAGTTGCGCAGGATCAGCTCGAGCGCGAAGAACACCCCGGCGATCGGGGCGTTGAACGTCGCCGAGATGCCGCCCGCCGCGCCGCACGCGACCAGCAGCCGCAGCTGGGTCTCGGACACCCGCACGAGCTGGCCCGTCACGGAGCCGAGCGCAGATCCGATTTGAACGATCGGCCCCTCGCGGCCGACCGACCCGCCAGACCCGATGCACAGCGCCGAGGCGAGCGACTTGACGACCGGGACCTGCGGGCGCATGCGACCACCGAGCTTGTTGACCGCGTACATCACCTCCGGGACTCCGTGTCCGCGCGCCTCCGGAGCGAAGCGACTGACGAGCGGTCCGTAGATCAGGCCGCCAAGAACCGGTACGAGCACCACGAACCAGATCCCGAGACCGGGGACGAGCGGGTTGACGGCGTGACCGGCCGAGCTGTAGTCGCTGTGCCCGGTGAGCAGTTCGGTGAAGCCGAGGATCATGTAGCGGAAGGCGACCGCGCCAGCACCCGCACCCGCACCGACCAAGACCGCCAGCGCGGTAAGCCCACCCGAGCCACGCGCGACCGACTGCCGCAGCCGGTGAAGCCAGCGCTCCGCGAGGCGTGGCCGTGGTGTCTCATCCATCGCCGATCGCTCACTCGGCCTGGATGCCGGCGAGCATCACATCGATCGCACGACGGATGTTGCGCCAGCGAAACGCACTGGGGTCGAGTGCGCCGTGCAGCATCAACCCGTCCGTGAGCGCGAGCAGGATCGAGGCGAGCGCGTTGGCTGGGATCGCGACCAGCTCGCCGGTAGCGACGCCCTCCTCGATCCACGAGCGCAAGAGCTCGCGCCGGCGGCGGGTGGCCTCGGCCAAGCGCTGGCGGACGACGTCCTCGGTCAACAGATCGGCCCACAGGTCGGCGCGGACCTGCACGCGTGCGGGGTCATCGCCGCGCGCGAGCATCACCTGCGCGAAGCGCCGTACCCGCTCGATCCCCGAGGAGCTGCCTTGCGTTATCCGCTCGAGCTCGCTGTCAATCGTGGCGGCGTCATCCTCGAGCAACGCGAGCAGGAGATCCTGCTTCTGCTTGAAGTACCCATAGAAGGCGCCCTTGCTGACTCCACCCTCGGCGCAGACGTCGTCGACCGTCAGATCGCGAAAGCCACGCACCGCGGCGCAGCGCCAGGCAGCGTCGATCAGCAGCGCTCGACGCTCGACGCGGGTCTCGGGACGAATCTTGGGCACGATCTGACTCCTGTCCTGGTGGCTGCAAACCGACTCGTCGGTTTCTATTGGATAGTATTCCATTCACAGGACCCACACACCGCGACTGGGGCGAAGGGTGCCGCTGACAGCCGAGCAGGCGCGCCGGGTGTATGACCGGATCGGGCGCGCCCAGGACACGCAGGGCTTCTACGAGGACGCCGCGAAGCGGCGCCTGACGCAGCTCGGGGTGTTTGAGCGGGCTCGGTCGATGTTCGAGCTGGGCTGCGGCACGGGCCGCTTCGCGGCGCGGCTTCTGCGCGAGCGGCTGCCGACAGACGCGCGCTACCTGGGCGTGGACGTCAGCCCGCGGATGGTCTCACTTGCGCGGAGCAGGCTACGACGGTACGCGCCGCGCGCTGAGGCGGTACTGCTCGATCCACCCGCGCTGGCGCTGCCGGGCTCAGACGGCGGATACGACCGGTTCGTGGCGACCTACGTGTTCGACCTGCTGGCCGACGAGCAGGCACGCGTGCTACTCGCTGAGGCGCACCGTCTGCTAGCGCCCGGCGGATTGCTGTGCATCGCGAGCCTGACCGAGGGAGTAACCCGGGCAGGGCGAGTCGTGTCGGGTGCGTGGGCCACGCTCGCGCACCGCTGGCCCGCGCTTCTGGGTGGCTGCCGTCCTATCGAGGTCGAGCGCCTGCTGGCGGCGGGTTGGTGGCGGGTGCAGCAGCGCGAGGTGATAACGAGATGGGGTGTGCCCACCGAGATCGTGGTCGCCGTGTCGCGCGAGTCGACGAAAAGCGATGGCTGACGAGCACCGCAGGCGACGGGCTGTGAGCGAGCAACAGTATGCGTACCGAGGGAGACGTGAGACGATGAGATCGGTGCGCGAACGGTTTCTACTCCCCCGACTGTTGCGCGACCATCTCGCCGCGCTTCGGGATCTCCTCGCATGACGGGCTGGATGACTTACGACCCCGCGACCGTGCAGGCGTAGTCGTCGACTCGAGGCCCTCATGAGCGCCCAGCGCGACCAGGCCTTTCACCCGCCCCTCGAAACCGAGCAGAGCACCGCGACAGACGAGGGCGGATTGGGAGGCGTCAGCGACCAGCGAAGCGAGCAGGACCGCCGAACCGACGAGCTGCTCGAGCCGGAGCAGGGTTTGAGCAGCGATGAGGCGAGAGCCCGCCTGGAGCGCTACGGCCCGAACGCGCTCGAGGAGCATGAGCGCAGCGTCGTGCTCGAGTTGCTGTCGCATTTCTGGGCGCCGATCCCGTGGATGATCGAGGCGGCGCTCGTCCTGACCGGCCTGACGGCCCGTTGGGCGGATTTCGGGATCATTCTCGCGCTGCTGCTGCTCAACGGGGTGGTGGGTTTCTGGGAGGAGCACCAGGCAGCTAACGCGATCGAGGCGCTGAAGGAGCGCCTCGCCAAACAGGCTCAGGTGAGGCGCGACGGCGAATGGCAGACCGTCGGGGCCGAGCTACTGGTGCCTGGCGATCTGATCGTGCTCGGCCGCGGCGACGTGATACCCGCGGATGGACGGATACTCGTTGGGACGGTGGACGCCGACGAGTCGGCGTTGACGGGAGAGTCGCTGCCGGTCGCCAAGCAGCCCGGGGACGGTGTCTACTCCGGGACGATCGTCTCCAGGGGCTCACCGCGCGTGCGGGTGCTCGCGACCGGCTCCCATACGCGGTTCGGCCGCACGGCCGAGCTTACGGGCGCGGAGGGTCCGCAGAGCCATTTCCAGGCCGCGATCTTCTCGATCGGCAGGTACCTGATCGCGATCGCGATGAGCCTCGTCGGCGTGATCGTGGTCGTCTCGCTTTTGCGCGGCGCGAGTGTGACCGAAACGCTTGAGTTCGCGCTCGTCGTCACGATCGCCTCGATCCCCGTCGCGTTGCCGGCGGTGCTGTCGGTCACGATGGCGGTCGGCGCACGCTACCTCGCCAAGCGCGAGGCCGTAGTCAGTCACCTGCCGGCGGTCGAGGAGATGTCCGGCGTGGACGTGTTGTGCGCGGATAAGACCGGGACGATCACCAAGAACGAGCTCGCGATCGTGGACGTCACCGTGATCGCCGATGGTGTGGAGCGTGATCAGATCCTCCTGGAGGCGGCGCTGACGGCCGAGCGCGACGGGCACGACCCGATCGATCAGGCGATCGTCGCGGTGCTCTCGCGGCCACCGGCAGGCTACGAGGTGCTCGAGTCAGAGCCCTTCGACGCGGATCGCAAGCGCGCCGAGGCAAGGGTGAGACTGCCCGGCGGCGCTGAGTGCCGGGTGGCGAAGGGCGCCGTGCAGGCGATCCTCGATCTGGCCGGAGACTCCACTCAAGCGAAGCAGCGCGTGTCCGAGATCACCGCAGCGTTCGCCCGCAAGGGCTACCGGGCGCTCGCGGTGGCCCGCGCGGATGACGAGCGCTGGCGGCTTCGGGGGGTGCTGGCGATCCAGGACCCGCCCCGGGAGGACTCGCGGGAGACCCTCGAACAGGCACGCCGCCTGGGGGTCGTGGTGAAGATGGTGACCGGTGACCGGGTCGAGATCGCTCGCCAGATCGCCGGTGAGGCGGGGATGGGGCAGGAGATCCTCCTGGCGAGCGCGATAGCGGAGCTCGAGGACGAGGAACTCGCGGAGGTCGTCGAGTCGGCCGACGGGTTCGCGCAGGTGGTGCCCGAGGACAAGTACCGGATCGTCAGAGCGCTTCAGGCCAGGGCTCACATCGTCGGTATGACCGGCGACGGCGTCAACGACGCCCCGGCGCTCAGCCGCGCCGACGCCGGGATCGCGGTCTCTGGCGCGACCGACGCCGCGAGGACTGCGGCCGACATTGTGCTGCTCTCCCCCGGGCTGTCGGTGATCATCGAGGCGATCCACCGGTCGCGGGAGGTGTTCCGACGAATGAGCAACTACGCGATCTACCGGATCACCGAGACGATCCGCGTGGTTCTGTTCGTGACCATCTCGATCGTCGCGTTCGACTTCTTTCCGGTCACGCCGATTCAGATCGTGCTGTTGGCGATCCTCAACGACGCCGCGATCCTCACGATCGCCTACGACCGCGTCAGGCCATCGCCCAGGCCGGAGCGCTGGGATCTCAGAGAGATACTGATCATCGCCAGCGTGCTCGGCCTCGCGGGGGTGATCGAGTCCTTCTCGCTCCTGGCGATCGCGGTCGGGCTGCTCGGCGTCAGTCACGCTGAGGCGCAGACGCTGATGTACCTCAAGCTCTCCGTCGCCGGGCACCTCACCCTGTTCGTCGCCCGCACCCGCGGGCGCCTGTGGTCCCATCCGCACCCCGCCCGCATCCTCCTCCTCGCGGTCCTCGGCACACAGATCCTCGCGACCACGATCGCCGCCACCGGCCTGCTGATGAAGCCACTGCCGTGGGATCTCATCGCGCTCGCCTGGGGCTATGCGATCGTATGGATCCTGCTGCTCGACCAGGTCAAGCTGATCGCCTACCGCACGCTCCAGCGGCGAGCCCAGACCGGCAAGCGCCCCGAGATCGGGGCGCGGTGAGCGAGCACACCGCGGGCGCAGAGCCCACGACGGCGGAGGGCGAGACGGGCTTGCGGGCGAGCGAGTCCGCGACCCGGCGCCTGGGACCGCCGTACCACCCGCGTACCCATGCGCGGCGCCGACACGGGAAGGGCCTGCTGGGGTTGCGCGAGGCGAGCGCTATGGCGATCGGCGGAATGATCGGCGGCGGCATCTTCAGCGTGCTGGGGGTGACCATCGAGCTCGCGGGCAACCTCGCTTTCGCGGCCTTTCTGCTGGGCGGGGTGATCGCCGCGCTCACGGCTCACGCCTACGCCCGTCTGGCCCTGCACTCTGGGCGCGCGGGAGGACCGTTCACCTACCTGCGCGAGGAGGGTCACACCCGGCCGGCCGCGTGGGTGGCGTGGCTTTTGATCGTCGGCTACGTGTTCGCTCTCGCCGTCTACGCGTTCACGTTCGGACACTACCTCGCGAACGCCCTGGGCGCACCCGTGCTCGTCGCGCGCCTTGCCGGGATCGGCGTTCTGGGCGTGTTCGTCGCGATCAACCTGCGGGGTGTAACGACCTCTGGATGGACCGAGGACGTGATCGTGTTCACAAAGCTGGCCGTCCTCGCGGGCATCCCCCTGATCGGGATCAGCATGTTCTCCGCAACCCGCATCGCCCCATTGGACAACCAGGGGCTGCTCGGGGTATTCCTTGGCGCCGCGGTCATCTTCATCGCCTACGAGGGCTTCGAGCTCGTGCCCTACGACTACGACGACATCGAGCAACCCCGGCGCACGCTGCCCCGCGCCCTGTATCTCTCAGTCGCGGTTGTGATCCTCGTCTACGTCGCGGTGACGCTCGCCTCCCAAATGCTGCTCTCCGACCAGGGCATCATCGCCCACAAGGAGGTCGCGTTCGCGATCGTCGGTGAGAAGGCGCTTGGCGGCTTCGGCCTGTGGGCCGCGACGGTGGGAGCCGTGTTCTCCACGAGCTCGGCGATCAACGCGACGCTGTTCTCGACCGCGCGGCTCGTCCGTGACGTGAGCGCGGCCGGCGAGCTGCCGGCAGCGCTCGGCCGCGAACACCGGGGTCTCCCAGCCGCCGCGATCCTGTGGATCGCGATCGGCGGCGCGGTCTTCTCGCTGTTGCCCGGGATCACCGAGATCGTCTCCTTCGGATCGCTCACCTTCCTGCTCGTGTTCGGGCTGATCAACCTGCTGCACGCGCGGCACACGGCAACGCCCGGCGTGGACCGCGGACTGGCCTATCTCGGCGGTGGCGCGTGCTTCGCCGCCGCCGTGGGTCTCGTTTACTACCTGGCGCGCTCGGACCGCCCGGCCCTCGTCATGATCGCCGCGTGCGCCGTGGTGATCGCCGCAGCTCGAGTCGGGTTCGTCGAGTCGCGTCGGCGCGCGGTGCCGAGCGGAACCGGACGATGACCACGTGCGCACCCGGCCTCAACAGCCGCGCTCGATGCGCACGGCTCGCGCCCGCAAGCAAGCTCCTGGCTTCGTGCGACTGGCTATGTGGCCGGACCTGGTTGCACAGCGTCAGTAAGACAACGACCTGTGTACAGGACGGTGTTTCGTCGCCGCGGCTCGTGTTTGAGGATGCGGAGCGCATCGGCGGCCACCAGCTCGCCATCCCGGACCGCTCTAGCCACAACGTGCGCGACCTGAGCCGCGCAGCGATCCCGGTCTGACAGAGGCGACATCTTCTGGCCACTCACGACCGGGAGCGTACTCGGGGTCCGAAGCCTCTCGTTCGCCGACTCGCCGCCATGGCATGGCCTCCCGGCGGGGGCTCTCCTCAACGATCGATGGGCTCCTCGACTGCCGCTTCACCGTCCGCCGGCGCGTTTTGCGAATCGACGGCCACGTCGTGGCGGCGGCGCGCCGCCGTTTCCAGCTCCTGCTGGCGCTTGGTGTATTCGCGGGCCTCGCGCTCCAGGGCGCGTTGCAGCTGCTTGTAGGAGCCGGGCAGGGCGTTCTTGGTAATGCGCTCGAACGCCTTGCGGGCCGTGTTGTTGTGTGATCGTGGGAGCGCTGAGGAGCGACGCTGACTGCGAGGCAGCACGAGACTGTGCGCGTAGTGCTGGGCCGCGAAGGCGACCAGCGCGCGGCCGTACAGCTCACCGGCGGTTTTCGCGCCGTCGATGAACTTCCACAACCACCTCGCGGCCACCTCGACGTCGCCGTAGGCGACCTTCGTCTTACCCTTCTGCCCGTTCTTGAGCGTCGGGGTCGTCGTTGTGCGGTGCTCCTCGATAACCAGGCGGATGCCGGTCGCCGCGATCGTCAACGCCGTATGATCGTCCGTGCCGAGATATGCCTTCGTGTCCGGTCCCAGCAGGCCGTAGGCGAAGAACCTTGCGACGTCCATGTCGTTCGGGTCGACGACGGCGAGCTTGTGCATCAGGCCCGTCCCCAGATCGAGATTGACGTTGTGAGCGCGTCCGGTAAGCGAGCGGAGCGTCGCGCGGTGCTCGGCCTCGAGCGCCTGTTGCGGCGTGGGCTCCCGCCTGTCCTGCTCGCGGCGAGTCGCGCGCTTGACGTCGTCTGCTTGCTTGGCGGCCTGCAGCTCCTGCACGGTGCGGGCGATCGCCTGCTTGACCAGCTCCTTGTAGAGCGCGCGGTCGGTGATCACCGGCGCGCCGTACTCGAACTCGATCAGCACCCCCGCCGCGCGCGCCTGGTCGACCTCGGCCTCTGCGAAGTGGACCTGCAAGGGACCATAGGCGTAGCGATCGCGCGCCTTGTGCAGCTCCGTCGCCAGCGCATAAGCCGCTTCGGTCTTCTTTCCAAGCTTCAACGCCGTGATCTCCCGACAGTCCACGCCGGTCATATACGCCGCGAAGACCTTCACGTCGCTCTCGCGCAGCGTGTAGCGGACCGCCCAGCCCGGTTCGCGTGCGAACTGCGACCCGCTGATCTCGCCCTCGCTCACGGGCGCGAGCGCCGCCTCGCACAACGGCGCTGACACCGCGGCGATCCGGAGCAGCGTGTCAACCGCGCTCACGGGCAGCTCGCCGCTGCCGAGCAGCTCTTGGGCGGACTCGGGCAGATCGAGGATCTTCGCCCTTGCGCCCACGAGCGCTCGTGACCATCCAAGCACGCTCGCGGCGCCGTCGAGGGTGTAGCCCTCATCGAGCATATGCCTAACCGCGCGAGCCTCCTCAAGCGGTGAGAGCTGCTTGCGCACGACGTTCTCCGCCGCGCTGTCCGCGGCCGAATCCTCATAGTCGCGCAGGGTCACGTCCACCTCCTGCAGCCCCAGCTTGCGGCAGGCCGCGTGACGATGGTGTCCCGCCACGAGCCGGAAGCGCTCGCCGATCGGGCGCACGGGCAGCGGGACGATCAGCCCGCGCAGCTCGATCGAGCCGGCCAGCGCGTCGACGTGTACCTGGTCCAGCTCGCGCACGTTCTCGCCAGGGTCGATCAGGTCGAGGGGGACGCGTTGGGATGCGACTGCCAGGGTGCTCATCGGAACCTCCAGATTCGCGTGGCCCCGCCCGCTGCGAGGCCGATCCCCCACCCCCCGCACGCGCAGCGTGCGATCATTGGTGGGGGTCGGCCGGAGCGGGGGAGCGTCGGGGTGCCGGCGTCACCTCACCGTGTTCCTCGACCCTGCGCAAGGGCCAGGCGATCGGGGATGTCGGGGTGATCCATCAGCGACCTGGCTACACGCCGGTCGTTCCCGACTCGAAGCTGATAGCTGACGCCTGACGCTTGCTCGTCGTCCGGAGCATGCGCGAGTTGGGCGGTGCCCAAGACGCCTGGATCTGAGCAGAAGCGGAAGTTTGCCGGCGGTCGTCAAACTGCTGAGTGTTTGGCTCTATCTGCTCGCACGTCGACGTCTGAGTCGTCTGATGCGAGCGCGACTGACGCGCACCAGCAGGATCAGCGGGAAGATTGGTAGTTGCCAAACCTGTACGGCGTGCCGTCGCCGGCGCGGCAGATCATGGGTGATGGCTTTGAGGTCCGCTCGCGTACGAGCGGACCACGCGCTCTCCAAGCGCTGCTCGAGTTCCCCGCCGTCGATGCGTCCCTTGGCATAGGCACGGGCCAGCCGCTGCGCCGCATTCTCACGGGCCTCGTCAGAGACCAGCACGAGCGCGCGCGAGGCGGGACGGCGGACATAGCGTGTGGGCGTCTCGTGGAACGCCTCGGCGCAGACGCTCGAGCAGAAGTGATATTCGACACCACGCCAGACGATCGTCTCATCAGACACAGCCGGGTCCACGGTGATCTGGCACACCGGGTCAACAGGCAGCTCGTGACGGCCATCGACTCCCTCACGGACAAGGGCAAAGACCTCCATCGGCTGGGGGACATGCTTCAGGCTGCGCTGCCCCCGCGATCGAAGCTCGCCCGCCAGTGCGCAGGACACGGCCGCATCCCGCGTCGCCGCGCTCACGATCACCTCGCCGGCGTGCGCCAGGTCGGCGATCCGGGAGGCGACGTTGACCGCGGAGCCAAACCAGTCGTCGCCCCTTTGCACTGCGGTTCCGGTGTGCATTCCTACGCGCACGCCCAGAGCTCGGTCGCGAGCGTCGAAGTCCCCAACGATCCGTGCGACGAGAGCGAGCGCCTGACTCGCGTCGGGCACGCGCACGATTAGTGCGTCGCCAGCAGCCTTGATCTCCTCCGCGCCATAGTCGCCGAGCAGCGCGCGCAGCTCGTCGCAGAACGCGGCGGCGACGTCCGCCGCTCGCTCGTTGCCGTGCGCCTCAGTAAGAGCGGTGTAGCCGGCGAGGTCGGCAAAGACGAACGTCGACGTTACGACAGCGTCGTTCAGGGTTGGAATCATGTGGCTTGGCGTGGCCATTGACAGAGTTAACCCGCTGATGGGAGGCACTCGGCTCGGGCTCACTCGCCGCTCGCGGGGACCGGGCCGTCCGTCCAGAAGTCGCGGGCCGCCGAGCGGCGTTGTTTCCACTGCTCGCCGTCGGTCACGAAGCTCACGATGCCCGCCGCCTGGTCGGCGTCCTCGACCTGCCAGGCTCCGTTGAGGGCTCCGGTCAGTCCCGCGCAGAGAGCCTCGAACGCTTGGGCGGTGTGCAGGTCCGCCTCGACGCCGTTGGTGATGATGAACTTGAGTTGGCGCACGGCCTGCTGGTTCTTGGCGAGCACCATCTCGATCAGCGCATCGACCTCGGCATCGAGCCGGTCGTCCTCGACGACCCGGTTCCACAGTCCGAGTTCTGCGGCGCGGCCGGCCGGGTGCAGCGCGCCGAGGATGTTGACCTCCTTGGTCATCCGCCGTCCGATCAGCCGTGCCATGCGTGTCGTTCCGCCCCAGCCGGGTGTGATCCCGACGTCGACCTCGGGCATTCCCCACACGGCGCGGCGGGTGGCGATGACGAAGTCGCACGCCATCGTGATCTCAAGGCCGCCGCCGACCGCGTACCCGTCCACCGCGGCGATCGTGATCTTGTCGAGCGCCTCGAGCGTGTCGGCCATCCGCTGGTAGCCCGCGACACGGCGCATGATCTGGTTGGCATCGCCCCACGACCACATCTCGGTGATGTCATCGCCGGCGCAGAACGTCTCGCCCGCCCCGGCGATCACCAGCACCTTGACCGTCCGCGAGTTTCGTACCCACTCCAGCGCACAAGTCAACTCCTCGGAGAGTTGTATCGAGAGCGCGTTGCGTCGCTCGGGACGGTTCAGCGTGATGCGCGCGACAGTGCTGTTCTCCTCGTAGATCAACTGCTCGCACGCGGGCGGGTCGCCCGCGGCCGCCGGTGTGGGTGGGTTTGTTGCAGGAAGGTCCTTGGGGACGGCGTCGTTTAGATCGTTGGGGTTTGGCGTGCTCATCGTTTGCTCCTCACGTGGCCGCGACGCGCGCTGTGAACGTGCCGTGGAAGCCGTAGGGGACGTGGTGGGGTAGGTGGGCTACGGCGAGCGGCTCGCCCTGCACGTCGCGGGCGTCGAGCACGTACAGGCGCGAGCGGTGAGAGGCGCCGTCGTAGACGAGCGAGAGCAGCCAGCCGTCGTCCTCCTCGCGACGCCCGGGTCGGGGCACGAAGATCGGCTCGCCGACTCCGAAGCCGACGCCCAGGTCAAACGAGGAGCTCCGGCCGCTGTCGTTGTCGACCTTGACGATCGCGGTTGGGTAGCCCGGGCCCGAGGGGCGCGCCGCGAGGTAGGTGTAGCGGTTGCGCTCGCCGGTGCGCGTCGTGTCGAGCTGGGGGAACTCGGCCTGGAAGGGGCACAGCTCGCTCTGCTGCACCCCTCCCGAGGGGGTCACCCGCAACCGCGACAGCGAGCTGTGGGCGCTAATCTCGCTCTTGCCCTTGAAGTCGCGCAACAGCTCGCCGATCGCGAAGTCCTCGTAGCGGCACAGGTCGATGACCGTGTCCGAGCCGTCCTCGAAGGCGTTGGCGAAGTGGAAGTGGAAGAAGGGGTCGCACTCCGCGACGCGTGGCTTGCCGCCGTCGCGCGGGACGAGGATGATGCGCGTCGCCCGCGAAGGGTCCCAGCGAAGTGCTTGGTCGTAGCTTGAGAAGCCGGTTAGGAAGCGCGTCAGGCGCAGGATGAGCGGGTTGATCACGAAGACCATGTGCTTGGCGGTCAGCGCGAAGTCGTGGTTGAGCACCGGGTAGGGCAGCGTGACGGGCTGCAGGTGGTGAAGGCGTCCGGAGCGGTCGATCCGGTAGGTCCGGATGCGCGTCCGCGGCCCGTACTGCACCCCGAAGTTGAACAGCTCCCCGGTCACCGGATCGAGCTTCGGATGCGCGGAGAACGCGTAGGCGCGCTTCAGAGTGCCGCCGAAGTCCTCCTCGCCGATCGTCTCAAGCGTATCCGGGTCCAGTCGCCAGGGGTGTCCGCCCTCCCATAGCGCCAGCAGGTTGCCGGCGTGCAGGACGACGCTGGTGTTCGCAGGATTGGACGAGCTGGGCGTACGAAAGGCGTTCGCCGCCGGACCACCGGCGCGCTGGGAGCCGAAGCCCCGATAGCGCGGCTCCCTGGCGCTGCGCTCTCCCAGATAGTGGTTGGTGCGCACGAAACGGTTGCGGTAGTGGACCCGACCGCACGAGATCGTGAACTGGGACAGCATCCCGTCGCCGTCGAACAGGTGGGCAAATGGGGTTCCGGCGATTTCGTTGCGGCTGGGGCCGTTGCGGTAGAGCGTCCCGCGCAACTCCACCGGAATGCTCCCGTCGAGATCCTCGACGGCGTAGTCGTGGCCGTCGGCGATCGTCTCGAAGACGCGGCTCATGTCCGGGCCCCGCGGTCCGCCGGCGGCCGTGTTCTGTGCCTGGTCGGTCTGTGCCGCCCGGTCGGTCTGCGGTGGGGTGGCGGCGCTCGTGCTCATCGTCTGGCTCCTCCCGTACGGGAATTGGCGTAACGCTGTTGTATAACAGTGTTGTAGCTCGTGACTATAACGCGGTTATGCAAAACTGTCAACGATGAGTCCAAAGATCGCCGACGAGGAGGTGCGCGACGCCCTGATCGAGGCCGCGGCGCGCCTGCTGGCGCGCGAGGGGCCAAAGGCGCTGACGACGCGCCGGCTGGCGGCGCAGGTGAGCACCTCGACGATGGCGCTCTACACCCACTTCGGCAGTATGGAAGGGCTGCGACGCGCGGTCCGAACGGAGTGCTTCGCCCGCCTCACCGGGTACTTCGACTCCGTGCCCGTCACCCGCGACCCGGTCGCCGATCTCGCCGCGCTCGGCTGGGCCTACTGCTTCAACGCCGTCGCCAACCCACAGCTCTACCGCGCCGTCTTCCTGGAGCCGCCCACCGACGAGGAGGACGTCGCGGTCGGACGAGCCGCCGTGCAACAGCCGATCGACACCGTCGCCCGCTGCATCCAGGCCGGCCGCTTTGACCCAGCCGACCCCGAATCGCTCGCCACCCAAACGTGGGCCGCCGCGCACGGGATGATCACCGGACTGCTCGCCCACCTGCTGACCCTCGACGAGATGACCAAGCACTTCTCCGCGATGGGCCGCAACCTGTTCGTCGGCTTCGGCGACGATCCCCAGAAGGCACAGCGCTCCATAAAGCGCGCCCAACGCCGAATGAGCGACCGCGCACCGGCAACCTAGGGCTGGCCTGCCCGCAGGCGCCGTCCGCGTCAACGGGGCACCTCAGCGCGTGCCGTGATGGTCTCTAGCCTCGCTGATGCGCGTGAGGCGACGATGGTGTGCGGACCCGCCCCTGCGCACAGGGGCGACACCGCCCGCTTCCTTGCGCATTGCGAGAGATAGCCGAGCACCGGAGGTATGCTCAGAACTCGTCGTGGGCGTCGCACAAACCCCCGGTCCGTCCGAGCAGTTTAAGAGACTTCAAGCATGGCTATGAACTTCTTGGCGTGCGATCGTGAGCAGGCGTTCCTGATGCCCCTAGACCCGCGGGATTGGCTGCCGGAGGGGCATTTAGCGTGGTTTGTGTTGGCGTCGTGTCGGTTGAGGAGATGGATCTGGACGCGTTCTATGGCTCCTACCGCGTGGACGGTTGGGGTCGGGCGGCGTTCGAGCCGTCGATGATGGTCTCGCTTCTGCTCTACGCCTACGCGAGGGGTGAGCGCTCATCGCGGGGGATCGAGCGCAAGTGCGTGGAGGACGTCGCCTACCGGGTGATTGCCGCCCAGCAGAAGCCCGATCACGCGACGATCGCTAGGTTCCGTGCGCGCCACGAGGACGCGCTGGCTGAGCTGTTCAGCTCGGTGCTGGGGTTGTGCAAGCAGGCGGGGTTGGTGAAGGTCGGGGTGATCGCGATCGACGGCACGAAGCTTCATGCAAACGCCTCGCATCACTGCAACCTCGACTACGAGCAGCTCGCGCGGGAGATCCTGAAGGAGGCGGGCGAGGTTGACGCTGCCGAGGATGAGCTCTACGGGGATGCCCGTGGCGATGAGCTGCCCGAGCACCTACGCACCCGCGAGGGGCGGCGTGCCGCTCTGGCAGAGGCCAAGGAGAAGCTCGCGCGGGAGCGTTCAGGCAGAGACGACACGAAGGTGAAGGCGCCTGACGCGCAACCGCAGGGTGTGGCGCTTGCGCTTGATCCTGAGGTGATCGTCGCCCGCGTCCAGGGCCGTGAGGGGTGGGTGCGTGAGGCGCGCCACCAGCTTGACGAGCATCGCCGCTTGGCGGCCGATCCGATCCCGCGCTCGCGCTCGGAGCGCTTGCTTGAGTGCGAGCGTCGCCTACAGGAGAACCTGCGGGTCGAGCGCGAGGCAAACGACGCCTATGAGCATCATCGCGCGACTGCAGTGACGAAGGACGGCCGGCGGTTCGGGGCGCGCCCGAACCCATATGTGGCGCCTGAGGTGCCGCCGGGGAAGATCAACGTGACCGACCTCGATTCACGCAACGTCAAGACGCCGCGCAGCTACACCCAGGGTTACAACGTGCAGGCCGTCGTGAACGAGCATCAGATCGTCTTGGCGGCCGAGATCACGCTCACCTCACCAGACTTCGGCCAGCTCGAGCCGATGATCAAAGCCACCCGGCGCGAGCTAGAGCAGATCGGTGTGAGCGAGACGCCCGGGGTCGCGCTCGCGGACAGCGGCTACTGGCACGAAAATCAAATCGACAACGTCGTCAGCAACGGCACCCAGGTCCTGATCCCGCCTGATGCCGGTAAGCGCAACACGCCGCGCCGCGGCTGGGATGGCGGGCGCTACGCCTTCATGCGCACCGTGCTGTCCGGTGACTACGGCGGCGGGCTTTACCGAAAACGCAAGGCGATGGTCGAGCCCGTGTTCGCTCAAACCAAGCACAACCGGCGGATCAACCAGTTCCAGCGACGAGGCAGATCCGCCGCACGCTCGGAGTGGCGGCTGATCACCGCGACACACAACCTGATGAAGCTCCACAAGCACCACCTGGCCGCCCAGACAGCCTAAAACGGCCCCTGGGCCGCACCGACACCCGACCAGGCGCGCAGACCCCGATCTCTACGAGCACCACCGCCACCGCCGCTGGCCCACACCCATCGCCCGCAGCAACTTTGCGCGACATCCACGACGAACACCGGGCCTGAGGGGCCAGCGAGACGAGCGCTTCCGCTTCGG
>Ga0307373_10003777_pt1 | contig 26025 bp, 30 predicted proteins | sample OX2MG_FD_202534 | JGI IMG/M metagenome (GOLD analysis project Ga0307373, IMG submission 202534) | Soil microbial communities from Risofladan, Vaasa, Finland - OX-2 | ecosystem: Environmental > Terrestrial > Soil > Coastal area > Acid sulfate soil | place: Finland: Risofladan, Vaasa | collected...
CGAGCGTCAGCGTGAGGGCGACCTCTTCAAGGTCAGTGAGGTCTAAGCATGGCGCAACTCAAGGTCACCCAGATTCGTTCATCCATCGCCACCAAGCCCAAGCACCGCGGTACGCTGCGCGCGCTCGGACTTCGCGGCATCGGCCAGTCCAACGTGCTGCCCGACCGTCCCGAGATCCACGGGATGATCGCCCGCGTGCCGCACCTGATCAAAGTGGAAGAGGTCTAAATGAAGCTCCACGATCTCCAACCCCCGAAGGGCTCGAGCAAGCGCAAGAAGATCGTCGGGCGTGGCATCGCCGGCAAGGGCGGCAAGACCGCCGGGCGTGGCACCAAGGGGCAGAAGGCTCGTCGCCAGATCCCCGCGGGTTTCGAGGGTGGCCAGCTGCCCTTGATGCAACGCATCCCGAAGCTGAAGGGCTTCACGAACCCCTTTCGCGTGGAGTACACGCCGGTCAACGTGGACACGCTCGTGGCCCTGGGCGTGAGCGACGTCAATCCTGACGTCCTGGTCGCTCACGGTCTGGCCCAGAAGAAGGATCTCGTGAAGATCCTCGGACGCGGCACGCTCGAAGCCAAGCTCAACGTCTCGGCGCACGGCTTCTCCCAGAGCGCCAAGAGCGCCATCGAGGGCGCTGGCGGCACGGTCACCGTGCTCGACCTGCCCTTTAGCGTTCGTCCTCCCGCCGCGGGCAACCAGCACCAGAATCGCTAGGCCGCCATGCTGAAGCGACTAGGCAATATCTTTCGCGTTCCGGACCTTCGCAACAAGGTCCTGTTCACGATTGGCATCATCTGCCTCTACCAACTCGGCGCCAACCTCCCGATCCCCGGGGTCAGTTGGTCGCAGGTGCAGTTGCTACAGACCAAGGCCAACGCGTCGGGCGTGCTGGGCTTCTTGAACCTCTTCTCCGGCGGCGCCCTGACCCGCCTGGCGGTCTTTGGCCTCGGCGTCATGCCCTACATCACGAGTTCGATCGTGATCCAGTTGCTCACGACCGTGATCCCCAAACTCACCCAGTGGCGTGACGAGGGCGCGACCGGCCAAAAGAAGATCACCCAGACGACTCGGTACCTGACCATCGGTCTGGCGATCTTGCAGTCGACGGGTCTGGTCTACGCCTTCCACGGACACGACCAGGCGCTGCTCGGATTCAACATCGACCTGATACCTCACTTCACCTTGTGGCTCGGGCTGTTCATGGTCGGCATCTTGACCGCCGGGACGGCCTTCGTGATGTGGCTCGCCGAACTGATCACCCAGCGCGGCATTGGCCAGGGCATGAGTCTCTTGATCTTCGCGAACGTCGTGGCCGGCATGCCCTCGGGGGGACGAGCGGTCTACGCCGAAGGCGGGGCGCTCAAGTTCTTCACGATTCTCGTGATCTCCATCGCGCTGTTGGTGCTCATTGTGTTCATGGACAACGGCCAGCGCCGAATCCCGGTGACCTTCGCTCGACGCGTCGTCGGCCGCAAGGAGATGGGCGGGAACTCGACCTACATTCCCCTCAAGGTGAACCAGGCCGGCGTGATCCCGATCATCTTCGCGTCCTCGGTGCTCTACATTCCGGTGCTGTTGTCCAACATCGTCCCCTGGGCCAGCTTCCAGAGCTTCGTGAACTCGAGCCTGCGCCCGACGAGCTTCTTCTACATCGCCTCGGACTTCATCTTGATCCTCGCCTTCACCTTCTTCTACGTGTACATCGCCTTCGAGCCTCACCAGCAGGCCGAGATGTTGCGCCAGCAGGGCGGCTTCGTGCCGGGGATCCGGCCGGGGATGCCCACTGAGAAGTACTTCGCTCGCATGCTCTCTCGCATCACCGTCGTGGGGGCGCTCTTCTTGGCCTCGGTCGCGGTGGTGCCGAGCGTTTTGATGGCTCTGTGGAATATCAACAAGTTCCCGTACTACGGGGTCACCTTGCTGATCGCCGTGGGGGTGGCCCTTGAGACCATGCGCCAGATCGACTCCCAGCTCATGATGCGCAACTACGAAGGCTTCCTGAAGCGCTAGCCATGGCCGGACCACTCAATCTGGTCGTCCTCGGAAAACAGGGCGCGGGCAAGGGCACCCAGAGCCTGCGCCTCGCCGAGCGCTTTCACTTGGCCCACATTTCGACCGGCGACATCCTGCGCGGCGCCGTCAAGGACGGCACCGCCCTCGGTCTCGAAGTGAAGGCCGTCATGGAGGCGGGGGAGTTGGTCTCGGACGAACTCGTGATCAAACTCGTTCAAGAGCGATTCCAAGCGCCCGACGCGGCACGCGGGGGGCTGCTCGACGGCTTTCCGCGCACGCTGGCCCAGGCGAACGCGCTCGAAACGCTGCTCGGCCGTGACGGCATCAAGCTCTGCGTCAACCTCGACGTGCCCATTGAACTCGTGACCCAACGCCTCTCGTCGCGCCGGGTCTGTCAAGAGTGCGCCACCAACTACCGCGACACCGACGAGTCCGCGATCAGCGGCGTGTGCGCGGAGTGCGGGGGTCAGGTGATTCAGCGCAGTGACGACCGTCCCGACGCGATTCGCCGGCGCCTCGAATTCTACGAACGCGACACCGCGCCGCTGCTCGACTTCTATGAATCACGCGGACTGCTCGTCACCGTCAACGGCGACCAGAGCCCCGACGAAGTGACCAACGACATCGTGGCCGCGATGACCGCCCGGGGCCTCGCGTGAGGCGAAACCCCGATGAACTCGCCAAGATGCGCCGCGCCGGCAAGGTGGTCGCCGAGATGCACGAGGTGACGCGCTCCGCCATTCGCCCCGGCGTGACGACGAGGCAGTTGAACGAACTCGCGGCCGACGTCCTCACTAAGCGCGGGGCGCGCTCGAACTTTCTGAACTACCACGGCTTCCCGGCCGTGATCTGCACGAGCCCCAACGACATGATCGTGCACGGCATTCCCGGCGACTACGTCTTGGAAGAGGGCGACATCATCTCGATTGACTGCGGCGCGATCATCGAGGGCTACCACGGCGACGCCGCCTACACGGCCGGGGTGGGCGTGATCAGTCCGCTCGCCCAGCGCCTCATCGACGTCACCGAGCGCTCCTTGTGGGCCGGCGTCGATCAGCTCACGATCGGCAATCGACTCCACGAGGTCGGACGAGCTGTGCAAAAGGTCGCCGAAGCGTCCGGCTTCTCCGTGGTGCGCGAGTACGTCGGCCACGCCATTGGCACCGCCATGCACGAAAGCCCCCAGGTGCCCAACTACTGGCCCGGCTCGCCGGGCCCGACGTTGAAAGAGGGCATGGTCTTCGCCGTCGAGCCGATGGTCAACGTCGGGGGTCCCGAGACCTACATGCTCGACGACGGCTGGAGCGTCATGACCCAAGACGCTCAACTCTCGGCGCACTTCGAGCACACGATCGCCGTCACCGACGACGGACCCGAAGTCTTCACGACTCCCTAGCGGCCAAGGCCGAGCGTCGCACCGGCCACGCGAGAGCGGCGTCGCCGTCATTAGGGATCGAGGCGCGACGCCAGTGGGTTGACGACGATCTCGCCGTCGAGAACCTCTTCGACGGCCACGCGCTTCGTGGCGTCGTCGTTTTGAAGCGCCGAGGGACGTAGCGAGCGTCGAAGTTGCGTGCAAAGGAGGCCGGCGAGCATCGTCATGGCCGCGACGAAGAGCCACAGGTGGCGAAAGTTTTGGAGCGCTTCGAGCGAGGAGGTCGGCGTGCCGAGAAGAACGACGAGAATGGCCACGCCGATCGCGCCGCCGACCTGGCGGGCGGTTTGATTGACGGCGCTGCCGACCGCGAATCGCTGCGGCTCGAGGCTCGAAACCGCCGCGGCGCTCAACACGGGAAAGGTGAGGCCGATGCCGAGCCCGACGACCAACGTCCCAGGCAGCCACACCGTGAGGTAGTGGGGCGTCACGCCGACGCGCGCGACGTACCAGAGAATGCCGCCAGTGAAGACGAGAAAGCCCGCGATCAAGACGGGTCGAAAGCCGTAACGCGCGGCCTGGCGCCCGGCCGCGCTCGAGACGCCCGCCACGACGAGCGGACCGGGCGTGACGGCGAGGCCGGCCATGAGAATCGAATAGTGCCAGACGCTCGTGAGGAACAAGATGTTGCCGAGCAACATCGCGAAAAAGCCCATCGCGTAGAGCAGGACCGCCGCGTTGGTGACGCTGAAACTGCGCGCGTGAAAAAGCGAGAGGTCCAGCACCGGTTCAGGGTGACGACTCGAACGCCACAAGAAGACGGCGACGAGCAGCGCGGAGGCGACGAAGGCGCCGATGATGCTGGCGCTCGACCAACCCCAGCTCGGACCTTCGGAGATCGCGAGCACCAAGGTCGCGAGGGCCAGCGAGATCAGCGCGACGCCGGGGAAGTCGGGTGAGGACTTTGCGGAGGTCGCTCGCGGCAGTGCCGTGAGCACCCGGCGCCCGACGATCCAGGCGACGAGTGCGATGGGCAGGTTGACCGAGAAGGCCGAGCGCCACCCCAAGGCCGTGATCAGACCGGCGCCGAGGGAGGGGCCCGTCGCGACGGCGAGCGCTCCGATGCCGCCCCACATCGCGACGGTCTGGGAGCGCCGCTCGGCGCTGACCGAGGCGAGCAAGAGTGAAAGCGACGCGGGCAAGACCAACGCGGCGCCCACGCCCTGGACGACGCGCCCGCCGATGAGCAACGAGACGCTGGGCGCGATCGCGCACAACAAAGAGCCCAGGGAGAACACCGAAAGTCCCCAGAAGAAGATCCGTCGAGCGCCGAGGCGATCAGAGGTTCGACCGGAGACGACGAGCAGAGAGCCAAAGACGATGGAGTAGCCCGTCAGGACCCACGACAACGCGGCGCGCGTGTCGTGACTGAAGGCTCGCTCGAGTGCGGGGAAGGCCACGTTCACGATCGACAGGTCGAGCGAGGCCATGAACGCGCCGAGCGCGGTGACCAAGAAGATCGAACGCCGCACGGCGGCCGACGGCGCCGCGTCAGTAAGTTCTGTCATGCAACGCACGATAGTCCAAAGAGTTGTATGATGCAACTGACAACGGAGACGTGATGGAGCGCAAGAGTTTTACCGCGATGGACTGTTCGGTCGCCCAGAGCCTCGAGGTCGTGGGCGAGTGGTGGTCGATGCTGATCGTGCGCGACGCCTTTTTGGGCGTCACCCGTTTTGAGCACTTTCAACGACGCCTGGGCATCTCGCGAAACATCCTGCGCGATCGTTTGCACGCCCTCGTCGAGCACGGGGTCTTGGCTCGCGCCGCCTACAGTGAACGTCCTCCGCGCTACGACTATCGACTGACCGAGAAGGGACGCGATCTTTGGCCCGTCCTGACGGCGCTGCGTCAGTGGGGTGACCGCTGGGCCGCGCCCGAGGGTGCACCCATCGTGATGGTGCACACCGGCTGCGGCGAGGCCACCAACGCCGTCTTGGTCTGCGAGCGCTGTGGTGAGGCACTCACCTACCGCGACGTTCGCGTGCGAGCGGGGCAAGGTCGTCCCGAGCTCGACGTCGAGCGACGAGTTCCTGAGAGGGTGCGTCGATAGGGCGAGCCTCGCGGCCTAAGCCACTACTCGTCGACGATCGGGTGGTGTCGTTCGTACTGTCGCTGCGCGAAGAGCGCGGCTTCGGTGCGCCGTTGGAAACCCAACTTGGCGAGGAGATTCGAGACGTAGTTCTTCACCGTCTTTTCGGCGAGGAACATCGCCTCGGCGATCTCACGGTTCGAGAGACCCTCGCTCAGCAACTCCAGGATCTTCCTTTCTTGGACGCTCAGACTCTCGAGGCGAAGGTCCTCACTGATCTGACGGCGCAGGCGCTCGCGGGCGCGTTCAATCTGTTCGGGCGTGAGCAGCATCTCGCCCAGGGCTACGCGGCGAATCGACTCGACGAGGTCCTCGCCGCGGACATTTTTTAACACGTAGCCGCGCGCTCCGGCGAGCACTGACGCGTTCAGCGCCTCGCTGTCCGCGAACGAGGTCAACATCAAGCACGCGATGTCGGGGTTCGTGTCGCGCAACGAGCGACACAGGTCGACGCCGCTGCCGTCAGAGAGGCGTACGTCGAGCACGGCGACGTCGACGTTCGATACGTCGAGTGCCAGGGCGGCTTCGAGCGTTCCCGCTTCGGCCACGACCACCAGGTCGCCACTGGCCTCGAGCAGTTGGCCCAGACCCCGCCGCACGATCTCGTGATCGTCAACGAGCAACAGGCGTATCGGCTCACTCATTTCGCGCCACGCTCCATCGAACGAGTGTGCCACGTCCGGGCGTGGACTCGATGACGCTGGTCCCCCCGAAGTCGTGCGCTCGGGACGCGAGATTGCCAAGTCCCCTACCCGAGCCGTTCGCCACGACGAAACCGACGCCGTCGTCTTGGACACGCAACTCGACGAAGCGGCCCACGACGACCAGCTCGACGTCGACGTTCGTCGCCTGGGCGTGACGCGCGACGTTGGCTAGGATCTCGCGCAACGCCGCCAACGTGGTTCGCGCGCGGGCCGAATCGATTTCGTCGTCGATACCTTCGGCGACGCGCACCGTCGCGTTGACGCCGAGTCGTGCGCTCAACTCGTCGGTCAGTGCACGCACGCGCGCTTCGAGCGGGTGGTGTTCTTCTGCGTCACGGTCGATCTCGAAGATGGTGGTGCGAATCTCGCGAATGGTGGTGTCGAGGTCGTCGAGGGCAACGTTCACGCGTTGGCGCGAAGCCTCGTCGACTTGGCCGGTCAACGTCAACTGCAACTCGAGGCCCACGCCGAAGAGTCGCTGGATCACCGTGTCGTGCAGTTCGCGTGCCAGCCGGGCGCGCTCTTCGTTGAGCGTCGCCTCGCGTACCTTGCTGCGCAGCGAGGCTTGGTCAACGACGAGTCCGGCGGCTCGGCCAAATGCTTCGACGGTGTCCTGGTCCACTTCACTGAAGGGTTCGCCGCTTAAGGGATCGGTGAGATAGAGGTTCCCAAAGATGCGTCCGTCACCGGTGACGACGGGCACGCCGAGAAAGCGCGTCATCGGGGGATGACGGGCGGGCCAACCCGCGGCGCTGGGGTGCCCGTGCAGATGGTCGATACGCAGGGACTCGCCGGTGCGGATCACTTCGCCCAGAACACCCGCGCCGTGGGGAAGCGGACCGATGGCGGCGCTCGTCTCGTCGTCAATGCCGTGCGTGATGAAGCGCGAGAGGTTTCGTCCGTCGGAACTCAAGACACCGAGCGCGCCGTAGCGAGCGCCCACGAGTTCACAGGCCGCGTCGACGATCCGGGTGAGCAACGTATTGGGGAGCCCGTTGGCTTCGATCAAGAGAATCGCGTCAATCAAAGCGTGCAGTCGCCGAGGATCGCTGATCCGGTGAAACGCCATTACTCCTAGCGTCTCATACCCGGGCCGCTCACGCCTCGCGCTGACCGTAGACGACGGTGAGCGGTAGAGCCAAGAGGGTGGCCCCTCGCTCGAGGGTGGAGACCAGGGCCGGGGGGATTTGGGACGCTTCGGCGAGTGAAACGCGACCCGTTACCACGACTGACCAGGTCGCTCCGTCGGGTTGTTCATCTTCGACTTGGACCGAAAGGACGTCCCCACGGCCGGCCGCGTCGACGATCTCCTCGTGACCGGTAAAGAGAAGGGACCCGTTGATCAGGCAAATTCGTGTCGGCACGGCCGTGGGGAGGCCGCGCAGGGTGTGAATGATGCGCCCTCGCGTGCTCAAGAGCAGGTACGTGACGCACGTTTCCTCGTCCAGGGTCGTCTTGAACTGGGAGTGCTGCGTCGCGTCCACCTCTCCACACTGGATGAGAATCGCTAGTCGCCACTAGGGTCTAGGGTCACTTCTTCGGTGACGAGGAGCGATGGTGTCAGCACGAATCGGGCCTTTTTTGCGTTTTGGAAAAAATCCGATAGAATGGTCAGCCGACCTCTGGGCACGTCCTTGAGGTCAAATCCGTGCGGCGGTTTTTGCCTTCGCACGCCCCCGAAGTGCCGTAACAAGGAGACAGAACCTGAGTAAGCCAAAGGAAGACGCGTTCACCGTCGAGGGAACCGTCGTGGAGCCCCTACCTAACGCCATGTTCCGCGTGGAGCTTGAGAACGGTTACACCGTGCTCGCCCACAGCTCGGGGAAGATGCGCATGCACCGCATTCGTATTCTGCCCGGGGACAAGGTCCAAGTGGAGATCACGCCCTATGACATGACTCGCGGTCGCATCACCTACCGCTACAAATAACTCAGTTTCTTGGAAATCGAAAGAGAACGATGAAGGTTCGCGCCAGCGTCAAGACCATGTGTGAGAAGTGCAAAGTCATTCGTCGAGCCGGTCACGTGCGCGTGATCTGTGAGAACCCGCGTCACAAGCAGCGCCAGGGCTAGGAGAGGAAGAACAGATGGCCCGTATTGCCGGAGTCGACATCCCGCGCGAGAAGCGCACGGTGATTTCTTTGACCTACATTTTTGGCGTCGGACCCACGATCGCCAAGCAGATCTGCGCTTCGACGGGTGTGGATGAATCGACGCGCGTCAAGGACCTCACCGAGGCCGACGTGAACAAGTTGCGCGCTTACATCGACCAGAGCGTCACCGTCGAGGGCGACCTGCGCCGTGACGTCGCCCAAGATATCAAGCGCAAGATGGAAATCAATTGCTTCCAAGGTATTCGCCACCGCAAGGGCCTGCCGGTTCACGGCCAGCGCACTCGCACCAACGCCCGCACTCGCAAGGGCCCTAAGCGCACCGTCGCTGGTAAGAAGAAGGTAACGAAGTAATGGCCAAGCCCACCGCCGTACGCAAGACCCGCAAGAAGGAGCGCAAGAACGTCGCCTTCGGCGTCGCGCACATCAAGAGTTCGTTCAACAACACGATCGTGTCCATCACCGACCCCGAGGGCAACGTCTTGTCGTGGGCCTCGTCGGGCCAGGTGGGCTTCAAGGGATCGCGCAAGTCGACGCCCTACGCCGCCCAGCTCGCCGCCGAGAAGTGCGCGCGCGCCGCGATGGAGCACGGCGTGAAAAAGGTTGACGTGTTGGTGCGCGGGCCGGGCTCGGGTCGAGAGACCGCGATTCGCTCGATCGCCGCGGCCGGCATCGAGGTCGTGGCCATCAAGGACGTGACGCCGCTGCCCCACAACGGGTGCCGTCCGAAGAAACGCCGTCGAGGCTAAGGGAAGATCATGGCTCGTTACACAGGACCCGTTTGCCGACTTTGTCGCCGTGAGCGCACCAAGCTTTATCTAAAGGGTGAGCGCTGCTTCACCTTGAAGTGCCCCGTCGCCGAGAACTCGGATCGACGCACCCGCGCCTTCCCGCCGGGCATGCATGGCCGTGACCGCCAGCGTCAGGGCTCGGAGTACTTGACCCAGCTACGCGAGAAGCAAAAGGCTCGGCGCATCTACGGTCTCTTGGAAAAGCAGTTCCGCAACCTCTACGAAGAGGCCAGTCGTCGTCCCGGCATGACCGGTACGAACCTGCTGCAGTTCCTGGAACTGCGCCTCGACAACGTCGCCTACCGCGCCGGTTGGGGTGCCAGCCGGGCCCAGGCCCGCCAGTTCGTGCGCCACGGCCACGTGACCGTCAACGCCAAGCGCGTCACCATCCCTTCGTACCGCGTTCGCCCCGGCGACGTCGTGGCGCTGAAGAACGTGACCCGTGAGAACTTCAACGTCAAGCGCAATCTCGACGTGTTGGACCGCTCGGTGCCCGGATGGCTCGAGACGGGCGAGAACGGCTTTTCCGTGAGCGTTCGTGTCGTGCCTCAGCGCGAGCAGATCGACGAGTCAATTCAAGAGCAACTCATCGTCGAGTTGTACTCCAAGTAATCCTTCGCAACCACAGGAGTCCCCATGCTGATCATTCAACGACCCACCATCGAAGCCCTCGGCGACGAGTTCAACAATCGTCAGAGCTTCGCCGTCGGACCACTCGACCCCGGCTTTGGCCACACGCTCGGTAACTCGCTACGTCGCACCCTGCTGTCATCGATTCCCGGCGCTGCCGCCACCCGTGTCAAGTTCGACGCGGTCTTGCATGAGTTCGGTGTCATCGAAGGGGTGAAGGAAGACGTCCAGGACATCTGCTTGAACCTAAAGGACCTGCTCATTCGCGTGCACAGCGACGAGCCCGTCATGTTGCGTCTCGACAAGCGCGGCGAAGGCCCCGTCACGGCCTCGGACCTTTCGACCACGGCGGACGTCGAGATCTTGAACGCCGACCTGCACTTGGCGTACCTGACCTCGCCCAAGGCCGTTTTGACCTTCGAACTGACCGTGGAGCGCGGCAAGGGCTACGTCGGTGCGGAGGGCAACAAGGGCGCCTCGACCATCGGAGTGATTCCCCTGGACGCGATCTTCACCCCGGTTCGCCGCGTGAGCTTTGAGATTGAGCCGGTTCGCGTCGAGCAGAGCAAGGACTTCGACCGCCTGGTGCTCGACATCGAGACCGACGGATCGATTTCGCCTCGCGAGGCACTCGCCTCGGCCGGCAAGACGCTGGGGGCGTTGATCGAACTGATCGCGAACTTTGACGAAGAGGCTCCTTCGCTCGAGCTCGGCGACGTGGGCACGGCCCAGGCCGCCGCGAGCGAACTCGACATTCGCATCGAAGAGCTCGGCCTCACCGAGCGTTCGCGCAACTGCTTGAAGCGCGCGGGCATCAATACCATCGCCCAACTCGTGAACGCCACCGAGCGCGACCTCACGTCGATCACCAACTTCGGCGCCACGTCGCTCAAGGACGTGATGGACCGCCTCGACGAGCGCGGCCTGTCGCTTCGAATCGAGGACTAGTCATGCGCGGCACTCCCACCAAGGGCAAGCGATTCGGCGGATCGTCGGCGCACCAGAAGGCGATGATGGGCAACCTCGTCGCCTCGATGATCGCCGCGGAGTCGATCGTCACGACCGAGGCCAAGGCCAAGGCGCTGCGGCCGGTCGTCGAAAAAGTCGTCACGGCGGCCAAGAACTCGCCCGAGGGATCGGTCGCCGCGCAGCGTCGCGTCGTGGCGTTGATTCGTGACAAGGACATGACCCACAAACTCTTCACCGAGATCGCCCCGCGCTACGCGGATCGCCCCGGCGGCTACACCCGGATTTTGAAGTTGGGTCCGCGTCAGGGCGACAACGCTCCCATGGCGCGCATCGAGTTCGTTTAATCGACGTGGCCACCCAACGGTGGCGTCTCGACCTCGCCTACGACGGGTCCAGTTTTCAAGGTTTTGCGCTGCAACCCAAGCGCGACACGGTCGTGGGGCATCTGCGCGAGGTGATGGCGAGCACGCTTCGCCTCGACGAGGCGCCCTACGTGATCGGGGCTGGGCGGACCGACTCTGGCGTGCACGCCTTTGCCCAGGTGGTCCATTTCGATCTGCCCGTGAGCGTCTGGTCCCCCGAACGACCCGAGAAGGTTCGCAAGTATCTTCGCGGTCTGAACGCCCAGTTCAAGGGACGCATCCGCGTGACGCGCGCGACACCCGTCAGGTCCGATTTCGACGCGCGCCGCTCGGCGAAGTGGCGCGAGTATCGCTACCTGGTCGTGGCGACGTCACTGCCCACGGTCGCCTTCGTTGATTCGTGGGCGTGGGCCGTCGAAGGCCCGCTCGATCTCGCGGCGATGAACGAGGGCGCGGCGCTGCTCGTCGGCGAGCACGACTTTCGCGCCTTTTGCAAGCGCGCGGTCGACAAGAAGCCCGACGACCCCATCACGCGACACGTCTTACGCGCCAACTGGAGCGTTCACCAAGACGCGCTGGAGATGACGCTGGGGCGTTCGCCCGTGCTGAAACTCACTATCCGGGCTCACTCGTTCTGCCACCGCATGGTGCGCAACGTCACGTCGAGCATGGTCGCCGTCGGTCAGGGCAAACTCGAGGCCCGCGAGATCGCGACGCGTTTGGAAAGTCATCGACGTTCGCATCTCCCCCCACCGGCCCCGGCTTCGGGACTCTCGCTCGTGGCCGTGGGTTACGACGAGCTCGACGGCGGTACGGCGGGCGCGTGGGACGAGTTCGCACCCGACGCCCGTTTCTCCATCGTCCCTTAGCACTCATATTGCGCCGCCGCTCGGTAGCCTGACTGACGTGAATACACCTTCGATAACCCAGCGCGTAACGCCCGAGGACCTCGATCCCGAGATCCGCCCCCAGGACGACCTGTTTCACCACGTGAACGCTCGATGGATGGCGGCGGTCGAGATCCCGAGCGACCTGCCGCGCTACGGCGCGTTCATGGCTTTGCGCGACCTCTCCCAAGAACGCGTACGCGCCATCCTCGAAGACGCAGTGAACGCCCCCACCGGGAGCGACGCACGCAAGTTCGCCGACCTCTACACGAGTTTCCTCGATGAGGCCGGCGCCGAGGAACGCGGCGCGGCGCCGATCGCGCGGTTCTTGGCGACGATCGAGGCGCTGGACTCTCGCGAGGGGCTGGCTTCGGCGATAGCGACCCTGCAACGCGAGGGCGCACTCGACCTGTTCTCGATGTACGTCACGTGTGATCCGGGTAACCCCGAGCGGTACCTGGTCGTGCTGGGCCAGAGCGGGTTTTCACTCCCCGACGAGAGCTACTACCGCGAAGAGCACTTCGCGGACGTGCGCGACGCGTTCGTCGCCCACGTCGAGACGATGTTCACGTTGGCCGGCTTTGATGAGGCCAAACATCGTGCGAATAATGTGATGGCCCTCGAGTCCCAACTCGCTTCGCATCATTGGGACACGGTGCGTTCGCGCGACAGAGACCAGAACTACAACCCCATGGCGTTCGCTGACCTCGCGAGTTTGTTCGTGCGCCAACAAGAGGGCCCAGCGGTCTCCCTCGAGTCTTGGCGCGAATCCTTCGACGCGCCCGAGGGGTCCTTCGCGGAGGTCATCGTGAGCCAGCCGAGCTTCTTCGAAGGCGCGGGCGCACTGCTCGCGTCGAGTGAACTGTCGGTCGTGAAGGACTGGATGCGCTTTCACGTCATCACCTCGTTCGCGCCGTATCTCTCCGAAGCGTTCTCGAGCGCGAACTTCGACTTCTACGGGCGAAAGCTCACGGGCACACCCGAGCAGCGCCCGCGCTGGAAGCGCGGCGTCTCGCTCGTCGAGGGCGTGCTGGGCGAAGCCGTCGGTAAGGCTTACGTCGAACGGCACTTTCCTTCCGCCGCGAAGGCCGAGATGGATGAACTCGTCGCGTGGCTGCTCGCGGCCTACGCCGAGAGCATCGCCTCGCTCGACTGGATGAGTGACGCGACGCGTCAGCGCGCCCTCGAGAAACTTGCGCTCTTCACCCCGAAGATCGGCTTTCCTAGGAAGTGGCGCGACTTCTCCTCCCTCGAGATCGCCCCTGATGACCTCATCGGCAATATCTCGCGCGCGTACGCCTTCGAATTGGATCGCGAGCTGGGAAAAATCGGCGCGGCGGTCGATCGTGACGAGTGGGCGATGCTTCCCCAAACCGTCAACGCGTGCTACAGCGCGACCTTCAACGACATCACCTTTCCGGCCGCGATCCTCCAGCCTCCGTTCTTCGACCCCGAGCGTGACGCCGCGGAGAACTTCGGCGCGATCGGCGCGGTGATTGGCCACGAGATCGGCCACGGATTCGACGACCAGGGTTCGAAGTCCGACGGGACCGGCAAGCGCAACGACTGGTGGAGCGACGAGGATCGAGCGGCCTTTAACGAGCGCACGGCGAAGCTCATCGCCCAGTACGACGCGCTCTCGCCGCGTCAGACGCCGGAGTTGCACGTGAACGGCGCCTTCACCGTGGGCGAGAACATCGGGGACCTCGGCGGCGCGGGCATCGCGTGGAAGGCGTACTTATTGTCCCTCGGCGGCGCCGAGCCACCCGTCATCGACGGGATGAGCGGGGCGCAGCGCTTCTTCTACGCCTGGGCCCTCGCCTGGCAGGGCAAGCATCGTGACGCCGACGTCGAGTTCCTCCTCACGGTCGACCCCCATTCCCCCAACGAATTTCGCTGCAATCAGATCGTGCGCAATCTCGACGCCTTCTACGACGCCTTTTCGGTGGCGCCCGAAGACAAGCTATGGCTCGACCCGCACGAGCGAGTGACGATTTGGTAGTGAGTCGCCGCTACGACGTCTCTTCCGCTCATCGCTTTCACGGATGCGCCAGGGTCAAAAGTCCGGTGACGACGACGCTAACGAGGAGCACTCTTCTCGTAGAGTGCGAGGCCCCTCGGCGGCGAACGAGGCCGTAGTCGTTCGAAATCTCCTTAAACACGTCGCCATGCCCGACGAGTCGTTTGCGTCCGGGCCGAGTCGGTCAAGGCCTCTATTCGGGCGCCGTGAGCAGTTCGGGTGCTCGGAGCCTCAATTTTCATTTGAAAGGGACTTTGGAGAAAACAGTCGTGGTGATTTGAACCATATGCGTTACCATATGCTTCATGGGACGAAGAGAAGTGCTGGTGCAGTTAGACGATGATTTGGTCACGCGACTCGATCGTCTGGCCGCTGAGCGCGGGACGAGCCGTTCGGAGTTGCTTCGCCGTGGCGCGGTAGCGGTACTTGATGCCGAAGAACTTCGCCGAGCTGACGCCGAACTGCAGGCGTCGTATCGCTACACACCACAAGACCCGATGATCGTCACGGCGGCTACTCGTCTCGCGAGTGAAACGATGCCGAATTGGTAGCCAGGGGTGACATTATCTGGGCGGAATTGGGTAGTCCGGCTGGTAGGCGCCCGGTGTGCGTGCTCACCCGAAACGCTGCGATCCAGGTCCTCTCGGCGGTGACCTGCGCTCCCATCACGCGGTCAATACGCGCAATTCGCTCGGAGGTCGAAGTGGGTGTTGACGAAGGACTCCCGGAAGATGGCGTGATCGCTTGTGACAACATCGTGACGTTGGCCCTCGGCAGACTCGCCATTCGCCGGGTCGGCCGTCTTGGCCCCGTGAAGCGTGCCGAGTTGGACCGCGCGCTTCGCTACGCGCTCGATATCCAGTACTAGTCGCCTCAACCCATCTTCCTCACCCTTTCACCGAACTCGTCAGATGGGTTCTTCGCGCTCTTGGTCAAGCCTCCAATACTTGGTCCCGACCGAGCCAGGAAAACCTATGGTGTAAAAGCACTGTTTTCGAGTCGATCACGGCGAAATTTGCCCAATGGGTGGTTTTTTCCCTAGAATAGAGAGTCCCCTCGGGCCCGTGGGGTGCCGAACGTTTTCGCTGAAGGAAGATTGTGCGTACCTACTCACCCAAAGTCGCGGAGATCACGCGCGAGTGGCATCTCATCGACGCCGAAGGTCTGATCCTCGGACGCCTGGCGACGGTCGCCGCGTCGCTGCTACGAGGCAAGCACCGCCCCTTCTTCGCCCCCCACGTGGACACCGGTGACTTCATCGTCATCGTGAACGCCGACAAGATCGTCGTCACCGCCAACAAGGCCAGCCAGAACTTCGCCTATCGCCACTCGGGCTACCCGGGCGGGCTGCGCGCGACCTCCTGGCAGACTTTGATGGACAAGGACCCCGCGAAGTTGGTCTTTGACGCGATCAAGGGCATGGTGCCAAAGAACCGCCTGGGCCGCGCCCAGATGGACAAGCTCTTTGTGTACGCCGGCAGCGAGCACCCCCACGCCGCCCAGATGCCTCAGCCCTACGACACCTCGGCCATCCGCCGCGCTTAAGGAGAATCGTGACCACCCCGCTGACCCAATCCACCGGACGCCGCAAGGAGGCCGTGGCTCGCGTGCGCCTTCGCCCGGGCACGGGCACGATCACGATCAACTCGCGCGCCTTTGACAACTACTTCACCTCGGCCACGCACCGCCAGATGGTGATGGAGCCGCTGCGCCTGCTCGACACCCAGCAGACCTACGACATCGACGCCACCATCGAAGGTGGCGGCGTCGCCGGCCAAGCCGGGGCGCTGCGCCTGGGCATCACACGCTCGCTGCTCGAGCTCGACGCGACCGCGCGTCCGGCACTGAAGAAGGCCGGCCTCTTGACGCGTGACTCGCGCAAGAAGGAGTCCAAGAAGTACGGACTCAAGAAGGCCCGTAAGGCACCTCAGTACTCGAAGCGTTAACACCGTGGCCGTGCGCTTTGGTACGGACGGCATTCGAGGACGAGTTGACGAAGAGGTCACCTCCGAACTCGCCTACCAACTCGGCTGGGCTGTCGCGAGCGTGCTCGCGACGACGACCTACGTGGGTTACGACACTCGTGAGAGTTCCCCGACCCTGGCGGCGGCCGTGCTCGCGGGACTCAACGACGGTGGAGCTTCGGGCGTCAATCTCGGCTACTTCACTACGCCGGGTGTCGCCTTCGTGGCCCAGTCGCGCGGCGGCGTGGGCGTCGTGGTGTCAGCGTCGCACAATCCCTACTTCGACAATGGCCTGAAGGTACTCGGAATCGGTGGCGCCAAATTGGACCGCGCGAGCGAACTCGCCCTGGAGTCGGCTCTGGCGCTGGCACCGGCGCCGGTCGCGCGCACGTTCTCGTCTCCGCCCATCGACGCCGAGGCCGAGTCGCAGTACGAGCGTCGGCTGCTCGAGCTCGTGCCCGGTGACTTCTCGTCGCTTCGCGTCGTGGTCGACTGCGCGAACGGAGCGGCCTCGAGGCTCGCGCCTCGCCTCTTCGCCGCGACCGGGGCCATCGTCACCATCATTCACGCCGACCCGAACGGGCGGAACATCAATCTGGAGGCGGGTTCGACCAACGTGGACACGCTGGTGAACGTCGTGCGCGAGACGGGGGCCGACCTTGGACTCGCGCTCGACGGGGACGCCGATCGCCTAATCGCCGTCGACGCCGAGGGCCACGTTCGAAACGGGGACGACTTGATGGTGCTCTTGGTGGAGGACCGACTCGAACGCCACACTCTTGGCGGCGGCGTCGCGATCACCTCGATGAGCAATCTGGGCGTGCGCCGAGCGCTCGAGCAACGCGGGGTGGAGATCGTGGAGACCGACGTCGGCGACCGCAACGTACTCGTGGCCCTCGAGGAACGCGGCTGGTTGGTGGGCGGCGAGCAGTCGGGCCACCTCATTTTTCGCGACCTTGCCTCGACCGGCGACGGTCTCTTGACGGGCCTGTTGCTCTGCGACGACGTGCTTCGTCACGGTGACCTCGCGGGGCGAGCTCGGCGTGCGTGGACGCGAGTTCCCCAGGAGCTCATCAACGTGGCCCGCGAGGAGTTCGACGAGGTCGCGGTGCAACGCAGTTTTGAGATGTTGCGCGAAAAGTACGACCTCGCGGAGCGTGACGTTCGTCTGGTGATCCGACGCTCCGGCACCGAACCCGTCGTTCGCGTCATGATCGAGGCGACCAGCGCCGATTTCGTGGCGAGTTTTATCGCGTCACTGCGCGCGACCTTCACGTTCGTTTGAGGCGAGAAGCCCGAAAAAGACGACCGACTAGGCTTGGTTCATGTGCGGCATCATCGGGGTCGTAGGATCCTCCGACACGCTCGACACCCTGCTGGAAGGCCTTACTCGACTCGAGTACCGAGGTTATGACTCAGCGGGCGTGGCGCTCGTGCGCCAGGGCCAAACCTGGCGGGCGCGAGCGGCCGCGGGAACCGAATCCGTCAGCGCGCTAAAGGACGAGTGCCGATCCGCGCCCACCGGCTTCACGTCCGGCATCGGCCACACGCGCTGGGCGACCCACGGGGCGCCCGAAGCCGTGAACGCCCACCCGCACCTGGACTGCTCCGGGAACATCGCGATCATCCACAACGGCATCATTGAAAATCACTCCGAGATCCGCTCCGACCTCGAGTCGCGCGGCCACCTCTTCTCCTCTAGCACGGACTCTGAAGTCCTCGCGCACCTCGTCGAAGAGGCGAGGGGGAGCGGACTTGACCTACTAGAAGCGGTGCGCGTGTCACTGCTCGTGGTGCGCGGCGCCTTCGCGGTCGCCGCGATGGACGCCAACGAGCCCGACGTCATCGTGGCCGCGCGGCGAATCTCGCCACTCGTGGTGGGTACCGCGCCGGGTGCGACGTACCTCGCTAGCGACATTCCGGCGATTCTCGATCGAGCGACCGCCTTTTACGCGGTGAACGATGACGAGATCGTTCGCCTGGGCCCGGAAGGCTTTCGCGCCATCGATCTCGAGGGCGCGCCCGTACGGCTCAAGCAGCTCGCGATCGATTGGGACCTCGAAACCGCCGAAAAGGGCGGGCACGACGACTTTCTCAGCAAAGAGGTCGCCGAGCAACCCGACGCGATCCATTCGACGTTGTTAGACCGGCGTCGAAAGGACGGCACGATCACCTTTGACGAACTGCGCATCAGCGACGAAGAACTTCGTGACGTCAAGCGCGTGGTACTCGTCGCGGCCGGCACGTCGCATCACGCGACGCTCGTGGCGAAGTACGCCATCGAGCGTTGGGCGAGGCTGAGCGTCGAAGTGGATATCGCCAGTGAGTACCGCTACCGAGACCCCGTCGTCGAGATCGGGACCCTCGTAATTGGCGTTTCGCAGAGCGGCGAAACCATCGACACGATCCAAGCCATCCGTGAGGCTCGTCGTCGTGGCGCGCGCGTCGTCGCGATTTCGAACATCGTCGACTCCTCGCTCGCGCGAGAGTCCGACGCCGTGATCTACACCCGAGCGGGTCTCGAGGTCTCGGTCGCCTCGACGAAGGCCTTCGTCGCCCAGGTCGCGGCGCTCGAGCTCTTGGCCCTGCGCCTGGCCCAACTGCGCCAGACGCTCAGCTCCAACGACGTCGACGCCTTGTTCTTGGCACTCAATCACGTCCACGTTCAAGTCGCCCAAGTACTCGAACGTGCCGAAGCGACCCAAGACGTGGCCAAACAGTTGCTCGGCGCGCGCGATTTCTTCTTCCTCGGTCGCCACGTGGGATTTCCCACGGCGCTCGAAGGGGCGCTGAAATTAAAGGAGTTGTCGTATCTGCACGCCGAGGGCTACCCGGCGGGGGAACTCAAGCACGGCCCGCTGGCCTTGATCGAGCCGGGCGTCGTGGTGGTGGCCATCGCGACCGACCCCGCGATGCACGAGAAGCTCTTGTCGAACCTGGCCGAAGTGAAGGCCCGTGGCGCCACCGTGGTGGCGGTCGCGACGGACGACGACGAGAAGATCGACGCCGTCGCCGACTACGTCTTGCGCGTGCCGGCGACCGAGCCGATGTTCACCCCGATGGTCGACATCGTGCCGCTGCAACTCTTCGCCTACGCCATGGCGCGGGGCCTTGGCCGGAACGTCGATCGTCCACGGAACTTGGCCAAGACCGTGACGGTGGAGTAGTGGCGCTTTCGGTGGGGATCGACGTCTGCGACGTGGTGCGTTTTACGGCCGTGATGGCGAGACGCCCGCGCATCGTGGAGCGACTGTTCACCGAACGGGAGCGACGCGACACGAAGCTAAAGCCCGAGCGACTCGCGGCGCGCTTCGCCGCCAAGGAGGCGACGTTAAAGACGCTCAAAGTCGGCGTCGGCGGCGCCGCGTGGCACGACATTGAAGTTCGCAAGCAACCCAGCGGCGCCCCGATGCTGCACCTCACCGGTCGCGCGGCCGAACTCGCGAAGGAGCTCGGACTCTCGACCTTCGAGATCTCGCTGACCCACACCGACATTTCGGCCGCCGCGATAGTGGTCGCGACCTCGGAGGCGCGAGATGAGTGTTGAGGGCGTCCATCGACCGGCGCTAGCGCAGATCTCCGCGTCCGCGATCGCGCACAACGTGCGTGCGATGAAGGCGGTCGTCGGCGAGGCCATGGTGTGCGCCGTCGTGAAGGCGAACGGTTACGGCCACGGCGCGGTCATGGCGGCCAACGCCGCGCTCGAGGGAGGCGCGACCTGGCTCGCCGTCGCGATCTTCGACGAAGGGATTGAACTTCGTTCGGCGGGGATCACCGCGCCGATTCTCTTGCTGGCCGAGACGCCCCGCGAGACCGTGGCCGACGCCATGGCCCACTCGCTCACCCTCACCATTGGCTCGCTCGCGGGCGCCCACGCCGCGGTCGAGGCGGCGAGGCACATTGGTGGACGCCAGCGCGTGCACGTCAAGGTCGACACCGGCATGCGCCGTATGGGCGTCGCCGAAGAAGACGTCGAAAAGGTCGTTGACGTACTGCTCGCCGCGCCCGAGATCGACCTCGAAGGTCTCTACACGCACTTCAGCGTCGCCGACGGCGCGAGTGCGAGCGATCGCCAGTTCTCTCGTCAACAGATCGAGCGCTTCGACGCGGTGGTCGCCAAGCTCGCGGCGCGTGACGTGCGCCCACGCCTGGTGCACGCGGCCAACAGCGCCGCGTCGCTCGCGTATCCCGAAGCACGCTACGACCTCGTTCGTCTCGGGCTGTGCCTCTACGGCTACCTCCCCCAAGCCTGGCTCGCGAGTGCCCTCGAAGTTCAGGGCTCGACGTTGCGTCCGGCACTCGCCCTGCGTACTCGCGTCGCGGCGCTTCGCCGGGCCGCGGCCGGCGACGCTCCGAGCTACGGTCGCAAGCGTCCTCTCGACGTCGACTCGTGGATCGCCACCGTCCCCTTTGGCTACGCCGACGGCTACCCTCGGCGTCTCTTTCGCGCGGGCGCCGAGGTCCTGATCGGGGGCAAGCGCTACCCCCTGGCGGGCAACGTCACGATGGACCAACTCGTCGTTGACTGCGCGCAAGACGAGGTCGCGATCGGCGCTGAGGTCGTGCTCCTCGGGCGCCAGGGCGACGAAGAGATCACGGCCGATGAGTGGGCGCGGCGCGTGGACACCATCACGTGGGAGATCCTCTGCGGTGTCGGCGCCCGCGTGCCGCGCGTTCTCGTTGATTGACGTGACCATCGACGAGCTCGCGACGTGCACTCGTTGCGCGCTCTCGCTGACTCGCCAGCGCGTCGTGATCGGCTCGGGCCCGGACCACCCGCGACTGGTCGTCGTGGGGGAGGCGCCCGGGCGCGTCGAGGACGAGGGCGGCGAGCCCTTCACCGGGCGTAGCGGTCAGCTCCTCGTGCGCTTGATCGAAGAGGAGTTGGGACTGCGCCGATGTGACTACTTCATCACTAACGTCGTGAAGTGCCGCCCGCCCAAAAATAGAACGCCGCAAGCGCGCGAAATCCATAGCTGTCGACCGTGGCTGGAAGGCCAGCTGCTGGCGAGGCGCGACGGCGTGGTCTTGGCGGTGGGCAATACCGCAGGGCGCGCGGTTTTTGGTTACCGCGACGCCCTTCGTGACGTTCACGGAAGGTTCTTCGACGGCGAGCTCGCGCGAGGACTAGTGACCTTTCACCCGGCGGCCGCGCTGCGCGGCGGCCCTAGCGTGGTGGCCATGATCCGCGAAGACCTAGGGCACCTGCGAGCGTGGTGGGAGCGCGCGTGAGCTGGCGACGTTACTGTCGCGACGCGGCGGCCACCCAGAGTGCGGGCGAATCTTTCGCCAAGGTGCTGCACGCGGGCGACATTGTCTTATTGACCGGCACGCTCGGGGCCGGCAAGACGACCTTCACCCAGGGGGTCGCTCGCGGTCTGGGCGTGAGCGAGCGCGTGACGAGTCCGACGTTCACCATGGTGCGCCAGCACCGCTGCCACAACGACCGGGGGATCGAAACGTTGCAGCACTGCGACGTGTATCGCGTGACCAGCCTGGGCGAGGTCCTCGACCTGGCCCTGGGTGAGCTCGTCGAAGAGTCCGGGGTGGCGCTGGTGGAGTGGGGAGAGCTCGCGGCCTCGCTCTTCGGCCGCGAGGTGATGACCGTGACATTTGAAAGCGATGCCCAAGAGGGCAGGTCCCTCATCGTAGGCGGGGCACTCTCCACGTCTCGTCGATGCGAACTCGACGCGTGGGCACGATGAACGTCATCGCGATCGAGACCGCGACGTCGGGCTGCGCGGTGGGACTACTGGCGAGCACGGGACTCGAGTTGACGCGCGTCGTGGCGGGCGAGCGCCACCACAATGAGGTCTTGGTCCAGGGCATGGCGGATCTCTTGGGCCAGGCCAAATTGAGTCCTCAGTCGATCGATCGGGTAGTCGTCGACCACGGACCCGGTCTCTTCACGGGACTGCGCGTGGGCATCGCGACCGCCATTGCCTTCGCCCAGGGCGTCGGCGCCGACCTCGTCGAGGTCAGTTCGCTCGAACTGCTCGCCCACGGCGCGATGCGCGACGGCGTGAGCGGTCACTTCGACGCGTTGGTCGACGCTCGTCGAGGAGAGCTCTTCGTGCAGTCCTTTGAACTGGGCGACGAAGTCACCGCGGTGTCGAGCCCCTTCATCGCGCGGCCCGAGGAACTCGCCGCGACGTGGAGGGACCGGCCTCTCAAACGCCACGTCGGCGGCGACGGCGCCGCGAGGTACGCGCAGGTCTTTTCGCCGCTGGCGCTGAACGTGTGTGGCGACTTGACGATGCCCCCGGTCCTTGAGGCGCTGCGCCTCGGCGCGCGTCGCGGACCCGTCTCGACGGTGACGCCGCTCTACCTACGCGAGGCCGACGCGGTGGTGAACTTCGCGACCCGGGAGCGACCGTGAACGAGGCGTGGAAGATTCGTTTCGCGGAACGCCGGGACGTCAATGAGCTCTTAAAGCTCGAAGTGGCGCAGTTTCCCGAGCCCTGGACGCGCGGCATGCTGCTCGACGAAATTGAGAACGTCGAGACCCGCCGCTACACCGTGGCCGTGGAGGGGGAGGCGATCGTTGGTTACCTCGGACTGATGTTCGTGCTCGACGAAGTGCACGTCAACACCATCGGCACCCTGCCGGGAAATGAGGGGCGCGGCATCGCCTCGGCCCTCCTGCGAGATGGGCTCGAGGATTCGAAGTCACGCCTGATCAAGCGCGCCACGCTGGAAGTCGCGGCGTCGAATGCCCGCGCGCAGGCGCTCTATTTTCGCTTCGGCTTTAAACCCGTGGGCGTTCGGCGTAACTACTACGAGCGAACCGGCGAAGACGCACTCGTGCTGTGGGCCGATCTTTAAAAGTAGATGAGGTGTTTACTTTTGCCGCGTGGTGTTACGTGGGCGTCGTAGTTTTAGTCACCCATTTTTATGAACCGCCAAACTAATGTCGGTGGCACGGCGCGACGTTGACGTGCCGTAGTGCGAAAGCCCATTGAAAGGGAGCCTCTTGTCAGCCAGAGCAGCGGGGCGGCGCTACCAGTACGGGTCGAGTTTCATCGACCCCTCGGGCATCCGCTTCGAAGGTCATCACCCGCTCGAGCGCCCCGACCTTTGGCAGATCTATCTCGAAGAGGGCGAGGGCAAGTATCGAAGTCGCGGCGTCGAAGGCACCATGCGCCGGCGCGAACTCGAAGATGGTCACAATGTCTCGCTCTTCTTTCTTGGCTTTGACGCCGAGAACTCTCCGGTCGCGGGCGTGCGATTCCACGGCCCCCTCGAGGGAAGTTTCGAAGCCGCGATGCTCGAAGAGATGGCGCGGTCCTCGGAAATCGACGAGATCACCAAGTGCATCGATGCCGACATCGCGAACGGGGTCATCGAAGTGAAGGGCGCCTGGTCCAAGAGCGAGGCGGGCCTTCGCACGGTGCTCACGCTTTCGCGCTCGACGACGCACGCCATGAATTGGCTCGGCGCCGAAGTCGCCGTGGCGACCGCGGCCAAGCGCCTCTTTCGAGTCGGCTCCTCGTCCGGCTCCCAACAGATCGGCACGGAGTCAGTGCCCTTCCCGGACGAACGCTTCGAGACCATTGCGGTCTCGTGGCGACGCTCAGAGGCCTACGAACTTAGTTCTCCCAAACACCAACAGGCCATGCGCGTTGAGTCCGAACAACTTTCGCGCGGTCCGCTGCGCGAGGGGAGTATTGAGGAACTCTTCTCGGTGAGAACCCAGTCGTGGCGCCCGCTCATCTTGGACGTAGGAAAGCGCTCCCATCGAGAGATTCTGCGCGCCCTGCGAGAAGACGACGCGTTGCAGATCGTCGATCAACTTGACGATCAAAAGCGCCAGCTCATGGCGTTGCTGCCTCCCGTTCAAGAGTCATTGGTGGCCGAAGTGCCGAGATGGGTCTACTTCCCGTGGCGCCGAGCGATGGTGCGCCTGTTGGCCTCTCGCCCCTATTCGCGCCTGCGACTCGACCGCAATCGCAACAAATTGACGAGGGATGAACAGGGACGTCTGCGCACGCTGCGCGTGGGAGTCGTGGGGATGAGTGCCGGGCACTCGGTGGCGCACGTCCTGGCGATGGAGGGCCTCGTCGGAGAGATCCGGTTGGCGGACTTTGACGACGTGGAGTTGTCGAATTTGAACCGACTGCCCGCGAGCGTCTTGGACCTCGGCGTCAACAAGGCGGTCGTCGCGGCACGGCGTATCTACGAGATCGACCCTTACCTCAAGGTCGTCGCCCTCCAAGAGGGCGTGACGACGGAGAACCTTGACCACTTTCTCGAAGATCTCGATCTCGTCATCGAAGAGTGCGACTCGCTCGACATGAAGGTCCTGGTGCGTGAGTCGGCGAGGCGCCTACGAGTGCCCGTTTTGATGGAGACCAGCGACCGAGGAGTCCTGGACGTCGAACGCTTCGACCTCGAGCCCGACCGGCCGCTCTTTCACGGCCTGCTGGGTGACCTCTCCTACGAAGCGTTACAGAACCTCACCACTCAACAAAAGAGTCCCATCGCTCTTCGTCTCTTGGGCGCGAGCCAGGTCTCCGCGCGCGCGGGGGCATCGATGTTCGAACTGGGACAGACCTTGACCGCTTGGCCCCAGCTCGCGAGTGAAGTGACGCTGGGCGCGGCGACCGTGGCCGCCGCCGTTCGACGATTCGGACTGGGCGAAGAACTGAAGTCGGGTCGGGTGCGATTCGACGTCGAGGTGATCCTCGAGGAGATCGCGCCCGTGACGCTTGATGACAAACTCGAACACCTGAGCGACCCCGTACCCGTGGACCCGGTCCTCACCGGCGGTGACCCGGTCAACCGCATCAGTGACGCGGCGCGGCGCGCACCTTCGGGCGGGAACGTGCAACCCTGGCGCTTCGAGGCGAGTGAGAACGAGATTCGCTTCTACTTGACCCCCGAGAAGTCGACGCTGATGGACGTGAAGTATCGCGGCAGTTACGTGGCGATAGGCGCCGCGCTCTTTAACGCCCGCGTGGAGGCCTCCGCGCAGGGCCTCCTTGGTCCCGTCTCGTTGTTCCCCGAGGGCCTTTTGTCGCGACAGGTCGCCACGATGCAACTCGGAGATCAAACCGAGACTGACCTCGGGCCACTTCGCGACGCGCTGTACACGCGCAGCACGAATCGACGCATCTCGCCTTCAGGTCCCATTGAAGATGAGCTCTACGACGAGATGCGCCGCGGCGTCGAGCGCGAAGGTGCGCGGCTGCACCTCATCACCGACCCCGAAGAGCTGGCCCTGGCGGCTAAGTTGATCGGCGACGCGGATCGACTGCGCTTCTTGATTGCACCACTGCACCAAGAGATGACGGGTGAGCTCCGCTGGCCCGGACTCGATTCGCTCGACGACGGTCTTGACGTGCGCACCCTCGAGATGGACGCCTTTGGCTACGCGGCTCTTGATCTTTTGGGCCGTGAGGACGTCATGGCGGCGCTCAAAGAGACCGGCGGGGGCCAGGCGCTGGGCATGCGTACTCGCGCGGCGTTATCGATGAGCGCGGCGCTCGCGCTCGTGAGCGTGCCGCGCCCGGACCCCAAGTGGTACGTGCGAGGCGGCGTCGCGCTCGAGCGACTCTGGATCAACGCGGAGCGCCACGGCATCGGCGCCCAGCCCGCCTCGCCGGTCTTTCTCTACGCGGTCGACGAAGACGATCTCTTGTCACTTGGCGGGGAGCGCCACGTGGAAGAGTTGCACCGGCTCTCCGAGCGCTTTCGTGAGTGCTGGGCGGTTGAAGACGGCGAGGCGATGGCGATGGTGTTGCGACTGCACCGCTCGCCCGAGCCGTCTGCTCGAAGCGTTCGCCTTCCCCTTGAGCGAATTTTGAGCCGTGAAGCCCGCTCGCCGGTCGTGAATTAGCGCGACTTTCCTAATCCGTTGCAACTGAGTGATCTCTAGTGAGTCCCCTCATGCTGCACTCCTCACGGAGTTGTTCGCCCCGACTAACGCCAGGGTTCCCTTCCGCGTGTCATCGCCAGCCGCTGAGTGGGACTCAGTCTGATGCTCGGCTCCACGCTTCACCGGGGCTCCAACTGAACCCAGGCTCGCCCAACGGGCGAGATTGATGGC
>Ga0307373_10003780_pt1 | contig 26016 bp, 22 predicted proteins | sample OX2MG_FD_202534 | JGI IMG/M metagenome (GOLD analysis project Ga0307373, IMG submission 202534) | Soil microbial communities from Risofladan, Vaasa, Finland - OX-2 | ecosystem: Environmental > Terrestrial > Soil > Coastal area > Acid sulfate soil | place: Finland: Risofladan, Vaasa | collected...
GCTGATGGTGACCATCGCCGTTAGCCAGGGAATCTCCTGGGCTACCTACGCATCCGACTACAGCCGGTACCTGAGGACGACGTCCTCGCGGCCGGCCATTTTCTGGCTGACCCTCAGCGGCCTGACCGTCTCGTACGTATGGATGGGGACGATTGGCGTGGCCGGGGCCAGCGTGCTCGGCAACCAGACCGCGGCCGGCGTGCAAGCGCTGATGGGCGGCGGGGCCCTGGGCGTGCTGGCCTTGATCGCCATCGTCTTCGGAGCGATCACGTCCAACTCGATGAACGACTACACCGGATCGCTTGCGTTCCAGGCGCTGGGCGCCCGGGTGAAGCGGCCGGTCACTGCCGCCCTCGTGGCAGTGCTGGCGTTCGGCGCGATCCTGTGGATGCACGCCGGTGATACTTCCGGCAAGTTCGAGAACATACTGCTGCTCATCGGGTACTGGATAGCACCGTTCTGCGCGATCGTGATGATCGACTGGCATCACGGGAGGGACAAGTACGCGCCGTCGTTCCTGCGGAACGCGCTGATGTTCCGCAATCTTGGCAACGGCTGGCCTGCGATCGTCGCGTTCGTGCTCGGCTTCGCGGCCATGGTGCCGTTCATGAACACCTCGATCATCGTGGGACCGGTCGCGAAGGCGCTGCAGGGTGCGGACCTGGCCTTCTACGTGGGCTTTATCGTCACGGGAGTTCTCTACTACGCGCTGAGAACGGCGGCAGGCCGCCGCCGGCGCGCCTCGGGCTAACCTGACTGCGGACGGGCAAGCGGTCCCCCGTCTACCCCGTCGTCAAGGCGGAGATGGCGGCCGCCACCTCGGCCGGGGTCAGTGCGCAGGTAGCATCTCCCACCGCCAGCTCCACCCGCTGAACCGCGGGATCCGCGGTCGTCATCGCGCTCGGCCAGGTCCAGATGCCCTGCTCGGCCGCCAGCTTGCGGGCGCTGGCGCTGAACCCTTCCGCGGTGGTGGCGAGCAGCAGATGCATCATCGAGGTCTGCGGCGGATCGGGAGTGACCCGCACGCCTGGGACCTCGCGGAGTGCCTCGGCGATCGCCCTGGCGTGGGCCTCGGGGATCATCAGCGGGCAGAACGGATTGGCCCGACAACCGGGTAGGCCGAGTCCAGCGTCACCGGGCGCAGCATCCGGTGGAAGCGGGCGGTGAACACCTGCCCGAAGAACGTCCCGCAGGAGTCGCCGTAGAAGTCGACCTTGCCGGTCCGCAGCCTGCGGAGCAGCAGAGCCAGGTCACGAGCCGCGTTCGCGGTCGTGTACAGATCGCTGGCCCGGGACGTATCCGTGCCCGCCGCGCAGCTTGCGGGTGTGATTCAGCTGCCTGCTGTCGAGCCTGAGCTAGCTGGTGATGCCCATCGCGTCCAGGACGAACGCGTGCACCTCGGCCTCGTAGGCCGCCTGGGCGAACCGGCCCGACGGCCCGGTGTGGGCACCGGCCCCCAGCTCGACCCTGAACAGGACCGGCGACTGCGGGCCGGTCGCCCTGAGCCTGGCGACCCACTTGGCCGGCTCGTGCACCGCCACCCGCGGATCGTGCACGGCACCGGTGACGAGCAGCGCGGGGCGCGCTCCGGCGGGCGGCGGGTTGTCGTACGGCGAGTACGACCTGATGCAGGCGTAGTCAGCCGGATCGCGCGGGTCTCCCCACTCGTCCCACTCGTTGATCGTCAGCGGGATCGACGGGTCGAGCATCGTCGTCACGCAGTCCACGAACGGCACCTCGGCGACCACGGCCCGCCACCGGCCGGGGCGGATCGAGTAGACCGCGCCCTGCAGCAGGCCGCCCGCTGACAGCCCGCGGGAGACGATCCGGTCGCCGTCGACCAGCGCCTGGCCGTCCCGCCCGGCCAGCCAGTCCGCGACGTCGATGAAGTCGGTGAACGTCGTCGGCTTGGACCGCAGCCTGCCCTGCTGCCACCAGCTCCTGCCGCCCTCGCCGCCACCGCGGATGTGCGCGATCGCGTGGACGACGCCGCGGTCGAGCAGCGAGGGCAGCCCGACGCTGAACTCGGGATCCGAGCAGGCCTCGTACGCTCCGTACCCGTACAGCAGGCACGGCGCCGAGCCATCCAGCCGGGTCTGCCTGGAGTAGGCCAGCGTCACCGGGATCAGCTGGCCGTCCGCCGCCCGCGCGCTGACTCGTTCCGTCGTGTACCTGCCCGGCTCGTAGCCCGGCACCTCACGGCGCTTGAGCAGGGACCGCTCGCTGGTCGCCAGGTCGAGCCGGTACCAGGCCGGCGGCTCGATCAGCGATTCCTCCATGACGATGACCGACCCCGCGTCGTAGTCCTCGGCGTGCTCGACGCTGACCGACCCGGCGGCTGGTACCGGCCGGACTTCTATCACCTGGCCGCCGGCGAGGTCAGTGATCGCCAGCAGGGGATCACCGCCGCGCCGCAGCGTCAGCAGCAGGCGGTCGCCGATCACGTCGCAGCCGAGCAGCCGGGTGTCCCCGCGCGCCGGGGCAATGGCCGGGCAGTCGACCGCGGTCCAGCTGGCCGCGCCCGGTGCCCCGGCGGGCGCCCTCTTCAGCGTGAACTCCGGCTCCCCGTCATCGGTGACGATGTAGAGCCAGCCCGCCGCCGCGTCCGCCGTCCGCGCATGGTCCACGTGGTACTCGACGCCGCGCCGCCGGGGCTCGATCAGGACCGGGTCCGCCAGCGGATCGGCCAGCGGGATCAGCCTGACCTCCGTGGTGTCCCGGCACGCCGACATGATCACGGCGAACTGGCCGCTGCGGGACGCGCGCAGCGTGATCTCGTAGCGGGCGTCGGCCTCGGTGAAGAGCAGCACGTCATCGGCGGCCGCCGTGCCGACGCGGTGCCGCCACAGCTCGAACGGCCGGTTCAGCTCGTCCGGCATCAGATAGAAGAGGTACTGCGAGTCCGCCGACCAGGCGACGCCCGGGTAGCTGCGCTCGATGTCGTCCGGCAGGTCGTCGCCGGACCGCAGGTCCCTGATCCGCAGCCGGTAGATCTCGGCGCCGCTAGTGTCGGCCGACCAGGCGAGCAGGGAGCCGTCCGGGCTCGGCTCACGGGCGCCGACATCCACGTAGCCGGTGGCTTCGCTGATGATGTTCTCGTCTAGCAGGACTTGCTCGGCAGATTCTCCTGATCGTGACCTAAGAAACTGAAGATTCTCTCTTCCCTGTGGTGTCCTGGTGCGGTAGATAAAGCCTGATAGGGGCCATCCGACCGAGTCCTCGGCCTGGTCGGGAATCCGCCCGGCCGACTCCGCGGCGAGCCGGCCAGTCAGATCGGCCAGGTGCGCGGCATGCACGTCGTAGTAGGCACGTTCCTCGGCGAGGTACTCGCGGAGCGCTGGCTGCTCGTGATCGCGCATCCAGGCGTAGTCGTCGGTCTCGGTACGGCCGTGCAGTTCCCTGACCGACGGAACTCGCGGAGCGGCTGGCGGGACGGGCGGCTGGCCGGAAGATCCAGGCATAGCTTCAGACCTTATCGCGGAGGCGGTATATAACCGTGGTTTCTTTAGATTCATCGCAAATTGCCGTAAAGACTCAAAGTAGTTACGGTTGGTCGCCGTAGCGACATAACTCCAGATAGCCCCCATACTGCTTGAGAGCCGCGCGGACCACAGAACGTGGGCCAGACCGCACGACAGAGGAGAACCCCCATGCTCCGATCGAACTCCAGACCCCGGCTGCGGCTGGCCGCCGCCGGTCTCGCACTCTGCGGCGGCCTGGCTGCGGCGACTCCCGCGCTCGCGGCGAGCTCCGCGCCCGCCGCCCGGGTCGCCGCGGCAACGACCTCGCCTGGCTCGTCTACCTTCGTGGTCGGTGACACCGACGCGGTCGACACGCTGAACCCGTTCAACGGCTTCACCGGCCAGGACTACGAGGTCTACGGCCTCATCTACGACAACCTGATGGACTACGGCCAGCTCGACTACACGGGGACGCCCCGGCTCGCCACCTCCTGGTCCCGTTCCAAGGACGGGCTGACCTGGACCTACCACATCCGCCATGGCGTGAAGTGGTCCGACGGGGTGCCGCTCACGGCCGCGGACGTCGCCTATACCTTCCAGCGGAACATCAAGCCGAACTCGATCGAGCTGGCCGACAACGAGGCCTACGTCGGGGAGATCACCAGCGCGGTCGCCACCGGCAGGTACACGGTCGTGATGAAGGTCCGGCACTACACCCCGGTGATGAACCGGCTGATCGTGCCGATCCTGCCCAAGCACATCTGGGAGCACGTCAGCGACAGGCACCTATCCTCGTTCGCTAACGACAACCCGGTCGGCTCGGGCCCGTTCACGGTCTCGAGCTTCTCGTCCAACCAGTCGATCACCCTGAAGGCCAGCCCGCACTACTGGGGCGGCAAGCCGGGCATCAGCACCCTCGTTTTCCAGCGGTTCGACAACCAGACCGCGATGAAGGAGGCGCTGCTCAACGGCAGCATCGACTTCGCCGAGGGGCTCACCCCCGCACTGTGGAAGTCCGTGCAGGGCCAGCCGGGCGTCACCACGATCAACGCGCCGTCAGGCAACTTCGACGAGCTCGCGTTCAACAACGGCGCCGCCACGGTCGCCGGCAAGCCGATCGGGAACGGCAGTCCCGCGCTGACGGACGTCAACGTCCGGCACGCGATCAGCTACGCCATCAACACGGCCGAGATCGTCAAGAAGGTCTGGCTCGGCACCGCCACGCCAGGAACCTCCGTCATCCCGCCGGTCTACACCCAGTTCCACTACACGCCGCCGGCCTCGGCCACCTACCACTACGACCCGGCCAAGGCCGAGGCGATCCTGAACGCCGATGGCTGGAAGATGGGGCCGAACGGTATCAGGGAGAAGAACGGCAAGAAGCTGACGCTGCGCTTCTTCGTCCGCAACCAGTCCCCGGAGGCCGTCCAGGAGGCCCCCTACATCGAGGGCTGGCTGAAGGCGGCCGGCATCGGCGTCACCGCCACCTCCATGTCGGACAGCCAGCTCACTGCCGACATCGGCAACGGCCAGTACGACATGTTCATCTGGGGCTGGGGAGTGGAGCCGAATCCTGACTTCCAGATGTCGGTCTTCACCTGCGGCCAGCGGTCCACCGGCACAGCGCCGAACTACACGCCTGGCTGGTCGGACAGCTTCTACTGCAACCCGGCTTACGACAAGCTCTACCACCAGCAGCAGGGGCTCGACGGATCGCCACGAGCCGTCGTCATCAAGAAGATGGAGCAGATGCTCTACACCGACGATCCCTACTCGGTGCTCTACTACTGGAACGACACGCAGGCCTACCGCAGCGACCTGTTCACCGGGTTCGCGCCGCAGCCGGACCGGCCCAACGGCCTGTACCTGTACCAGGAAGTCTCCTGGTGGAGCTACCGCTGTATCCGCCCGGCCGGGTCGAGCCCGTCGCTGACCGACCACAACATCGGCTGCCAGCACGAGATCGGCGCGGTGACCAAGGCCGCGGCAGGCGGGGTCAGCGGCGGCCTGATCGGCGGCGTCGCCGGGGCGGTCGTGGTGCTCGCCGCCGGGGCGTGGCTGCTGGCCAGGCGCCGCAAGGTCGCGACCGCCGACGAGCGGGAGTAGCGCCTTGGCGGAAGCAATGCTCGAGGGCGCCCGTGCCGCCGCGGAAGAGCGCAGCGGCACGGGCGCGGCCCGCTCGTACGGCCTGGCCCGCACCCTGTCGGTCAAGGTCCTGAGCGCGGCGATCACCCTGTTCGTGGTGCTGGTCGGCAACTTCTTCCTGTTCCGCGTGCTGCCCGCCGACCCGGCCAAGAACCTGACCCACAACAGCGCGCTGACCGCCAGCCAGCTCGCGGCCATCAACCGGACCTTCGGCCTCGGCCTGCCGCTTCCGCAGCAGTTCTGGAACTACCTGGTCCAGACCTTCGATGGCAACCTCGGCCGCTCGTTCGTCAACCAGCTGCCTGTCTCCCAGCTGATCGGCCAGGCGCTCTGGCCGACGATCCTGCTGGTCGGGACCTCGACCGTGCTGTCGACGGTGATCGGGGTCTGGATCGGCATCCGGGGCGGCTGGAATCGCGGCAGCAGGTTCGACAAATCGTCGACGGCGTTCGTCAACGTGCTCTACGCGATGCCGGACTTCTGGCTTGGCATGGTGCTGCTGATCACGCTGGCGGGCAAGCTCGCGATCTTTCCCGACGGCGGCATGCACAACTTCACCGGCGGCGGCTCGGGGCTGTCCGGCCTCGGCGACCTGCTCTGGCACCTGACCCTGCCGTGCCTGGTCCTGACCCTGGTCTACCTGGCCGAGTACTCGCTGGTCATGCGGTCCTCGCTGATCGACGAGCTGAAAGCCGACTATCTGCTGACCGCGCGGGCCAAGGGACTCCGTGACGACCTGGTGCGGCGCCGGCACGCGGTGCCGAACGCGCTGCTGCCGTCGGTCACGCTGATCATGCTCAACCTGGGCTTCGTGATCTCCGGCGCGATCACGACGGAGACCGTCTTCTCCTGGCCGGGTCTTGGCCGGCTCTCCTACGTCGCGCTGAACGCACCCGACTACCCCACGCTCGAGGGCACCTTCCTGCTGTTCTCCGCGGCGGTGATCGTCGCCAACCTGATCGGGGACCTGCTGCTCACCGTCTTCGACCCGAGGGTGAGGCAGGCGTGAGCGCCCCAGCCGCAGGCACCAGCACCGCCGGAAGCAACGGGCCCGCGCCCGCGCTGCCGCCGGCCGGCCCGCCGCTGACGCCGCGCCGGCTCGCCAGGGCCCGTCGGAAGGCGGCGCTCGCCAGGTTCTGGCGGGAGTTCCGCAGGGACCGGCGCGGCATGGTCGGCCTGATCGTCCTGGCGGTCATGATCGCCGTCGCGCTCCTCGCGCCGCTGCTGGCGAACTCGCGCGGGCTGAACCCGATCTACGCGACCGCGACCCCCAACGCCGGGCCGAGCCTGCATGACCCGCTCGGCACCGACAACGACGGCCGGTCCGTGCTGACCCTGCTGATCTGGGGGGCGCGCAACTCGCTGCTCGTCGGCCTCACCGCGACGCTGATCTCGATCCTGATCGGCGCGCTGGTCGGCGTCGTCGCCGGGCACTTCGGCAGCATCCGCGCCCGGGCGGGCAGGCTGACCGACAACCTGCTGATGCGGGCAACCGACTGGTTCCTCGTGGTCCCGTTCCTGCCGCTGGCGATGGTGCTCGCCCGCACCATCGGCCCGTCGCTTGGCGTGATCATCCTGGTCATCGGCCTGACCTCGTGGGCAGGGACGGCGCGGATCGTCCGCGCCCAGGCGCTGGCCGTCGAGACCAGGCCCTACCTGGAGCGAGCCAAGGCGCTCGGCGCCGGCCACTGGCACCAGATGTATCGGCACGTCCTGCCGAATGTGATGCCGCTGCTGCTGGCTAACACGATCCTGACCGTCGCGGGCACGATCCTGGCCGAGACCACGCTCTCCTTCCTCGGCCTGGGCGACCCGATCCGGCCGACGTGGGGAGAGATGCTGGGCGCTGCCTACAGCAACGGCGTCGGAACCGGCAACATCGTCTGGCTGCTGGCTCCCGGCATCGCGGTCATTGTCGTGGTGATGGCGTTCACTCTCGTCGGGCACGCGCTCGAAACCGTGCTCGACCCGAAGCTGCGGGGGCGCTAGTGCCATCGCGACCCTGGGAGCGCCAGTGACACTGCTCGAACTGCGCGACCTAACCGTCACCTACTTCACCGAGGGCGGACCGGTACCGGCTGTCCGCGGCGTGAACCTGAGCCTGGAGGCCGGCCAGACCCTGGGCCTGGCCGGCGAGTCCGGCTGCGGCAAGTCGACGATCGCCTCGTCCGTCCTGCGGCTGCTCCCGCTGTCGGCGAAGGTCACCGGCCAGATCCTGTTCAACGGCGAGGACGTGCTGACGATGAACTGGGGCCGCCTGCGCGCGGTCCGCTGGGCGGGCGCCTCGATCGTCTTCCAGGGCGCACTCCACTCGCTCAACCCGGTCAGGAAGACCGGCAGCCAGATCGCCGAGCCGATCCTGCTGCACGAGCCAGGCGTCAGCAAGGAGGCGGCCGCCCGCCGCGTCACCGATCTGCTTCGGTCGGTCGGCCTGCCGGCCGACCGGGCCGACAGCTACCCGCATGAGCTGTCGGGCGGCCAGAAGCAGCGCGTCATGATCGCGATGGCCCTGGCCTGCTCCCCGAACCTGATCATCGCCGACGAGCCGACCACCGCTCTGGACGTCATGATCCAGGCCCAGGTGCTGAACCTGATCACCGGCCTGGTCTCCGACCGCGGGATCGGCATGATCATGATCAGCCACGACCTGTCCGTGCTGTCGGCCACCTGCCAGCGGCTCGCCGTCATGTACGCGGGCCGCATCGTCGAGGAGGGCCCGGCGCATCAGGTCTTCACCGATGCCCGGCACCCCTATGCCGAGGCGCTGTCCTGGGCGTTCCCGATCATCGGCGACATCAAGACCAGGATGAGCCCGCGCGGCCTGCCCGGCGACCCGCCGGACCCGGCAGCCGTGCCATCGGGATGCAGCTTCCACCCGAGGTGCGCGGTCGCGCAATCCCAGTGCTCGACCAGGGACATGGAGCTGTGGCCGGCCGGTGAAGGGCGCTGGGCAGCATGCGTCCGGGTACTGCCCGATAGCCACGGCGAGTCCGCGGCTGGCCCTGTTAAGCAAGGCAATGACCAGCCAGGTGAGGCAGTCAAGTGAGCGAGCCGGAGGGGCGCGGCGGCGCCTGGACTGAGGAGCGAGGGACGAGCGACGAGGGAAGGCGGCGCCTGAAAGCGCCCCGGGGGCGAGCGGAAAAAAGCGCACCGATCCTGTCGGCGGCCGACGTGCGGGTGGAGTTCGCCGGCCGGGGCCGCCGGCGCCGGGGCGTCGCGACGGCCGTCGATGGCGTCAACCTGGACATCGCGCCCGGCGAGATCGTCGCGCTGGTCGGCGAGTCGGGCTGCGGCAAGACCACGCTGGCCAGGACCATGCTGGGGCTCGAGCGGCCGACCTCGGGACAGGTCAGGTTCGCCGGGCAGCCGCTGTCGTACCGGTCCAGGGCGCTGCGCGGCTACCGGCGCAGCGTGCAGCTCGTGCTCCAGGACCCGACCGGGTCGCTGAACCCGCGGCATACCGTCTACGAGGCCATCGCCGAGGGAGTGCGGATTCACCGGCTGGACAACGAGGAGGCCAGGGTCGCCGACGCGCTCGCCAGGTGCGGCCTGCGGCCACCGGAGCGGTTCTTCCAGCGCTACCCGCACGAGCTGTCCGGCGGGCAGCGGCAGCGCGTCGTCATCGCCGGGGCGCTGGTACTCGAGCCGAGCGTGCTCGTCGCCGACGAGCCGGTCGCCTCGCTCGACGCCTCGGTACGCGGCGAGATCCTGTCCCTGCTGCTCAGGCTGCGCGACGAGCTCGGGCTCGCTGCGCTGGTCGTCACGCACGACCTCGGTCTGGCGTGGAACATCGCGGACCGGCTCGCGGTGATGTACCTGGGCCGGATCGTCGAGGTCGGGACGCCCGAGCAGGTGTTCGCCGACCCGCGCCACCCCTACACCAGGGCGCTGATGTCGGTGCTGCCCGAGTCGCCGATCGAGCCGATCGTGCTCACCGGGGAGCCGCCTGATCCGACGAGGATCCCGGCCGGCTGCCGGTTCCATCCGCGCTGCCCGGAGCTTGCCTCGGGCGCGGCGGCCAGTGCCGGGGTCGCCGAGCGGTGCACGGACGTCGCGCTGCCGGTGCTGCCGACGACCGGCCCGGCGCAGGGTCAGGTCGCCTGCCACCTGGCCCAGGCCCGCCTGGCGGACGCCGAGGCTTAGTCTCCGCCTCCAGTCCTGGCCCTCCCCGCCCCCGTCCCTGATCCCCGGCCCTCCGGTCCCCTCCCCCGCGCCCTGGCCCTCCGGTCCCCGCCCCCGGGCACTGTCCCGCGGGCCCCGGCCCGGGCTGCGCGCATCTCCGCCAGTTAGCCGAAGAGTTTTGGGTAAGGCGAAGGATTTGCGGTCATATGCGACGCACGCTCTTCGCCTAAGCGGCAACGGCCACTGGGAGGGGGCCGTTCGGCTAGCGGGCCGCGGTCCAGCGGCGGATGGCGTCGATCCTGGCCCGGACCTGCACCGCTGTCGCCTGGGCCAGGGCCGGCCCGCCGCAGACGCGGCGAAGTTCGGCATGGATCGCGCCGTGCGGCTGGCCCGTCCGGTGATGCCAGGCTGCGACCAGCCCGTTCAGCTCCTTGCGCAGCGCGGTGAGCGTCTCCCGGGTCCCGGCCGACGGCGTTCGCTGCTGCGGAATCCCGTCCGGCGAGGTCGCGTCCGCGGCGCGGGCTCCGCCCGGCCGTCGCTTGCTGATCTGCTCCGCATGCCGCTGCCTCAGCAGCAGCGCAACCTGCTCGGGGTCCAGCAGGCCAGGCAGGCCGATGAAGTCCTCGTCTTCCGGTGAGGCCCCGAACTCCCCGCCGTCGTACAGGACCCGGTCGAAGTGCGCGGTCGATCCCAGCGCCTGGAACGGCGTCTCGTCCAGGCCGTCGGCGTGGTCGCGGCGCTGCTGCGCCTCGGCGAGCGCCCGCTCCTCGTCCTCCTCGCCGGAGCGGGGCCGCAGCACGTGATCGCGCTCGGCCTCCAGATCAGCCGCGTAGCCCAGCAGCACAGGGATCGAGGGCAGGAAGACCGACGCGGTCTCACCACGCCGCCTGGCCCTGATGAACCGGCCCACTGCCTGCGCGAAGTACAGCGCGGTGCCGACACTGGTCGCGTAGACGCCGACGGCCAGCCGCGGGATGTCCACTCCCTCGGAAACCATCCGGACCGCGACCATCCATTTATCGGCGGAGTCGGTGAACGCCGCGATCTTCCTGCTGGCCGACCGGTCGTCGGACAGCACCACGACGGGCCGCTCCCCGGTGAGCCTGCGGATGACGGCGGCATAGGCACGGGCGTCCTCGTGGTCGCCGGCGATCACGAGGACGGCCGCGTCCGGCATGCCCTTGCGCACCTCGCTCAGCCGCCGGTTGGCAGCCTCGATCACCCGGGCTATCCACTCGCCCTTCGGGTTCAGCGCGGTCCGCCACGCCTGCGCCATCAGGTCGCTGGTCATCGGCTCGCCGAGCGCTCCGGAGAGCTCATTTCCGGCCCTGGTCTGCCAGCGCATCTGGCCGGAGTAGGCGAGGAAGATGACCGGGCGCACCACCGCGTCGCCGAGCGCGGGGCCGTACCCGTAGACATAGTCGGACGAGCTGCGCCGCGCTCCGTCGGCGTCGAGCTGGTAGGTGACGAACGGGATCGGGTTGGCGTCGCTGCGAAAAGGGGTGCCGGTCATCGCCAGTCGCCGCTTGGCCGGCTCGAACGCCTCTCGGACCGCCTCGCCCCAGGACATCGCGTCGCCGGCGTGATGGATCTCATCGAAGATCACGAGCGTCGGCCTGGCCTGCGTGCGCTGACGGTGCAGGGCCGGATGTGCCGCCACCTGCGCGTAGGTCACCGCGATCCCGACGTAGTCGGCCGATGCCCGGCCCTGAGAGTTCCGGTAGGCCGGGTCGAGGGCGATACCCAGCCGGTGCGCGGCCCCCGCCCACTGGTACTTCAGGTGCTCGGTCGGGGTCACGACGGTGATCGCCATGATCTCCCGGCGGGCCAGCAGTTCGGCCGCGATGGTCAGCGCGCAGGCTGTCTTGCCCGCGCCCGGCGTCGCGACCAGCAGGAAGTCGCGGCGCGGCACGCGGAAGTAGGCGCCGTACGCCTCGCGCTGCCAGGTTCGCAGCGGGGCCAGCAGCTCGGGCCGCTCGGGGATCGCGTAGCCGGCCGGGGCCTGCCCGGCCGGCTCCTGCCCGGCTGACTGCCGTGCGTTCCGGTCCTGCCCGGCCGGCTCCTGCCCGGCTGACTGCCGTGCGTTCCGGTCCTGCCCGGCCGGCTCCTGCCCGGCGGCCAGCGCAGGCGCCGGCTGCTCACCCTCCGGTTCTTCGCCCCCGTCCGAGTCCTGCCCGGTCGTACCTGCGGGAGTGCGGCTGCTCAGGAGGCGATCGGGGGCGCGGGTGCTCACGAGGGCAAGAGGCTACCATCGGCCGCCGACATCCTCCCGGCACCGCCGCGCGGGCCGCGGCACTCGCGTGTTCTCCTCCGGTACGCCGCTCGCCAGGAACCCCGAAACCCGTGGCACGCCGCTGAACCGTGACGTTGCCAGGACCGCATCAGGGGTTCAGCGGGTCAGGCTGGCCGCGCGGATTAGAGGCGGCCCGCGGCGGCTAGCAGTTCCCTGACGCGGTCGGCGGGCAGGCCACGGGAGTAGTTCCCGTCCCGGCCGGTAACGGTCGGCGCGGCGAGCAGGCTGTTCAGGACCGCCTCCTCGGTGGCCTCGACGACCGCGGCGAAGAACGGGTCGAGCCCGCGCCCAGTTATCTGCTGCACGCCGGACGCCGCTGCACCGCGCGTCACGCGAAGGCCGGTCGCCACGGCGAGGAAGATCTCGCCGCTGGCGTGGTGCCCGGTCGACCCGGTCCTGGCCAGCCCCAGGCCCGCCCGCCTGGCCAGCCGGACGCAGGCCGCGGAGTCCAGCGGGGCGTCGGTAATCGCGACCACGATGCACGAGCCGGCGGGCGGCGGGACGGCGGCTGACTCGTCGGCTTGCGGCAGCAGCCTGCCTACCGGCACTCCGTCGATCGTCAGCCGTTGCTGCTCACCGAAGTTCGACATCACCAGCACGCCCATCACGTGTCCCGACGGGGTCAGCCTCGAGGCGGATCCGATGCCGCCCTTGAAGCCCAGGCAGCTCATCCCGGTCCCCGCTCCGACGGCCCCTTCGGCCGGCGCCGGGCCGCCGATGCCCGCCCTGGCCGCCTCGAGCGCGGCCCGCACGTCGGCGGCGCTCACCTGCATCCGGCGCGCATCGGACAGGAAACTGTCGTCGCATTCGGCGACGACCGGGATGATGACGTCGTCGGCGCCGATCCCGGGATCTTCTTCCATCAGCAGCTCGCACGCCGCGTCGTAGACCCGGCCGAGCTGCATGGTCGAGGTCAGGAAGACCGGTGTCTCGACCAGCCCCCATTCGGCGGCGGCCAGGAAGCCCGTGCACTCGCCAGCCCCGTTCAGCACCGCCCCGCCGGCCGGCACCGGGCTGCGGAACATGGTGCCGCCGATGTCGATCACGGTAATCCCGGTACGCGCGACCCCGCGGCCCGCCGGAGGCGGCGGCTCGTCCCGCCAGACCGTGGCATGTCCCACGCCCACGCCGGGGACATCCGCTATTGAGGCGGTCTGTCCGCTTGGCAGAGTACCTATCCTTATGCCGAGATCGGCGGCCCGTGTCACCCGAAGATCATCGCTGATCGGGTCCCCGCACGGCCGGCCGGCCCGCCTGGCCAGCCGGACGCCGAGACGAACGCGAGGAGAGCTGGCGATGACGACCCCTGGCCTGGCCGGGCTGCCCGTCGTATGGAGCGAGGACTGCCTGCGGCATGAGCCGGCCGGCGAGGTCTGGCTCGGCGTCTGGGAGCAGGGCACCGAGGTGCCGGAACGGGCCACGGTCCTGCGCGCGGCGCTGGCCGGGGCCGGCGCGACCGTGACGGACGCGCGGCCGCACGCCGACGATGCGCTGCTCGCGGTCCACGACGCCGAGCTGGTCGAGCATCTCTCGACGATCTGGGCGCAGTGGGAGGCCGGCGGCTATGTCGGGGAGTACGGGCGGACCAGGGTGGTTCCTTACGTGTTCCCCACGCCGGGCTTGCTCGGCGGGCTGCCGATGCGCTCGCCAGCCGCGACCCACGGGCGGGCCGGCAAGTTCTGCTACGACACCATGACCTTGATCGGGCCGGGCAGCTGGGAGGCGATCAGGGCCGCCGCCAACGCCGCGCTGACCGCCGCGGACCTGGTCGCGGAGGGCACCCAGATCGCCTACGCGCTGTGCCGCCCGCCCGGGCACCACGCCGGCCCGGGCGCCTACGGCGGATCGTGTTACCTGAACAACGCGGCCATCGCGGCTCAGGCGCTGCGCGGGTCGGGCGCCGGGCGAGTGGCGGTGGTCGACATCGACGCGCACCACGGCAATGGCACGCAGGCGATTTTCTACGACCGCGCCGATGTCTACTACGGCAGCCTGCATGTCGATCCGGGAGCAGGCTGGTTCCCGCACTACGTGGGCTACTCCGGCGAGCGGGGCGCCGGCGAGGGGACCGGCGCTAACCGGAACCTGCCGCTCGCGCCGGGAACTGGCGACGACGGCTGGCTCGCCGCGATCGAGGTGCTGTGCGCGGACGTCCGCGAGCGGGGCGCTGACGCCGTCGTCGTCTCCCTCGGAGTCGACGCGGCGGCCGCCGATCCGGAGAGCCCGCTGCAGGTCAGCGCCGATGGCTACCGGCGGGCCGGCGAGCTCATCGGCGCGCTCGGGCCGGTGGTCGCCGTCCAGGAAGGCGGCTACGACCTGCCGTCGCTCGGCGGCCTGGTGGTCGCCGCGCTCGGCGGCCTGCTGGACGGCGCCTGATGCGGAGTCCGGCGTGAACGCGCTGCTGGCCCTGGCCGCCTCGGTGCTCTGGGGTTCGTCTGACTTCGGCGGTGGCCTCATGTCGCGGCGGCTGCACCCGTCGGCGGCCGTGCTGATCTCCCAGGCGATCGCGCTGCTCGGCCTGCTCGCGGCGCTGCCGTTCGTCCCGGTTCCCGGCGGCTGGTACCTGCTGACCGCGTCCGTCGCGGCGTGGTCCGCGCTCGGCGGCGTGATCATTCTGAGCTCGTAGCCCCGGCAGGTTCGGCCAGGGCCGGCGTCGCGCGGTTCAGCGGGGCGGTGGCGACGAAGACGAATTCCAGGCCGGGCCGGTCCGGCGCGTCGCGTACCTCATCGAGCCGGTACCCGGTCGCGGCCAGGGATTCGGCGACCTCGTCACGTTCCCGGAACCGCAACGTCGAGTCCGACGTGAGCACGGTCCCGTCGGCCTCAAAGACGACGATCGAGCGGAACGCGACCAGTTCCCCGGTGACCTCGGTCAGCTCGTGCCACGACTGGACCACCCCAGCTGCCGGGATCTCAGCGCGGGCGAAGCTCTGCTCGCGAGTCCAGCCCAGCCACGCCTGCCTGGCCGGGTCGCGGGTTTCGAACACCAGCCGTCCGCCCGGCCGCAGCGCCGCGCGCACGCCGCGCAGGGTCGCCGCCCACTCGTGGTCGGTAAGGAATACCTGGGCCACGTTGCCCGTCATCGTGGCGAGGTCCACCTGCAGGGGCGGCAGGCGCGTCGCGTCGCCATGCAGCCAGCACACCGCGCCGGCGCCGGGCTTGGCCCGCGCGACATCGAGCGAAGCGCCGGCCGGGTCAACCCCGGTGACGTGCAGTCCGCGGCCAGCCAGCAGGCAGGCGAGCGTGCCGGTGCCGCAGCCCACGTCCAGCACACTGCGCGCCGCGAACTCCGCCGCCATTGCTGCGTAGACGTCCAGGTCGCTGCGATCGGGATCGAGCGGATCGTAGATCCGCGCGAGCCGCGGGTCGCTGAAGACCGGATCAGGCACGCGCGCAGCCTATGGGCGGCCGGGGACCCAGAGCGAGCGGTTGTTGGGCTCGGGAGTCATTCCGAGCTAGAGCCAGTCCTTGCGCTTGAAGACGATGTACAGGCAGACGGAGGCGGCGACCATGATGGCTGCCGCGGCACCTACCCCCCAGGGCTTGCCGAACCCGGCGTAGGGAACGTTCATGCCGTAGAAGCCGGTCACGAGGGTCGGCACGGCCACGATCGCCGCCCAGCTCGTCACCTTCTTGGTGATGACGTTCATCCGGTTGGCCTGCACCGTCAGGTGCGTCTCCAGGATCGTGGTCACCAGATCGCGCAGGCCCTCTGTCCACTCGGTGGCTCGCAGCACGTGGTCGTAGACGTCCTGGTAGTACGGCATCATCGCGTCGTCGACGATGCCCAGGTCCCGCCGGAGCACCGCATTGACGACCTCGCGCATGGGCAGCACGACCCGGCGCAGCAGGACCAGGCTCTTGCGCAGCTCGAAACTACGCCGCTGGACGGCGCCCTGATCCTTGGCGCTCTCGGCGAAGACCTGGTCCTCGACGTTCTCGATCAGCTCGTCCAGGGCCTGCACCGTGGCGAAGTAGCCGTCCACGATGTTGTCGAGCAGGCCGTGCAGCAGGTAGCCGACACCGTTCTTGGCCAGGTCAGGGCTGCCGTCCCAGTAGCTGACCACCGCCCCGATGTCCAGGCCGTCGTCCTTGCGGACCGTGATCAGCGCGCGCTTGGTGATGAACGCGGCCAGCTCGCTCGTCGCGAGCTCGCCGGTCTTCGCGTCGAGGTGCACCGCGTAGGCGGTCAGGAACAGGTGGCTCTGGTACCGGTCGAGCTTGGTCCGCTCGTGCTCATGCTCGGCGTCCTCGATCGCGAGCGGATGCAGCCCGAATTCCTCGCTCAGCACCGAGAGGTCGGCCCGGTCCGGATCGTGCAGGTCGAGCCAGACGACCGTCGCGTCCTCCTTCAGATGCTCGCTGATGTCGGCGACCGGAAAGCCCTCAGCCACCAGCGCGCCGTTCTGGTACAGGCGCGTGCGGGCCTGGCATTTCGTGGGCGTGGACTCGCTGACGGTGGCGGCGGCCGCCGCGACCGGATCGGTGCCGCGGAAGGTCACCCGGCCTGCGGCGCTCATGTCATCTACCTCGCTGCCGGATCAGGAAGAACGATCCGTCAGCGTACCCCGTACCAGGAGTAACCGGCCCGTTCGTGCGGAACAGGTCAGGCCAGGGCGCGGCGGCTGACCCGCCAGTAGCAGAACCCGGCCAGCGCGGCCGCGAGGACCAGGAAGATCGCGGTCTCGTACCACTGGAACGTCCAGTACCGGCTGCCTGGCTGGTAGGTGACCGCGACCCGGACACCCTTCCTGGCCAGGCAGGCCAGGAACGTCCCCGGGCCGCCGGTCTGCGTGGAGCAGCCGCCAGGGACGCGGCTGATGGCCTGACCAGCCGCGTTAGCGGCGTGGCTGGACAGGATCCAGCCATCGCCCTTGCTTCCGACGGTGAGGAACAGCCCGTTACCTGGACCTTCGCCAAAGCCGCCGAGCGACACCTTGCCGAGCGCCAGGACGGCATGCACAGGCGCGATCAGGTGCGGCCGGATCCAGCTGGGCCAGGCGAGCTGGACGGCGGCGAACGCGGCCAGGGTGACCGCCATCGCGGGCACCGTGCGCCGGACCAGCACCCCGGCGGTGACCCCCAGCGCGGTCTCGATCTCCCTGGTAATCAGCGGCGCGCCCCAGAACATGCCGATGACGGCTGGCGCGAGAAGCACGATCGCAGCCGCGAGGCCGTGCAGCTTGTCGTAAGAGCCGGACCGGGCCTGCCTGAGGAAGCTGCTGGCCAGCGACGCGCAGTCGTGGTGCGCAGGACAGGCAGCGAGGCCAGTGGAGTTGTCCAGGTGCGCCAGGCTGAGGCCGGAGACCAGCAGGACAGCGCCGAGCACGGCCAGGACGGCCCCGGCCGCGATCGCCTGGGGGCGGAACTGGCGCCAGGTCAGCCACATCATCGTCGTGCCTCCGCAGCGAAGAAGTAAGGCGCGTTCACGTGAGCCGCCGGCGCCTGATCCACCAGGCGCAGAAAGCAGCCAGGGCGACCGCGAGCACCAGGAAGATCGCCGTCTCGTACCACTGGAAGGCCCAGAACCGGCTGGCCGGCTGGTAGGTGATGACCTGGCGCAGGTGCAGCCGGCCGATGGCGGCGTTACAGGCCTGGACTCCCCGATCCAGGCAGGCCTGGGTCGGTGGGCCGGTAAATGGCTGTCCGTCGGGCTTGACCGCCTGGTTCGTGAGAATCCACGCCCCCGGCTTGCTGGCTGTGTCCCCCACGATCATCTGATTGCCAGCGCCGATCATGACCTCGTCGAGCCGGGCAGTGCTGAAGGGCATGCTCTCGCGGAGCGGGCTGATGAGGTGCGGGCGCACCCAGCTGGGCCAGGCGAACGGGACGAGCGCGAAACCGGCCAGCGTGACGGCCATGGCGGGGATGGTGCGGCGGATGAGCAGCCCGGCCGTGACTCCCAGGGTGAAAGCGAACGCGGCATACCCGATCGGCGCGATGCCCTGGGCCCCGAACAGGGGCGGCGCGATCCTGGCGATGCTCAGCGAGTCCGACCGCGCGGCCGCGGCCGCCTGGTAGACGGGGCTCGCCCACCAGCTGGTCATCAGGGCAAGGAGTTCGGCGGTGACCATCGCGGCCAGGCCGATGAGACCGAGCTTGACGGCGACCCAGCGGCTGCGGCTCACGCTCTGGTTCCAGGCCAGCCGGAAGGTACCGGCCTCGATCTCGCGGGCGATGAGCGGCGCGCCCCAGAACATGCCGATGATGGCCGGCGCCGCGTAGACGATGTAGATCCCGGCGTAGAAGACCTTCTCGCTGAGACCGCCCTTCACCTGGTTGATGAAGCTGCTGGCTAGAGGTCCGCAGCTACCCGGCCCGTGACAGGTGGCCAGGCCGCTGCTGTCGTACAGATGGGCCAGGCTCAGCCCGGTCACCAGGAGCGTGACCGCGAGCGCGGCCAGGAACGCGGCGGTGACGATCGTCTGGGCGCGGAACTGCCGCCAGGTCAGCCAGATCATTGGCGTGCCTCCATCGATGGCTTGGCAGCCTCCGCACGCTGCGGCGCGGACTGGCTCATGTACGCGAGGACCAGGTCCTCCAGGCCGATGTGGTCGGCCGCCCAGGTCGGGTCGGCGACGGGGCTGCTGGTGCGGACCAGCAGCGTGCTCTGCCGGTCGGTGTGGCTGGCCGAGATCACCTGCCAGTCGCCCGGCAGCGCGGCGGGATCGCAGCGCGGCCCGGTGAGCTGCCAGTGGCTGGCGAGAAGCTCATCGACCTCCCCGGCGAGCCGCACGCGCGAAGCGACGAGCACGATCAGGTAGTCGCAGGCTCGCTCGAGGTCGGAGACCAGGTGCGAGGACATCACGACGCTGAGTTCCTGCTCGGCGGTCGCCTCCATCAGGACCTGGAGGAACTCACGGCGCGCCAGCGGGTCAAGGCTCGCGATCGGCTCGTCGAGGATCAGCAGCTCCGGCCGCTTGGCGATGGCCAGCGTCAGGGCCAGCTGGGCGCGCTGGCCGCCGGACATCTTCCCTGCCTTCTGCGACGGGTCCAGGCCCAGCTGGGTGATCCGGCGCTCGGCCAGCTCGGTGTCCCAGCCCGGGTTCATGTGCGCGCCCAGCTTGAGATGGTCGGCGACGCTCAGCCCCGCGTAGGTCGGGGTGTCCTGGGCGACGAAGCCGACCCTCGCCAGCTGCTCGGAAGTGCTGGCCGGGTGGCCGCCCAGCACCTCGATCTTTCCTGACGTCGGCTGCAGCAGGCCCACGGCCAGGTTCAGCAGCGTGGTCTTCCCCGCTCCGTTAGGACCGACCAGCCCGGTGACGTGCCCGGACGGGATGCTCAGCGTGCAGTCGGTGAGCGCCTGGCGCCGCCCGTACCGCTTGCTGAGCCCCGTGGACTCAAGAACAGCGGTCATGTCATTCGCTCCTTACGTGGCCCGTTGGGCCGGTGACCTGGGGAGTGCTGTCAGCGGGGGCATGTGCCGCGCCGTTGCCAGCCTGGTTGCGAGCACTCGATGTGCTGTTCCTGAAGGTGGTGACGAACAGGGCCTCGATGCTCTCGTCGTCGAGCCCTGAGGTGCGCGCCTTGGCCAGCCAGTGCGTCAGGTCCTCGCGCAGCGGCCCGTGCGCGGCGAGCGACCCGTCGGTCCGGGTCACGAAGGTCCCGACGCCAGCCTTAGCGGCGGCCAGCCCCTCGTATTCCAGCTCCCGGTAGGCCTTGAGCACCGTGTTCGGATTGATGGCCAGCCGCGCGACCACGTCCTTGACCGTCGGCAGCTGGTCACCCTCGCTTAGCAGGCCAAGCCGGAGCGCCTGCCGCACCTGATGGATGAGCTGGAGGTACGGCGAGACCCCCGAGCGGGTGTCCAGGCATGCGCAGGACATTGGCGCTGACCGGCAGCGACAACGGCGCGACGCGCTCGTAGTCGACCGTGAAGGTCAGCCGGACCCGCACCAGCAGGACGGACAGGCCGAGGGCAGCGGGATCACCAGCGGCTCCGGCCGTCGCCATCTGGTCACGGAGGGAGCGCGGAAGCGGGTTCGTATCCCGTCGCCGAACATCAGCACCGGCAGGTACAGCGTTCGTGAATGCCACGAGCGGTCGCGAGATAGTGGCGGACAGCTTGCCGCGACCAGTCGTGCCGTTCAGCGTCCGCTCTGTCATGCCGATCAGCGCAGGAAAGGGTTGACCCCGCTACCGCCCGGAGTTACGTTCGCCACAATTGTCGTTCCAGTGGCTACTGAGGAGGAATGACGGTAATGGCGTTTACGTCGCGAGCATCACGAACGTCGCGAGCGGTGCAATCGAAGAGGAACTTCTCCTGGAAGCTGGCCGCGGTCCTTGTCGCGGTCGCCACCGCCTGGGGACTCGGCGCGCCGGCGGCGAGCCAGGCCGCCGTCACCGTCCAGCGACTCGGGTACTGCGGCGGCGACGACTGGGAGCCGGCCATGGCGTCGGACAGCGGCCACGTCTACCTTCTCATCACCCACTACGCTGGCAACACGAGCTGTGACCCGGCGTCCGGCCTGAACAACTCGCGGATCATGATCCAGGTCTCCAGTGACGGCGGCAAGACCTTCAGCGCCCCATCAGTCGTCGCGAACACGCCGGGCGGCGTGAGCTACCCGGACCAGGCCGATCCCGCTATCGCCCTCGACAAGGCGACCGGCGCGGTCTACGTGTCGTTCCTCGCCTACGGCCTGTCCGGCGGCCACACCGATATCTACGTCGCCAAGTCGACGAACTTCGGCCAGAGCTTCGGCCAGGCCGTTCAGGCCAACGCGAAAGGGTGCAAGAACTGCGACCACGAGAAGATCCTGGCCAGCAGCAACGACGTCTACGACGCTTACACCCAGGGCTCCGGTCACTTCGTGTCGGTATCAACGAACGGCGGCTCGACCTTCACCCAGCACCTCGTCGACAGCACCGACGTCGTCGGCTTCGCCGAGGGCGGGGTGTTCGACGCTCAGGGCAACGCCTGGTTCGCCTGGGGCGACTGCCAGTCGAGCAACTGCACCGGCTCGCCTGCTGCCGACTACCGGGTCTCCGAGACGCTCGCTGGCGGCGGCACAACCACCTTCAGCCCGGTGATCGCGCAGGCACCGCAGGGTCCCGGCTGCCCGTACAGCAAATGCGGGTTCGCCTACTTCGGCGCCCAGGACGTGATCGCGATCGACTCCGCTGGGACGCTCTACCTCGCCTGGCAGGACGGGCAGGTGCACACCCAGGCTAAGAGCCCGACCATCATCAACCTGTCGCGCTGCTCGTCGAACTGCACGACAGCGGCCGGCTGGTCCCTGGTTGGCCGGGTCGACGACAAGACCGCCTCCAACTGCCCGAACTCGGCCTGCTACGCCCTGTTCCCGAACATCGTCGCGGGCGGGCCGGGTCAGCTCTTCGCGACGTGGATCGACGACAGGAACGACTCGCTGGACGGCACAGTCGATCACGTCGACGGCTACAACCTGTGGTACCGCGCCTCGACCAATGGCGGGACCTCGTGGACCACGGCTGGCCAGCAGATTTCCCAGTACGACCCGTCCCAGTCACAGGAGACGCCGAACGGCTTCCTCTTCCCGTACGGCGACTACACCGGCCTGATCCTCAACACGACCTGCGCGACCCCGGCGCCGGCCATGACCTGGGGCGAGGGCCACAACTGGACCGGCGGAGCGTCGGCGCCAGGCCACATCGAGTTCACCTCGCTCTGCTAGCGGTCCCTGCTGGGCGATGACGGGGGCTTCCTGGCCGTCCTGCATGCGGACAGACTACTACGCGACGCGTAGTACGTGAAGCGGATTACTCCAGGGCCGCCGCGACCGCCCGGGCTCACGGGGCGCTCACGAGCTGAGGATCATGGAGGGGTGAGCGACTCCAGCGGCACCGGCTTGTTCGGCGCGCTGTTCGACCGCGGGGCGGTCGACGTGAGCGACGAGGCATGGCTGCAGGCCATGCTCGACACGGAGGCGGCGCTGGCCCGCGCCGTGGAGCGCGCCGGGCTCGCGCCGGCCGGATCCGGCGCGGCAGTCACCGCGGTGGCCCGCTCCGGCCTTTTCGATAACGGAGCGCTCGGGGTAGCTGCGGCGGCCACGGGCAATCCCGTTCCGGCCCTGGTCAGGGCGCTGACCGAGCTGCTGCCTGAGTCGGCGGCAGGAGCCGCCGGAGCTGTTCACCGTGGCGCAACCAGTCAGGACATCATCGACACGGCCGTCATGCTGCTCGCCCGCCAGAGCCTCGACGCCATCCTCGCCGACCTGCAGCTGGCGGCGGGCAGCTGCGCCGCCCGGGCGAGCGAGCACGCGAGCACGGTGATATCCGGCCGGACGCTGCTCCAGCAGGCCGTGCCCGTGACCTTCGGGCTGGTCGCCGCGGGCTGGCTGACCGCGATCGACGAGGCGCGCCGCGACCTGCACCGGATCAGGGCCGGCCGGCTCGCCGTTCAGTTCGGCGGGGCGGCGGGGACGCTCGCCTCGCTCGGCGACGCCGGGCCGACCGTCGCCGCGCTGCTGGCCGGCGAACTCGGCCTGGCCGAGCCCGTGCTGCCCTGGCATACGAGCAGGCTGCGGATCATCGAGCTCGCGGCGGCCCTGGCCGGCGCGTGCGCGGTGCTCGGCAAGATCGCCAGGGACGTCACCCTGCTCGCCCAGACCGAGGTCGCCGAGGCGCACGAGGATGCCGGGTCCGGCCGCGGCGGCTCATCGGCCATGCCCCACAAGAAGAACCCGGTCGCCTCCATCGTCATACTCGGCTGCGCCAGGCAGGCACCCGGCCTGCTCGCCACCCTCGCCTCCGCCGCCGAGCAGGAACACCAGCGCGCCGCCGGCGCCTGGCACTCCGAATGGCAGCCCCTCTCCGCCCTCCTCCGCCTGACGGGATCCGCCACCGCCTGGACAGTAGACCTGCTCGCCGCCCTCCAGATCGACCCACTCAGAATGCGCGCCAACGCAGAAGCCACCAACGGCCTCCCCCAAGCCGAGCACCTAGCCGCCCTCCTCACTCCCGCGCTAGGCCCCCTTCCCGCCCACGACCTGCTAACCGAAGCAACCAGAAGAGCCATTACCGAAGGCATCAGCCTCTCCGACGCCCTCCGCACCGACCCAGAGGCGGCGGCTTTGCTTTCCGAAGCCGGTTTCACCCGCGCCGACATCGAGACAGCCCTCCGCCCCGAGTCCTACCTAGGCGCCACCCCCGAGTTCATCCGCCGCGCCCTAGCCGCCCACGCGGAGTGCGACGCGGCCCTGGAGGCGTAACGGTTCGTCGGCTGGTGCCCAATGCGCAGAGCCACGGAGCGGACGACATGCTCCCGGTGCCAGCCGTTTGCGCAGCAGGCGGCACCGGCGGGCTTGCCGCCCGATCCGCCCCCTACGCTTTTCCGACATGAGCACCGACGAAGACCGCACCAGCCAGGGCATGCAGATCCGCCGCGAGGTCCTCGGCAATGAGCACGTAGACAGGGCCATAAGGCAGACGACCGACTTCACGGCACCGTTTCAGGATCTGATCACGAGATACGCCTGGGGCGACATCTGGTCCCGCCCCGGCCTGTCACGGGCCGACCGCAGCATGATCACCCTGGCCATCCTCGCCACGCTGCGCCAGGAACACGAACTCGCCATGCATGTCCGCGCCGCGCTGCGGAACGGCCTGACACCCAGCCAGATCCAGGAGGTCTTGCTGCAGGTCGCGGTCTACGCCGGGGTTCCCGCGGCGAACCGCGCGTTCGCCATAGCGGCGGAAGTGCTGGAGGATGCTACGTAGTTCGCACAGTTGTTCACTTAGCGGCCTATCGATATCGTGTCGGTAGATGCGGCGAGGAGGGCTGGTGGGGGGTGGCTGAGATTGTGTCCCTGGCCGAGGCGATCGCCGCTGCCGTTCACGACGGGGACACCGTCGCGATGGAAGGCTTCACGCACCTGATCCCGCATGCCGCGGGCCACGAGGTGATCAGGCAGCGGCGCCGCGACCTGACCCTGGTCCGGATGACCCCTGACATCATCTACGATCAGCTGATCGGCGCGGGCTGCGCCCGCAAGCTCGTCTTCTCCTGGGCAGGCAATCCCGGCGTCGGATCGCTGCACAGGTTCAGGGATGCCGTCGAGCACGCCTGGCCGGTCCCGCTGGAGATCGAGGAGCACAGCCACGCGGGCATGGCCAACAAGTACATGGCCGGGGCATCCGGGCTGCCGTTCGCGATCCTGCGCGGCTATCGCGGAACCAGCCTGGCCAGCCAGACCGCCGGCGTCGCCGAGGTGGTCTGCCCGTTCACCAGCGAGCGGCTGACCGCGGTCTCCGCGCTCCGGCCGGACGTCGCTGTCGTCCACGCCCAGCAGGCGGACCGCCTGGGCAACGTCCAGTACTGGGGGATCACCGGAGTGCAGAAGGAGTGCGTGCTCGCCTCGGCCAGGTCGGTGGTGACCGTCGAGGAGATCGTCGACGTGCTCGACCCTCGGCCGGGCGCGGTCGTGCTGCCGTCCTGGGCGGTCAGCTACGTGGCCGTCGTGCCGGGGGGCGCGCACCCGTCCTACGCGCTGGGCTACTCCGCCAGGGACAACGACTTCTACGTGGCGTGGGACGCCATCAGCAGGGACCGGGCAACGTTCACTGCCTGGCTGGATGAGCACGTCTACCATCGCCCGGCCGGACCAGCCGGTCCAGCCGGCGATGCGGTGCTGGCCGGAGACACGGGAACCGCCCGATGAGCTACACGGCGGACGAGATGATGACCGTCACTGCCGCGCACGCGCTGCGTGACCAGATGACCTGCTTCGTCGGGATCGGCTTGCCGAGTGAGGCCGCCAACCTGGCCCGCGCGACGCACGCGCCGAACCTGATCCTGATCTACGAGTCGGGCACGATCGGCGCCAAGCCAGGCGTGCTGCCGCTGTCGATCGGCGACGGGATCCTGGCCGAGACCGCCGACTCCGTTGTCAGCGTTCCGGAGATCTTCAACTACTGGCTGCAGTCCGGCCGGATCGATGTCGGCTTTCTCGGCGCCGCCCAGCTGGACAAGTTCGGCAACATCAACACCACGGTGATCGGCGACGACTACGCCGATCCGAGGGTCAGGCTGCCGGGCGCGGGCGGGGCGCCCGAGATCGCGGCGGCCTGCCGGGAGGTCATCGTCGTGATCAGGCAGTCGCGCCGGACGTTCGTGGACCGGGTCGATTTCGTGACCTCCGTGGGCTTCGGCGACGGGCCGGGCAGCAGGCAGCGGCTCGGCCTCACCGGCGCGGGACCGAGCCGGGTCATCACCGACCTCGGCGTCCTGACGCCTGACCCGCAGACGAGTGAGCTCACGCTGTCCGGGATCTACCCCGGGGTGTCCGTTGCGGATATCAAGGGCAGAACTGGCTGGGACCTGCGGGTCTCCGCAGACCTCAGCGAACTCCCCGCCCCGTCCGAGCCCGAGCTGACGGCACTGCGCGGCTTGCTCGCCACGATGCCCGCCAGCAAGGCAGACCGGGTGCCGCCGGCCGCGGCGGCCAGCGCACCGGTCACCGCGCGCGCGACCGAAGGAGCAGCCCGATGACGGCCGAATCGCACGATGCCGCACACCACGGTGCCGCACACCACGATGCCGCACACCACGATGCCGCACACCACGGGACTTCCACGCACGGAGCCGTGAGCAACGGGCTGATCCTGCCGCGCTACGAGCGGCCCGATGGAGTCCACCCGCCGCTCAACTCGCCGGAGTACCGCTCCTCCCAGCTGCGTGCGCCGGTGCAGCCGCTCGTGCCGATGCCGCAATGGCTGACCGAGGTGACCGGGCCGCTGCTCGGCGCCGAGCGGGTGACCACCGCGGACAGCGATCTGACCACGCGCCATCCGGGCGAGCCGCTCGGCGAGCGGATCATCGTGACCGGCCGGGTGCTGGACTCCGGCGGCAGGCCGGTCCCTGACACTCTCGTAGAGATCTGGCAGGCAAACTCGGCCGGCCGGTATGCCCACAAGGTCGACGACCATCCGGCACCGCTCGATCCGAACTTCGACGGCGCCGGCCGCTGCCTCACCGGCTCCGACGGCAGGTACCGGTTCGTCACGATCAAGCCG
>Ga0307373_10003785_pt1 | contig 25989 bp, 21 predicted proteins | sample OX2MG_FD_202534 | JGI IMG/M metagenome (GOLD analysis project Ga0307373, IMG submission 202534) | Soil microbial communities from Risofladan, Vaasa, Finland - OX-2 | ecosystem: Environmental > Terrestrial > Soil > Coastal area > Acid sulfate soil | place: Finland: Risofladan, Vaasa | collected...
GTTGACAACAACAGTCTCGCCTGCAAGAAGGGCCTTTTCGCGGATACGCGTCAGTTAGCTCACAGAGTCTCGTGAAAGATCAGGGCTAGGCGTCGGGAGCAGCGCCAATTGCCTCGTCAAGAAGATGCATAATTTCGAGATCATGCAGGATATGTGATCCCGTGGCGGGACTCGCCGCTGCGGCTCTCGATACATGGCGGACCTTGCGTCTGTCGCTTACGTGCCCAAGTAGTCGCTCCAGGACAAAACCCCATGCACCCATGTTGGTTGGCTCGTCCTGGAGCCAGACGACCTCTGAGGCATTCGAATACCTAGCGAGCACCGCATCGATCTCGGCTCCCGGCCACGGATAAAGCTGCTCGATTCGCACGACTGCGCTGTGTGGACCACCAAGATTGGCGGCGCGGCGCGTGTCCCTGCGCTCGAGCGCCTCGAACGCGATCTTGCCGGTGCACAGCACAATTCGGTCGATATTCGAACTTTCCTGGAAACTGACCGATGGATCATCAAGAATCTCGCGAAAGAACCCGCTCGAAAGTTCACTCATGCGAGAACGGGCAGGTCTCGCGCGAAGCAGGTATTTCGGCGACATGACGATCAATGGCCGGCGAGCCAGATTGTGCACATGGGCACGCAGCAGGTGAAAGTACTGCGCTGTCGTGGTGGGCTGGGCAATCGTCATGTTCGCATTCGCGGAGGCAGCGAGAAAGCGCTCGATGCGGGCAGAGGAGTGCTCTGGCCCCTGACCTTCGTACCCGTGCGGAAGCAACATCACCAGACCTGAGATCTGACCCCACTTCTCCTCGCCGGCAACAATGAAATTGTCAATCACAATCTGGGCCCCATTGGCGAAGTCTCCAAACTGCGCCTCCCAGACAACCAGGGTGTTCGGACTCTCCACCGAATATCCGTACTCGAATCCAAGGGCCGCGAACTCAGAGAGCAGTGAGTCGTAGACCTCAAAGGAGCCAAGCCCACTCCAGAGCTGCGAGAGACTCGAAAGCGGGACATAATCCGTTCCATTTTCAAAGTCCACAAGCACCGCGTGCCGGTGTGAAAATGTCCCGCGACGCGCATCCTGACCGATGAGACGGATATCGCGTCCCTCGATCATGATCGATCCGAACGCGAGCGCCTCTCCGGTCGCCCAATCAACCTCTCCGCTGCTGAGCAATTCATCGCGCTGATCAAACTGACGGCCAAGCTTTGGATGGACATGAAAGCCATCCGGTCGCTTTGCAATCTGTTCGCTCATCGCGCTCAGGACATATTGATCGACCGAGGTATCCTTCGGCAAATAGGTACGGTTGATTTCGACACGCTCTGGCAGCCGCTCGAAATGCGGCACTGGGATCGTGCGCGTCTGGTCAAGTGCCTCCGCGAGATGTTTCGTAATTCGCGCAATGCCAGCCTGTACCTCTTCGGAACTCACAACACCACGCTCAATGAGCAGTTCCGCGTACTGAGCATTGACGGACTGATGCTCCGCGATCACACGATACATCAAAGGTTGGGTATAGCTCGGATCGTCACCTTCATTGTGCCCATGCATCCGATAGCAGACCAGATCAACAACGACGTCTCGGGAAAACGCATGCCGATACGCGACACAGATCTTTGCCGCTCGGACAACCGCCTCGGGATCATCGGCATTGACATGCAGAATCGGAGCCTCGATGCTCTTCGCAATATCTGTCGCGTAGGTCGTTGAGCGCGCCGATGTCGGAGGAGTGGTGAACCCGATCTGGTTATTGATTACAAGATGGATTGTTCCACCGACACTGTATGCAGCAAGTCTTGAGAGGTTGAGTGATTCCGCGACGACGCCCTGCCCGGCAAACGAGGCGTCCCCATGCAACAAGAGCGCCACAACATCGTTCAGTTTGTCCTGGTCCTGGCGATCCCGCTTCGCCCGGACTACCCCTTCGACGACGCTGTTGACAGCTTCGAGATGCGATGGGTTCGGTATCAGCGAAACGGGAATCGCGTTTCCATCGAGTCCAGTCCAGAGGCCCGAGCCGCCTTTGTGATACTTCATGTCCCCGGAGCCATCCGTCGAGAGTGGATCGAGATTCTGCTCGAAATCAGAGAAGATCTCGTGGGCGGGTTTGCCGATGATATTTGCCAGCACGTTCAGCCGTCCCCGATGGGACATCCCAATGACGGCCTCAATCGCTCCAGATTGAATACTCGAGAACAAGACCGAGTCAATGAAAGGTACTGCCGAGATCGCTCCCTCGAGTCCGAACCGTTTCTGCCCCACATAACGCGAATGCAAGAAAGATTCAAATACCTCGGCTTCATTGAGTCGATCGAGGATGTACTGCTGCTGCAACTCACTCAAAGGTGCGGGCGGTGTCTCCATCTGGCGCGATAACCAACGTGATTCGTCGGCGCGTTGGATATGCCTGTATTCAATCGCCAATGTTCCGCAGTAGGCGCTGCGAAGCATCCCGATTATCTCGCGAAGCGTCGCTGTCGCATTTTCCCCAAGATCGGAACTGAGGAATACGCGATCAAGGTCCCATGCGCTTAGGCCGTAGGTAGCAAGATCAAGCTCGACCGGAACGTCGGATTCCGCAAAGGCGATGGGATTGATTGCCGCGATACGATGTCCATACATTCTGTATGCCTCGATCAAAGCCGCGACCGCGAGCTGTTTCTTGCTGGAAACTTCGCCCACATCCTTGGATCCAACGTCTCCCCGGTCATGGGTGAGGTGAACGGGCGAGAAAGGCACTCCGAGCGACGAAAAAACTTCTTCGTAAAATCCTCGCAACCCGACAAGAAACTCATCAACGTATTTCAGAAAAAGTCCGGACTCTGCGCCTTGGATGATGCGGTGGTCGTAGGTCGAGGTAAGCGTCACAATCTTCCCGACTCCCATCGAGGCAAGAATCTCGGGATCTGTCGCGCGGTATTCAACCGGAAAATCAAGCGCACCGACCCCAATGATCGCCCCCTGACCACGCATCAGTCTGGGAACGGACTGCGTCGTTCCCAGGGTGCCTGGATTTGTGAGCGTCATCGTGACGCCAGAGAAGTCTTCAACCGTAAGCTTGTTGCTGCGCGCCTTCGCAACCAGATCTTCATAGGCATTGACAAAACCAGCGAAGTCAAAGTCATCGGCCACCCTGATTGCAGGTACGAGCAACGAACGACCGCTTGCGCGTTCGATATCTATCGCAATGCCGAGTCCCACGTGTTCATGACGGATAACTCCGGGAGTCCCTTTGCCGTCACAGTCCTCGACAAACGTCGCGTTCATCGAGGGGACGAGTTGAACGGCCTTGACCAATGCGTACGCGATGAGATGCGTAAAGCTGATCTTCTTCCCATTGGTCTTTGCCAGAAAGTCGTTGATGATGGTGCGATTGACCTCAATCGCCTTCGCGGGCGTGGGATGCACGCTTGTTGCCGTCGGGACGCTGAGGCTCGCAACCATATTTTCGACAATGCGCGCAGCAGCACCCCGCAGCGGAGTGACGGTTTCTTCTGGCACGATCGACGGAACAGGTTGCTTCGGAGATGTCTCGGGAACAGCAACCGAGATCGGTGGCGAAACGGCGGCAAGAGGCACCGCCGGTGGCGCGCCATTTGAAACGCTGTTCGCATGCGCACCATTGGCCAACTCGGGTGGACGGGCCAACTCGGGTGGACTGGCCAACTCCACAGGGTCTTCGATGGATATTGCGGCCGAATGCAAACCTCCGCCAGCAAAGTATGCACGCCAACTTTCGCTCACCGAAGAGGGATTTGTCAGAAACTCCTGATAGGTCTCTTCAACCAGCCACGCATTGACACCAAGTTCGCTTGCGATCGCATCCGACGCCGTTGTCGGATCTTCTTGCTCAATCACGGCTCTGATCCTAACGAGATAGCGGTAAGGTCGCACATCATGGAAACCCGTTCATCGACGCTAAGCCCCAGGGTGATCCTGCGGCTCGTGACGATCATCTCGTTCATCTGTGTCGCGGGAATGATTGCCTCGGCCGCACTCAAGCATCTCGGAGGAGTCCTCACCTTTGGATGCCTCTCAAGTGTGGCAATCGTGATTCTGATGGCGGTCATTGCCTCGCAGCCCCAGCAACACGCAAACTTGCATAGCCCGTCATCAATCGATCCCGACCAAGCAGTTCTCGTCGAGTCGCTCGCGGAGGCGACGATCTCCGAGGGCGCGAGCGAGCCGACCGTTCGGTCCTTGATCGGCGCGGCAGTTGCGTTAGGCCAGTCATTCGCGAGATCGGATTAGGTCACGATGAGGATCGCCGTCAGTGGGTCTCGGGGTTTCCTCGGATCTTCGCTCGTCGACGCGTTGAGGATGGGCGGACATGAGATCCATCCAATCGTCCGACACAATCCTCGTAAGGGCGAGATCGGCATTGACTTCGCTCATCGATCCCTTGATTGCTCGCAAATCGAGGGTCAAAGCATTGGAGCAGTCGATATCGTCTACAACCTCGCGGGGGAGCCGCTCACGCCGGGAAGATGGAATTCGAAAAAGCGCGAAGAGATCCGATCGAGTCGGATCAGCTCGACTGATCTGATTGCCCGCGCGATCGCAAAGGCTCCAGAGGCACCGAACGTGCTCGTCAACATGAGTGCGAGTGGCTACTACGGCAACCGCGGTGATGAGATCCTTACGGAACAAAGTGCGGCAGGAGAGGGATTCCTCGCTGAACTCTGTCGTGCCTGGGAATCGGCTACCGCTCCTGCAAGAGCAGTTGGAGTGCGCGTGGTCCATGCGCGAACCGGAATCGTCATCGGGAAAGAGGGTGGCATGCTCAAGGCCATTACTCCACTGTTTCGTCTCGGGCTGGGCGGGAGACTCGGTGGAGGCTTCCAATGGATGAGTCCGATCTCGCTCGTCGATGAGATCAGGGCACTCGTCTTTGTGGCAACCAACGAGGAGATTCACGGACCGTGCAACTTCACCTCACCGATTCCAATCACCAACGCAGAATTTACCAAAGCACTCGGATCTGCGCTGCACCGCCCCACGCTATTGCACGCGCCCGAGTTCGGCCTTCGAATGGCGCTTGGCAACCGGTGTACCGATGAGATGGTGCTCGCCAGCCAGCGGGTCATCCCCGCCCGCCTGCAATCAACCGGCTTTCAGTTTCGACTTCCCAGCATCGACGAGGCGCTCGAGGCAGCCCGCTAACCGAGATTGGCGCCGTGGTGCCTCACGTGATCATTGACCTCGTAATAGGCGTCGATCGACTCACCCGCATCTCCCCAGAATCCCTTCAGGACGTCGTATTCCATCAGACCCGTCTCGACGTAGTAGTTATTCACATCGGTAATTTCGAGTTCTCCGCGACCAGACGGGACGAGGTTCGAAATAACCGAATAGACGGTCGAGTCATAGCAATAGGCACCAGTGACGCAGTAACTCGAAGCAGGTTCCTCGGGCTTTTCAACGATACCGACAACCTTTCCATCGCTCAGTTCAGGTACTCCAAGGTGTCGGAGGTGAGATGGCTCGTCGATGTGAGAAAGAACGATCCTCGCGCCCTTGGACTGTTTCATGAACGCCTCGACGGTCGGTTTGATTGTCTGGCCAAAGATGTTGTCGGCAAGCATGACGAGCACGCGGTCGTCTCCAACAAATCGCTCTGTCAGTCCAAGCGCCTCGGCAATACCTCCCGGTCGGTCCTGGTAGGCATAACAGAGCAGGTCAACATTGTGGTCGTCGCCATTTGACAGGAGGCGCAAAAATTCGCCGGCGTGGGTTCCCCCGGTCACGACCATGATCTCACCAATTCCTGCCTTGACCAACGCCTCAATCCCATAAGAGATCATCGGGCGATCGTTGATAGGAAGAAGATGTTTATTCGTTATGCGGGTCAACGGATAGAGTCGACTTCCAGTTCCTCCGGCAAGGAGTACCCCTTTCATATGAGGTACCTGTCATCATCAACAGATTTTTCCAGAAAAGACATGCGCACCACCTTAGTGGAGGTGCACTTTCAGCCAGTGAGATGCCGAAGTTCGCGAAACACCGCGTCACAAAACAACGGCCACGACTCGACCGACCACGGTCCGAAGTTTCGATCGCAGAGAAAACCGAGTCCGTATCCGATGTCGGGATCGATCAGAATGAATGTTCCGCGCTGGCCGAAGTGACCGTAGGAGCGCCCTGAGTTGTCAATTCCTGTCCAGTGAGGATATTTCGACGATTTGATCTCAAAACCAAGACCCCAATCGCATGGATCCTGCCGGCCAAATCCGGGAACCACTCCAGCGAGTCCGGGGAAGGCGACGCTCGTCGCCTCTTCCATCAGCGCATAGGAGATCAATGTGGGGTTGAGCAGCTCTGCAATGAATCTGGCGATATCGCCGATGGTCGAAACCCCGGCAGCAGCTGGAGACCCTGAGCATGACGTTGCCTGCATGGAAAGGGGCGAGAGAACTCCGACGTTCAGATACTCCTCAAACCCCATCGCTGAGCGCTCGGTGAGATGGTCACCAAGTACCTCAAAGCCCACATTGGAGTAGATCCGCTTGGCCGCTGGGACGGCAAGGACAGTGTTTCGATCATGCTGACTGAGACCTGATGCGTGTGCAAGCAGATGCCGAACGGTTGATCCGTTCGGTCCTGCGGGATCGTCAAACGCAATCGTCCGTTCTTCGACTGCGACAAATACTGACCATGAGGTCAGAAGTTTGGTCACCGACGCGAGCGCAAAACGAAACTTCACATCACCGTGCATTGCGACAATATCTCCCGAGGGATCAACCACAACAGCCGCAACATGTTCCGCACCAAAACCATCGATGAGTCCAAGTGATTGCATGAAACGTTCAGTCGCGACCGTCGCCCAAGACGAAGCTAGACGTCAAGGAACCTTCGAACGGCAATCGTGGAGCCCACGACGCCAACCACGACTCCGATCAATACAACGACAACTTCAGTCAAAATCAACTGCCCGAGCGGCAACGTCGATGACGAGAGGTAACGGCGAACCAGATAGTTCACCCCGACATTTGACAGCAGCACTATGCCCGCGGCGACGACCGCACCGACCAACCCCTGGACGAGACCTTCAAGCATGAAAGGAATGCGGATGAACCAGTTCGTTGCTCCGACGAGCTTCATCACGCTCACCTCGCGTCGCCTGGCAAAGATCGCCATGCGGATCGCATTCAGAATCAATACGAGCGAGGAGACCAGCAGGACAATGGCGATCGCAAGCAGCACAACCTGCAAGATGTTCGTAATCCGCTGCATTGTGCGGACGCTCTGCGCTGGAAACTGAGCATGACCCTGAAAGACGCCAGGAACGCCGTTGAATATCGCGGCAACAGCAGGTGCATCATTCGCGCTCTGGAGCTGACACCGGAAGACTGTCGGAGTGATTGCAGGAGTCAGCGCTTCGAGCGCGGTTGGCTCGCCAGCCAGAACCTGTCTGGCCTGGAGATACGAGGCCTTGTGGTCAAGGTAGGTGCATGTGGTGATCTGAGGCTCCTGGGAGATCAGGACGCGTATTTCGCTGAGCTGTTGCGAGGTTGCGTTGGAGTTCATGAACACTTGAAGGCTCACGTTGTTCGACCACTGCGAGATCTGGCGGTTCACTACCTGGCGCAGCAAAAGCGCGGTACCCACCAATGAGAGCGATACCGCTACGGTGAGCACGGCCGCCAAGGCCATCACCCGGTTGCGCCACAGATTCGCCGCTGTCTCTTTCGCGACATAATCAAACGAAACAGCCACGACCCCGTGCCTCTCTCCCAAACGCACATACGGCAATCTCTAGATGCACTCGTCTCACTAGCGACGCCCTCTCCTGGGCCGCACCTGACGCCGCGGCATGGAGACAAGGTCGTCATCATCGCCCGAGACCGCGCCCACGCCGATCGAGGAGTATCCCCGCACCCGGGTGTCGGAGGCATCCCCGTAGATCCCGCGCGCCTGGTCACGAACCATATATCCGTGCTCGAGCTGTATGACGCGTCGGCGCATCTCATCCACGATGCCCACATCATGCGTTGCCATGAGAACGGTCGTCCCAGTTTTGTTGATTCGTTCAAGAAGCTTCATGATGCCGGAGCTTGTCGCGGGGTCAAGGTTTCCGGTCGGCTCGTCCGCAAGAAGCACGAGAGGACGGTTGACGAATGCGCGGGCTATAGCCACACGCTGCTGTTCTCCTCCGGAGAGTTCATGAGGTCTGCGATCCATCTTCTGGCCGAGTCCGACGAGATCAAGCACCTGGGTAACCTGAGTCTTGATGACTCCGCGTGGACGTCCGATCACCTCAAGGGCAAAGGCAACATTCTCCGCGACTGTCTTGTTCGGCAGGAGCCGGAAATCTTGGAACACGCAACCGAGGTTACGTCTCAGGTAGGGAATGCGTGCCGGGGCAAGTCTGCCGATATCTCGACCGGCAACCCAAATCGATCCGGAATCAGGGGTCTCCTCGCGCAAGAGCAACCTCAAAAACGTAGTCTTGCCAGATCCCGATGCTCCGACAAGAAACACGAATTCGCCTCGATCTATCTCGAGCGTGATGTGCGCAAGGGCATCGATACCGGTCAGGTACGACTTGGTGACGTCATCGAAGCGGATCATCGTCCTCTTCCTATCCTTTTCTTGTGCAGATCGGCCCACACTGTCAATAGTTCGATGTCAATACAGGCATGATCGATGAAAAATTATTGTCACATGCGAAACTTCGATGTGCGATATGTCCGATTTACCCTACCCTAAGGCTCGCGCGGACAAACGCCAATGTGACGCAAAAATCCTCGGACATAAACCAATTGGAATGATTAAATCCCTGCTCAGAGCAGTTAAATAATCTTAATCCGGTTCATTTGTACGCCTCCAACGAAGATATGTTGACATGAAGTCGTCAAGATCTCCGTCTAGAACGGCGGCAACATTTCCCGTCTCGTGTTCGGTCCGGAGATCTTTTACCAGTTGGTACGGAGCCATGACGTACGAGCGAATTTGATTGCCCCAAGCAACATCTGACTGGGGTCCAGCCAACGCGGTCAGTTCCGCCCGACGCTCGAGCCGTTGACGCTCGGCAAGTTTTGCCGCGAGCACGTGCATCGCTTTCGCTTTGTTCTGAAGCTGGCTCCGCTCATTCTGGCAAGAGACGACAATCCCAGTTGGAAGATGTGTGATGCGTACCGCGGAATCCGTGACGTTGATGTGCTGCCCGCCCGCACCGGATGACCGATAGGTATCAATACGAAGATCTTTTTCATCGATCTCGACAACATCCTCGAGATCATCGAGAAATGGTGTTACCTCGAAACTCGCAAAGCTTGTCTGTCGACGGTGCTGTGAATCAAAAGGTGACATCCGTACGAGCCGATGCACTCCTCTCTCGGAGGAGAGCAGGCCATAGGCATATTGGCCCCGAACGACAAATGTTGCGGACAAGATCCCTGCCTCCCCACCCTGGGAGATCTCGTCGATCTCGACGCTGAGACCGCGACGCTCTGCCCAGCGGAGGTACATCCGCAGCATCATCTCCGCCCAGTCCTGGGCATCAGTACCACCGGCACCGGCATGGACCTCGGCAATGGCATCTCGCTCATCGAACTCACCGGAGAAAAGGCTGCGCAACTCAAGTTCATCGAGAGCCCGCCCCACCTGATCTGTCTGGCCGTTGAGCTCGTCACGCATCTCGCCAAGTGTCTCGTCCCCTTCGTCATGCGCGATCTCGTAGAGCTGACGCGCCTCCTCGATTTGCCTCCGGAGGCCCTCGAGAAGGTCAATATCGGCCTTGGCCCGGGTGTAGGAGGTGGTGATCTTCCGCGCGTTCCCAGGGTCGTTCCATAGCTCGGGAGCGCCAACAAGTTCTTCGAGTCTGATCAGCTCGTCCTTGAGTTCACCTAGGCGCAGGTACTTCGAGGCCGCATCGAGGCGCTCCTCAAGCTCGGCGAGCACGACGGAGAGTTCAGGGCGGTCTTCATCCGGGGCGTTAGCGCCGCCCGCCGCGCCAGAGGCTGCCATCCGTGGCTAGTTCGCGCCGTGGCAGAGTTTGTACTTGCGCCCCGAGCCACATGGACACGGTTCGTTCCGTCCAACCTTTGACGCGGGCATGGTGACTCCAACAACAGACGCGACGGGCACAGCCGGCGCTTTGCGCTGGGTTCCCTCACCTGCCAATCCTGCGGCCTCGGGCGCTCCACCCACCGTCACGTTGCTCAGCTCCTCGACCGGATCGTCCGCGGCCTCAAACGTTGCCCTGGAATAATCGGGCGAATTCTGCGCCTCATCAATCAGCACTTCGACGTGAGTCACGTGACGGAGAAAATCATCATCGATCGCTGTCATGAGATGTCCGAACATCTCAAACCCCTCGCGTTGCCACGCGACGAGTGGGTCAGTCTGTGCGATTCCCCGCAGATGGATTCCCTCGCGGAGATAGTCCATCTCGGCGAGATGCTGTCGCCAGCGCTGGTCGATGATTTGCAGCATGATCTGTCGCTCGATCTGCCTGGCCATCTCTTCGCCGCCGGGAAGTGACCGCTCTCGCTGCTCGTAGAACTCCATCGCCTCGGCAAGCACGCTGTCAAAAAGCTGTTCGACTGATTCGGCCTGGGCCAGGTCGGCGACTGAAAACTGGGTCGGGTAATAAAGCGAAAGCTCGTGGACGAGACGGGCCAAATCCCACTCTTCCGCAAACTCCGAGGGACAACAGTCATGCACTGCCCGATCCGTTGCCTGATCGAGAAGTTCGATGGTCCGGGTCCGAAGATCCTCGTTGTCAATGACCTGCATCCGACGTTCGTAAATGATCTTGCGCTGCTCGTTCATGACCTCGTCGTATTTCAAAACGTCCTTACGCACTTCGGCATTTTTCTGCTCAACGGTGTTCTGCGCCCGCTCGATTGCCTTGGTGACCATCCGGGCCTCGATCGGAACATCATCAGGCAACGCCTTGTCCATCACCCAACTCATTGCTCCGGTCGCGAAAAGTCGCATCAGTTCATCTTCGAGTGAGAGATAGAACCGGCTCTCACCTGGATCGCCTTGACGCCCAGCACGCCCTCGGAGCTGGTTATCGATTCGTCGCGACTCATGACGCTCGCTGCCAAGCACATACAGCCCACCGAGCTCTCGAACCTTGTCGGCTTCGACACCAACCTCTTTATTGAAGCGTACGGCGAGTTCGTCGAATCTTTGCTTGCCCTGTTCGGTATTGAGGTCGCTGCCCTCAAGGGCGAGAGTCTCTGTGGCAAGTCCGGTCGGATTCCCCCCAAGCAGAATGTCAACGCCACGGTCACCGCGTGAAGTCGCCCTGCCTGGGCAACAATCGACGCCTCCCTTGCGTGGTACTTCGCGTTCAAGACCGCGTGGGGAATTCCCTGCTTGTCGAGCAGGCGGGAAAGATGCTCCGATTTCTCGACCGAGGCGGTGCCGACGAGGACCGGCTGGCCCTTTTCATAGCGCCCGGCGATGTCTTCGACCACGGCGGCAAATTTCGCGTCCTCAGTCTTGAAGATCAGATCCGGAAAATCCCTGCGGATCATCTCCCGGTTGGTCGGAATTGGAACAACCTGAAGATTGTAGGTCGAGGCAAACTCTGCCGCTTCGGTCTCAGCCGTACCAGTCATTCCTGAGAGCTTGTCGTACATGCGGAAGTAGTTCTGCAGCGTCACCGTCGCCCAGGTGTGGTTTTCATCGAGAATATTAACGCGCTCTTTCGCCTCGACAGCCTGATGGAGTCCATCTGACCAACGCCTTCCGTCGAGGATTCGACCGGTGAACTCATCGACGATCTTGACTTCGCCGTCAGCGACGATGTAGTCCTTGTCGCGTCGGTAAAGCTCCTTCGCCTCGAGCGCCTTGCCAAGCTGGTGGACATAGTTGACCACGGCGCCGTCGTAGAGGTTCTCGATCCCGAGCTGACGCTCCACCTTCGCGATCCCATCCTCGGTCGGAACGACCGTGCGTTTCTCCTCGTCCACCTCGTAATCGACCTCGCGCTTGAGGCTTCGCACAACAGAGGCAAACTGATAGTAGAGACGAGTCGATTCGTCAGAAGGACCACTGATGATCAGCGGCGTACGCGCCTCGTCGATGAGGATCGAGTCGACCTCGTCGACGATTGCAAATCGGTAGCCGCGCTGCACCATCTGATCGCGTTCGATCGCCATGTTGTCGCGCAGGTAATCAAATCCGAATTCGGTGTTGGTTCCATAGGTGACGTCCGCAGCGTATGCCTCGCGTTTCCTCTCGAAATCTTGCTCCTCGGCGGAGACAAGACCTACAGACATTCCGAGGGCTCGATAGACCTGTCCCATCCATTCCGCGTCGCGACTCGCAAGGTAGTCATTCACGGTGACGATGTGCACGCCATTCCCAGGAAGAGCATTGAGGTACGCAGCAAGCGTTGAAACGAGGGTCTTTCCCTCACCGGTGCGCATCTCCGCGATCCAACCGAAGTGGAGGGCCATTCCACCCATCAACTGCACGTCATAGTGGCGCTGCCCGATCGTGCGGCGTGCCGCCTCGCGTACCACAGCGAATGCCTCCACGAGCAGATCGTTGAGTTCTTCGCCCTCTCCGAGGCGGAGTCGGAACGAATCGGTCATCTGTGCAAGCTCTTCGTCGCTCAGACCGGTGACTTCGTCTTCTAGCGCGTTGATCAGCGGCACCACTCCGGAGAGACTGCGGATCTTTTTGCCCTCACCGGCACGGAGAACCTGAGTAAATATGCTCACGACTATTCAGTCTAGGTTGCTTCACCCATCGCAATTACCCGCGATATGCACCCAATCGAATCATCTGTGTGATCAAGAAGCCCAAGACTCCTAAGAAACGAGCAGGGGTACGCTCAGCCGCCGTCTTCCCGGAGGCGACGGGCGATCCTCGATGCTTGATATCTCTCCGACCAGATGGTGGGCACCTGCTCCTGTGACCACCACCGAGAGGTATCGACCTGGACCGAGTTCCTCTCCAGAAGAGACAAAATGGACCAATTTTCCCTGCCGGGTCCGACCTGCGAGCACGCGCTCCTCATATCTCGAAACTCCCTCGACCACAACCTCTTCGGTGCGACCAATGCGCTCTTGGTGGCGACGCAAAGATGAGCGATCGACCACAGCCTTGAGGCGGGAAAACCGCTCCTGGATGATCTCAGCTGGAACAAACTCCGACCCGCGCTCTGCGGCTGATGTTCCGGGTCGAGGAGAAAAGATAAAGGTAAACGCGCTGTCATATTCGGCAGCTGCGACGAGTTCGAGGGTCTCGGAAAAGTCGTCGTCGGTCTCACCCGGAAAACCGACAATGATGTCCGTCGTAACCGCGAGGTCGTCGATCTCATTGCGCGCCTTGCGAAGACGATCGAAATAACGCTCGGCCGTGTACCCGCGGCGCATAGCGCTCAGGACTCGATCGCTTCCCGACTGCAATGGAAGATGCAGATGTTCGCAGACCTCGGGGGTCTCCGCCATCGCGGAGATCGTCTCGGGTCGAAGGTCCTTGGGATGCGGACTGGTGAAACGCACCCTTCGGATTCCCGGAATCTCGCCGACCGAACGCAACAGATCTGCGAACAATGGACGCACCCGTCCGCCTGGCTGACCCGCCCACATCGCGCCACAGATCTGTGCCGCGTCTGCGCTCAGGGTCTCGCGCAGGCGGAGCGTCAGATCGCGGCCATAGGAGTTCACGTTCTGCCCAAGCAGCGTGACCTCTGTCGTCCCCTCTCGGGTAAGGTTCGTGATCTCGCGGATCATCTCTCCGAAAGGTCGACTTTGCTCGGGACCTCGGACCGCCGGAACAATGCAAAAGGCACACGAGTTGTCACAGCCGGTCTGCACTGTGACCCAAGCCGCGTAGGCGAGCTCTGGCCGAACGAGAAGCGCCGAAGGAAAGGTGTCATCATCCGCTGGGGCGTCGAGAATCTCGATCATGCTTGTTCCCTCGCGATGCGCTCGCTTCAACAGCGATGTGACATGTCCAATGTTGTGGGTACCAAAGACGACGTCGACGTGTGGAGCACGCTTGAGGAGAGCATCGCGATCTTTCTGTGCAAGACAACCACCCACGGCAATCTGCAATTCAGGTCGGCGATCTTTGAGCGACTTGAGATTCCCGAGATGCCCATAAAGCTTGGTGTCCGCGTTTTCTCGGATGCAGCACGTATTCAGCACAATGATGTCCGCGCGGTCTTGGTCATCGGTCCGCTCATATCCCTCGCCATAGAGATCCGCGGCGATTCGTTCGGAGTCATGTTCGTTCATCTGGCAGCCAAACGTACGGACGTAAAAATACCGGGGCACCCCACAAGATTAGGTGAACAATTCCCGGTATCATCCACTTCGTTCACGATTAGCGTGAGGTCATGCGTATCGGAGCTCAGGTAAGCGTTGCGGGTGGGGTAACCAAGGCCTTTGATCGCGCTGTTGAGCTTGGCGCCGACTCAATGCAGATCTTTGCGCTCAGCCCGCGCCAGTGGAAATCTGCGGCTCCCCCCGATGAGGTGCTCGAGGCCTTCCGACAGATTGCCGCGGATCATTCAACCGTCAAAGGCACATACTGCCATGCGAGTTACCTGATCAACCTCGCGACCGGTAATGATGCATTGAAGGAGAAATCCTTCGAATGTCTGGTCGGCCATCTCGCAGTCGCAACAGGCCTGGGGGCTGAGGGGGTCGTCTTGCACATCGGGAGCCATCTGGGGGCTGGAATAGACGCCGTCATGGACAGGATTGCGGAGGCACTTGTCGGCGCCCTTGATGCCGCAACGCTGCGCGTCGGAGAACCGAGCGCCAAGATCCTGATCGAAAACACCGCCGGGGCCGGTGGAACCGTAGGACGCAGCTTTGAAGAACTCGCGGCGATCATCGACGCGACCGGCAATGACGAGCGCATCGGCGTCTGCATGGACACCCAGCACCTCTTCGCCTCGGGAGTCTCATACGAAACTCCTGCGAAGGCAGACGCCGTCATACGCGAGATCAAGGGAACTGTCGGTCTCGAACGGCTTTCGTGTCTTCACCTGAATGACTCCAAGGTTGCATTTGGAACGAACCGGGACCGGCACGAGAACCTTGGCGAGGGAGAGATCGGCGCGAATGCGCTCTCATATCTCCTGAGTCATCCCGATATCCAGCATGTGCCGGCACTCCTTGAAGTTCCCGGCGACGGTGCGGGCCCTCGAGAGAGCGACGTCGCGGTTGCGAAGAAAATTCTCGCAAAGGGGCTGAGACAAAGGGCGAAAAGCTAGCCCGTCACTCCGCGGCTGCGGCAATCACTCCTGCGAGCGCGGGGTGAACGAGAAGACTGTCGGCAATATTGTCAACGCGTAGGTTGGCGTGCACCGCGAGCGCGATAACGCTGATGAGTTCGGCTGCATGTGCCCCGACAATTGACCCGCCAAGAACTACACCAGTATTCGGATCCGAGATCAGCTTTACAAATCCACGCGGATCTCCGTCGATCATCGCCTTCGCGCTTGTGGCGAAGGGAACCTTCGTCACCCGGATCTTCTGGCCAAGTGCAAATGCCTCAGCTTCGGCAAGACCGACATCGGCAATCTCTGGCTCGGTGAAGATCGCCGATGCGGCCTTGTCGTAGTCGAGATGCCGGTGATCGCGCGTGTGGAGCCCAACAACATGTTCGGCGATCTTGCGTCCCTGCATCGCCGCTACCGAGGCAAGCTGGAGTCGCCCTGAGAGATCACCGCCGGCATAGATATTCGGAACGTTTGTCTGGCAGTGCTGGTTGACCGGGACGTATCCCGCCGCACTCGAGGTAACTCCCGCACACTCCAAACCAAGCCCTGCGGATGAGGGTACCGAACCAATCGCAAGAAGCGCATGACTCCCCTCAATCACCCGGCCATCCTCGCAATAGACCGAGACTCTGTCTTGATGTCTGACAAGGTTCATCGCGCGTGCGCCCTTGATCAGGCTGACGTTGCTCTCGAGAAAATCCGTCTCAAGCGCGGCGGCAACCTCTGGATCTTTCTGAGGGAGCACCTGCTGGCGCGAGATGACGAGCGACACCTTGCTCCCGAAAGACCGGAACAGATGTACAAACTCGACGCCAGTCACTCCAGATCCGATGACGACAAGGTGTTCCGGAATTGTCGCTGGAGGATAGGCCTGGCGTGTCACCAGAACCCGGTCGCCATCTACGTCTGCCCAGTTGGGCACGCGCGGCGTCGATCCAGTTGCGAGCAGGATTGCATCTGCTTCAATTACGACTTCATCACCGTCTCCATCGTCAGGCGTAGCCGCGACATGATGCGCGTCCCGGAGGGCGCCGGTGCCCTTGATGATCTTGACCCCCTGTCCAGTCAGTTGCCGCTCGGTCGAACTTGAAAGCCGTTCTGAGATCGAAGCAACGCGCGCGCGCAGGATGTCAAGATTTGGGCTCTCATAGTGAAGCTCCATGCCAAGAGCCCTTGAGCGTCGCGCAAGCGAACGTACCCCACCGGTTGCGATCATCGCCTTTGAGGGAATACAGTCCCAGAGATTTGCTGCGCCGCCGATAATTTCCCGTTCAATGAGCGTCACATGTGCGCCATGGCGAGAGGCAGTGGCTGCAGCTTCAACACCCGCGGGTCCACCTCCGATTATGACGAACTTCACCACTGCCATTGTGCGCTCCTTGAGTTCCTCCCACGTTAATGCAAAAGCCCATTTTCTGTCTTTGGAGCGTCAGCGATCACAAGCGTTCATGACGAGATGGCCCACCGGGGCCAGACGTGCAAAGTCGCCAACGACTCGATCGTCGCCCATGGAGTCAATTTGGGAAAAAGTCCACCCTTTCCCGGTGCCTCTCGCTCTCATGACAGACCGAGAGCGGCAAGCGCCTGCGGTGGTGTCGAGATGAACGGTCACCCGAAAATCCGCCGCCGCCATATTCGACGAAGACGACGAGCCGAAAGTTTGGTGTGATTCAACGCTTGGTGTGATTGCGCTACATGGCACCACACCAGTTTCTATTCAGTGCAAGATGCGACCAGAAACTTCGAAGGGGCCACCCGCTTTCGCAGGTGACCCCTTCCGTTTCATGCGATAACTTGCGGTAGACAACTCATCCGCCCGACTTCGAACAGATGCGAAGTTTGCTACCTCTTACAACTAACCGCCAATCGCGGTGAGGTATTCAGTGACGCGCCGCGCCTGGTTGAGGTAGGCGTTGAAGTCAAACTTTGCCTTAACACCAGAGACCCATCCCGTCGACTGACCGATAGCTCTAAATTTCGCCATCAAGTTCGGGTTGTACGAGGCCCACTTGAACGCTGCCGCAAGTGCGGCCTGAAGGGTCTTCGGGGTCTTTGGCGGTACGAAGAAGACCCGCTCGGTGTTCCCCGCAAGGTTCAACACAGGAGCCGCAGCCCTCTGGGTCTTGTTGACGACGTAGCTCTTGAACTGCTTCTCGGCCTGGAGGTAGGTCGGCACGCCAACGAAGTTTGAGTAGTACTCGTTCGTTGTCTGCAACGGAATGTTGACGAGAAGTGCCTTTGCCTTGCCCGCAGCGATGAACTTGGAGATAACCGAAACCGGGTCGGTGATCACGCAGCCATCTCCACGGTTCCATCCAGTCACGAGGTCCGCAGATGACGCATAGCCAGCAATCGCTCGGTAGTGGATTCCAAACACACCATCGATCATCAACATGTTAAACGTCGTCGATCCGGTGGTCTGGATCAGTTCCACTACTGGATTTGACGCGGAATTGGCCTTCAGCAATGCGCCGAACCCGTTATCCCATGACGAACACGCCGGTGAGACAATTGCCGCAGTCGCAGATAGATCCGGTGCGGTTCCACCGAGCATGACCTCTTTCGCAGCGTTGAATGTCACACCCGTGATGTGAAGGAGATTGTCTTCAACGATCGGACCAACGTTCATCCAGCCAACGGTCAGTCCAGGATTCGGGGAGTTGGTGCCGGCGACGAAGTTCATACCGGCAACCGTATTCCCCGCGGGAATGTTCGAGACCACGAAGTTCGCACCGAGGTAATCAGCCAGGAACGGCGCGTAGATACGTGCATTCTGGTCAAAACCGCCGCCTGGCTTGTCGGGGGCCACGAAGGTAACCGTCTTCCCCCGGTAGAAACTGATCCCAGCACAGATCAGCTTGGCATTTGGTCCGGCAATCTTGTAGCCATTTGCAGACTTGCACGTCTTTGCAGAGTTGACGGATGCAGACGCTACTGGTGCGACCGAAAACGCGGCAGCAACTAGAAGTGCTCCACCTGCAAGCGTCAACCGTGAGACGGTAGAGCCGATTCTTCCCATCAAGGTTTACCCCCTGTATATGTAAATAAGTCCCCCCACAGTCACCAAATCCGTAGTTCTGCAGGTACTTAATGGTCTATCACCTTTATTACGAACTCGTGACATATTGGAAGTTTATAGCATTTGTACAGGACTTTTGAAAAGCAACGTCCCGCAATGGAACGGCTGCCCCGGAGCGCTACGTCGCCTGCTGCCAGGGTGCCTGGTTGAACGACACGACGCGCCAGCGTTTCGCGGAGAATCGCAGCGTCGCTGAGGCATCGACTTGGTTGAGGTCGAGGCTGCGAGATAGCACATAACGCCCGTCTATCTTGCCAAGCACCAACGTTGACTCCCATACGTTCACGTCCGCCTCAAGATCTGCAGTGATTCCATGCATATGGACCTTCAGCCATTTTACGATCTTGGCACCTCCAGGAGCCGAGACGTGCGGATGCGATCCCATCTCACTATCAATGATCTGATTCATCTCCGAGACTATGTCGCCCTTGGCGGTGCCATCAAAGATCGACGAGATCACCCGCTGTTGCGCAGCTCGCTCGCGCAACGCTCGCGCCAGCGTGACAACGTTGAACCTGCCGGTCCGGTCGATCCACTCATACTCCGCGGCAACCACGCCCTGACGATCCTTGGTGATTGGGTGGGAGGTCAACAGCCAGGATGACGTTGTCTCCGAAGAGGGTGTCAGCGCACCGAGGTTCTCGACGAGGATATTCGCCAAGAGAAATGCCCGCTCCGTCGCGCGGATCTGGCTTGGGGTTCCAGTTGTCTTCGCGTACTGGGAAGATCCGGAGTTCACCACAACAACAATGACAATGATGACCATCAGCGTCGCGGCTGTGATCAGCGCACGCGTACGTGGAGCGAGATGGGGTCGCGAACCTGCATGATCGGATTGAGAGCGCTCGTATCGCACGTGAATCTTCCCTGCCCCTTCGGCTTTAGTCGCTGGTCTCATCAGCTCCTGACTGGGCTCCATCGTAGAAGGCTGGGTTCATGTTCCGATTCGACGCCCATCTCCGCACCAATCAGGTTGACCATTCCGGCCAATCGACGACGCGGAGTTTCGCTTGGTCACTATCTAAGAGAACACAGACGAACCGGCCAATTGAACGACTGGATCTTCTGCCACTTGCGTTCTTGGGTCACAACAGCAACGATCATGTCATGGTCGCAAAAATTGGCACGTACCAAGCCCAAGTCGGAAAACAGACCCGTGAACTTCCGATTGTTCCGATCTCTAACGACCTCGCCATTGCTCTGTTGATCACGGTCGACCACGGCATACGGTTCATCGAACTCGCCAGTCAAGAGCTCGCAGAGCTCTTACGTCCCTTCGATGTCGAATGCGTCGTCTCTGTTGCAACCATGGGAATACCAGTCGCGATGGAGGTCACCAGAGCGCTCGGTCTCGATGATTACATGATCTTGCAAAAGACTCCAAAGATTCATCTTGCGGACGCGATCGACGTGCAAGTTCGTTCAATTACCACCAGAGTAAACCAGAGGTTGCTGCTTGACCGAGAACGACTCCTGGCTGTGGAGAACCGCCGCATCGCGGTCGTCGACGATGTGATTTCAACCGGTGCGTCGATTCATGCGGCGCTGCGGCTGCTGCGCGACGTGGGTGCGGTCCCAGTGGCAATTGGAGCGTTGCTCGCTGAGGCAAATTCCTGGAGATCCATACTTGGCAAAGACGCTTTGCTCGTCCAGACGCTTGGAAAGATACCGCTTTTTCGAAGGAACAGGCAGGGGCAGCTCGACGAAGACTGGGAGGGCTGATTATTCAGCTCGACGCGACCTCAACGTCTACCTTGCTCTCATCGTCTACCTTGTTAAATTCCTTACGAACCAGCAAGAAGTAAACAATGCCAGCCACTCCAGCCCCGCTGAAGATGCTGACATCCGCGCCGTGGGTATGGGCCGCCACCAAGTTGAGCCAGCTGGGAACAGAGAACGTCGGAGAGAGTCCCTCTAGGGCGGCAAACATTCCGAGCAGCTGGGCGAAAACTGCGGCAGGGCGCAAACCGTAAAACGACCCGTAATATCGCGAACCTGCATTGACCTGTTGAAGCGCCAGGCTGTCATATCGGTATCGACGCATCGCCCAATCGAGGATATAGATCGCAAACCACGGCCCAATCCAAATGATGACGATGTCCGCAAAATCCTTCAACAGCGTGTTAAATGTCGCATCAAATACGGCGTAGACCGTAAGAATCCCGGTCACGCAGGTGTCAACAATAACCGCCTGCCAACGCTTGAGCGAAAATCCGATGGTCTGGAGCGTCACGCCAGACGAATAAAGGTCAAGACTGTTGATCGCAAAGAGCTGGACAATCGAGACGACGAGAACTGGCACGACGAATGCGGTTGGAACAACGTGGGCATTTGCAAAGGCGCTGAAGGGATTCGCGCTCGTGGCAATCGTGGTTGTATAGGTGCCAACCATGATACCAATGATCATCACCAAAGTCTGAGGAACGCCACTTCCAAGGAAAACCCAGGCAATGATCGACGATCGTTTCGCGTCCTCGGGCAAATATCTCGAATAATCATTTCCGTTCTCCGTCCAGCCCAGTCCGCTTAGTGCGACCGTAAATGCAAGTCCGGCGAGCCATGTCGACCAGCTTGCAACGTGCACCACACTGTGAAAATGCGCCTTCGGAATAATGTATGCAGCGAGGATGATATAGAGCGCGAGAAAGGGAACCGCCAGCGCGCGGAGAGTTTTGATGAGCGTCTCATGTCCAAACAACGGAACGAGAAGCTGAATCGCCACCGCGAAGAGGATAAATACCATCTTGAGTCCTGATCCAACGTGGACTCCGCCTCGTTCCGCGAGCACCTCGGCAGCGAGCACGATGAGGATGAGACCCTCGGTTTCGAACCCGATCTGTGTCAACCAGTTGAAGACTGCGATCAACCGGGCGCCGCGCGATCCGAACGGCGCGCGATTAATTGTCATGGCCGTTGTACCGGCGATCGGCCCTTGAAGACTCGCGACACCAACCAGCACAAAAGAGCAGTTTCCAATAACCGTGAGGATGAGCGCCTGGGAGAAACTAAATCCAAACGTCATCAACGCAATGCCGTAAACGAAATACTCAACTTGAAAGCTAGCTCCGGCCCACATGGCAAAGAGGTCGCGGGGCTTTGCCCATCGTTCGTGCTCGGGGATGTAATCGATGCCGTGAAGCTCAATACGAAGGTGATGCGCCGTATCCGAACCTGTCGATCCTGGGTTCCCTTTCAGTTCAATCTCTCCCTCGGACAAACGAACTACTCAATAATGAAGTGGTCATTCTTTAGTCGCGACGAAATTTGGAGTCACATTGATCTTTGGCTCATACAACGCAACTTCTACCTCGCGCGCAGTAATCCTTTGGTTCAACCGCAACTCATCTCGACAAGAACCACACGGACCATAAAGCCTTTCACGGACTTCGCGGTGACAGCGCGGACAGACAAAGCTCAGAAGGTCAACGAAGTTCTCTGGCGACACCACGCGACCACCGTAGCGAAAATAATTGTGCTGCACATGCCATTGCCAATGACGCCTCGCACAGAGTTGCCCCAGATATTCACTCCCGATTGGTGCGACGCATGTTCACCCGCGAGTCCGGCGGCCCACCCTGGATCGCGTCCACGTCGATGATCACGGCCACCCCTGCCATGTCAGGATCACGATCTCGCTCGCCCTTGGGGGTTTTGTCATAGATCAACTTCGAGATCTGGGAATCGGTCTCCACCCGGGCGCGACCATAAATGAGATAGGTCGTCCTCGTCGAAGAGTCTCGATACATCATGGTGATGCGTGGATTGTGCGGGATGGCTCGGACAAGACCTCCCTCGCGCTCGCGGATCCAGATCGCACACTGATCCGGACTATGGACCTGAGTTGAACCACGAAATGACAGATGCGGCTGGCCGTCCCAATCGACATAGGCGACGGTGATAGGTCGTTTGTTCTCGAACGCTCCATCAATCGTTGCTGCAAGTTCTTCGTCGATAAATATCGGCGTCGTAGAGTCAGGCATCAAAACCCCCTAGTCCCAATCATGTAAACCTTACCGATGGGCGCACGATTAGCAAGCCTGCCTGACATCCCGGCACGGCCATGAAATACTGAAACAACCAGCACAAATGAGCGAGCGATCCACGGGGGGAGAAATGATTATTGGAGTCGGTCTCGATCAGCGCCTCGGACTCTCGATTGGAGAGTACGCCGCACTGAGTTCACAGGCCATAGATCACGGTTTCGAAAGCATCTGGACCAACTCCATGACAGTGCCAGACGCGTTCCATGTCTGCTCGGCCTGGTCTTCACAGACGCAAACCCTCACGGGCCATCCGATCCGCACCGGTATCGCCGTCATCCCGGCACCAAAATCCTGGCATCTTGAATCGCTCGCCAACCAGGCAGCGACGGTTGGCCAGATTGCACACGGAAACTTTGTCCTTGGAATTGGCACCGGCGGAGCAGGAAAGGACTTCTGGGCGAGCGCGGGGCTGCCGAACCGACCCATTTCCATCATGCGCGATTACGTCACGATCCTTCGACGTCTCTTTGCCGGCGACGACGTCAACTACGAAGGCAACGCGCTAGCACTTCATCACACAAAGCTCGCACAGGAGATTCCCGGTGTGCCGGTCTATCTCGCCGCGCTTGGCCCACAGATGCTTGAACTTGCTGGCGAGGTCGCCGATGGGGTATGTCTCAACTGGGCGACGCCGGATCAGATCGCTTGGAGTGACGGGCATCTTCGAACTGGCATTACAAAGGCTGGACGCAGACGCGAGGATCTCAAGATGTCAATGTACGTGCGCGTCTGTATCGACGAGGACGTCGTCGCGGCGCGCGGGGCACTCTGTACTCAGGTCCTCACATACGGTCTTAGTCGCCCCGGAGTGGACCGGTCCCTTTCGTATCGAGGTCATTTTGCCCGGATGGGATTCGACGATCTCTTCATTGATCTGGAGCGACGTCGGGAATCTGGCGCCTCACTTTCAGAACTCATCGATTTCGTCCCCGATGAACTCCTGAATATGGTCGGTTATTTCGGAACCCCCGATGGCGCTCCTGCTCGTTTCGCGGAACTTTCGCTGGGGCTCGATGAGTCGATCGTCCGGATCATCAGCGCGCGAAAGGGGATCCGGCCGATTGTCGACGCAATGAACGCACTGACTCCGGCGAAAATACGCGCTCAATTCGCCTGAAAAGGAGATGCTGTATAAAATTCCCGAACGATAGCTCGCGCTACGCGTCCACTTGATCTCGCATTTGATCCCGGAGTCCTGCGAAGATGTCATCTTCGGGAATCGCGGCTCTTGTCTTGTCCCTGACCCGAATATACGTCTCTGTCGCGAAGATGTCCCGAAGAGAAGCATCGTCGAGCTGAAGCCAATGCGATCCACGGAGTTGACTCAAGTGTGCATACATGGCTTTTCGTTTTCTCGCTACCGTTGAACGAGTATCGATCACCGTTGTGATGAGATGGTCGGTATTCGGACGTGCACCACGTAGCCCTGACTCCGGCCGTCGAAGGTCCAACTGCAACGACTCTCGTGCTAATCGAACACGGTCGTTAAACGACTCGGAACGGACTACAAAATAAAGCTTTCGCGCAATGCCAGTCAGATCGTCGGCAAGCAATGTAATCAAATGGGCGTTAACGTGATCGGGATGACCCGATCCACCATTGTTTGCGTAGGTGATTAAGACGTCAGGCTGATATTGCTGAATCAGCGTGCTGAGCCTCTCAGCCGCCTCCATCAGATCTGCCCGGCAAAATGCATTCGGATTCCGGTTTGCCTCCCAACCTTCCATTCCCGAATCGGAGTAACCGAGAAGTTCGAGATGAGTAACCCCGAGGGCCTCACACGAGACCTCGAGTTCTCGACGACGCACTGAAGCAACCAGATCGGGAGAATGACCAGGCTCGCCCGAATTGACAAAATCAGGCCCGAAGCCCTGCGACCCATCGGTGCAGGTTACGAGAATCGTGGTAATTCCCTCGTCCGCACAACGTGCAATGAGACCGCCGGTTGGAATGACCTCGTCGTCAGGATGGGCGTGCACCAACATCGCGCAGAGCGGCTTCGTCACGACCGAATTCTCTCAAACTCTTGGCGCCGAAGTCGACTCATGCCGAGGGCACGATCCGGGCAAGTACGAAGGTACGGCGCAATTGAGCAAAAGGCTGGTTCAATTTTCTTCCTTTCGGCGCGTCCCCAGGGTCGTGAAGGGGGAGGTCCTCGATGAGAGAACTTTTTACTCCAAACACTGCGTCCGATCGGAGATACTCATCTCCCTTTACAAAGATATGTGTAGTGAGCATTGAACACCCGGGCGAGGAGATCCTGAAATGTACATGAGCGGGCCGGTAGGGATGACGCCCTTGAGCATCCAACATTCTGCCAACAGGCCCATCATCTGGAATTGCATAACTCGACGGCACGATCGACCAGAGTTCGAATTTTCCAGATTCGTCGCAGGTGAATCGCCCGCGCAGGAAGCTCGTTGACTCTGGGTGCTGCACATCATAAGAACCCTCGGAATCGGATTGCCATACGTCGACCGTTGCACCACTGCAGCGATTTCCCTCTGTATCGAAAACCTTACCCTCGATAAAAAGAGGGACACCGGGCTTTCCTGCGTCGATCACCGCGCCAAGCTCAAAACGCGGCGCGTTGTCGACGTAAAAAGGACCAAGCACGGTGCTCTCCGTCGCGCGGGGATCATCCGATGCGTTGATTTCATCGACGAGCATCGATGCGCCAAGAGTGTCCGAAAGCAATATGAATTCCTGTCGCCCACTGATGCAACTCCTTCCTACGGCGGTGAGAAACTCGATTGCCTGTTCCCATTCTTGAATCGAAGGACGAATCTCCCTTATGAACGCGTGGAGATGACGGACGAGCGCCTCGCTAATATGTCTCAGCCGCGGGTCAGGGGTCCCCTCTAGTCGGCGCAGTACCTGTTCAGTGATAGTCGCCGCTGATGGCTCGTTCATCGGCCCTCCATTTATTGGTCACCATTCGCTGACGCGATCTCTACGTATCCCACTTTAGATTGTCGCCGTTGCAGCTACTCGCGCCATATCTGTCACTTTGGGAGGACTTACCATGTGCGTCTGATTTTGCTTGACATTATCTTCTCTTTGCGAGCCTCCAAAATCGTGCAAACCCGAACTTTTTCAAGGTACCTGCTCTCGAACGAATCCCGAGCAACTGCACAACTCGGTCATCTTCGCTCCGCCCCCACCTGCTGAGATCCTTTGCGCTCCGTCACTCATCGCGAGAATCATCACCTTTGGCGAAATTGTGATGGGACTTGGATTACCTCGCGCCCTGTGTCGTCGCACTGCTGTCCTCGGGCATTGTTCTCACAATCTTGCTCGCTCGCATCGTCGGGGTTCTTGACCATCTCGCCTGTGACGAATCCGACACTGTCTTTCTTTTCGCCCGAACTCCTCTGACGATATCGGGGGCGAGATGTTGTCGCGAGATGTCGGTCACGTACGCAATGACGGAGGCATTTTTCCACAAAGCCCTCAAAGGCAACGGTAGCCGGGCTCAATCGCGCGGTCATTCCCCTCGAGTCGAGTTCATCTGCAAGTTTTGGGCTGACGAGCAAAGGGGTTATTGCGACAAATCGGCGAATGTCGAACCTACTGACCTTTCGGTAATATCATGACAGATTAGTCATAAAGAAAGACCGGTGTGTTCAAGGAAGTTGAAGCACAGTTGCTCGTCGTTGCC
>Ga0307373_10003786_pt1 | contig 25983 bp, 24 predicted proteins | sample OX2MG_FD_202534 | JGI IMG/M metagenome (GOLD analysis project Ga0307373, IMG submission 202534) | Soil microbial communities from Risofladan, Vaasa, Finland - OX-2 | ecosystem: Environmental > Terrestrial > Soil > Coastal area > Acid sulfate soil | place: Finland: Risofladan, Vaasa | collected...
TCGACTCCGTCGCCGGGTACAGCGCCTGCGACGCGAACCACGTGCCGGCCTTGATTCCGGCGACGGCCTCGGTCGAGGCACCGAACCCGATCAGCTCGAGATCCTTGCCAGGCGTCAGCTTCAGCTGCTTGAGCGCGGTCAGCGTGCCCGCGATCATCTGATCCGCGAACGAGTAGAGCACGTCCACCTTCGGCTTCGACTGGAAGAAGTTGAGCGTGGACGCCTGCGCGCCCGGTGTCGAGTACATGCCCTGGGGCATCAGCGTCGACTTGATGTGTCCGGTGGCAGCCAACGCCGGCTGGATCAATCCGATCCGGTAGGCGTCGGGCGGGAAGGCCGTGATCCCGGGCATGATGGCCACGTTGCACGCCTTGCCTGCGCCGACCTTCGCGGCGCATGCCTTCTTGATCTCGGAGACGGCGATCTGCGCCTCCTCCTTGAGCCCGGTGCCGGCCGTGATCGTCAGACCCGGCTCGGTCTTCAGCGTGGCCTGGTCGGCCGTGCTGCCCAGCGTGGCGTCGGCCGCACCGACCTTGATCCCCGCCTTGTTCGCCTGCACGGCGAGCGGCTGCAGCGCCACCGCGTTGTTCGGCCAGATGTAGAAGGCCTGATACTTGCCGCTGGTGATCGCGTCTCGCATCTGGGTTGCCTGCAACGTCGGATCGTTGTTGGAGTTCAGGAACGTGACCTTCGCGCCGACCTTCGCCGCCTCGGCCTGGGCGGCCTTGAACCCCGAGAGCGGATACGGCGTCGTGTTGTAGCTGAAGAACGCGATCTGCACCGTCTTCGGTGCGGCGCTCGAGGACGCTCCGCCGACGGCGAAGCCGGCGAGGGCGATGGCCCCCGCGACGACACCGGTGATCCGCCACCTGCGTCTCACACTTCCCATTTCTCTTCTCCCTCTCGCGTCCCCCACCGATGGGCGACACGTGTTGTTGTGTCGAAACCCGGTCCTCGACGCGTTGGGTCCCTCCTCGGGGTTGCTGCCCAGGCGCGGCGGAAGCACAAGAGCTGCCGTCTGCCGTTCCCCTCCGCGAGCATCGTACAACCGCCCAGCCTGCCGGCCGGCTGAGCGGCGACCCTTGCGACATTCGCAAGTTTCAGCCTTTGCCCGCCGCAGCGCTTGTCCGGGCGTGCACGAGTCCTTGGCCGTTTGCGCAGCACGCGGGTTCGTGTGGGCTAGCGCCAGACCCGCCGGGCGTCTCTCCCCTGGACGCCGGCATCGAGCTTGCTGCCGGCCGCGGTCAAGGCAAACCTGGGGACCGGTCCTGCTACGCTCGCCGCCCGGTCGCAGGACAAGGAGAGCAGTGGACTTCGGGCTGGTCCTGATGGGCTATCACGGATGTTGGGATGACGTCGCGTTTGCGGAGGAGCACGGGTTTGCGACCGCCGGCTTCGTCGACTCGCCGCTGCTGGCGGGCGATCCCTTCGTGTGCATGACGCTGGCCGCTCAGGCGACCACGCGTATGCGGGTCGGGACGATGCTCGCCATCCCCGATTTGCGCCGCGCGCCAACGACCGCGGCCGCGATCGCCACGGTCAACCGCATCGCTCCGGGGCGCACGTTCCTGGGACTGGGGAGCGGGTTCACGGGGCGTGCCGTGTTCGGGATGCCGCGTCTGCCCGCCGATCGGCTGCGCGACTACGCACTGGAGTGCCGGGCGCTGCTCGACGGCGACGAGGTCATGCATCGGTGGGGTCGCCACGAGCAGCCGATCAGATTTCGCCAGACCGATGGGCGCTACATCGACATCGAGCGGCGCACCCCGGTCTTCATCGCCGCCGACGGGCCCAAGGCGCTCGCCGCCGTCGGGGAGGCCGCCGACGGTTGGATCGCGTCGTTGATGTACGCCAACACGATGAGCAACAGCCGAGATGTGTTTGCCGGATCGCTGGCAAGCGTCGAAGCGGCGGCCGCGGCCGCGGGCCGCTCGATGGCCGGTGCGTACAACATGTGGTCGATCAGCGTGTGCGTGCTCGAACCGGGCGAGTCGGCGATGTCCGAGCGCGCGCTCGAACGCGTCGGCGCCGGGGCGATGATGCCGTTTCACGCCTACGCGGACGATCCGGCCATCGCCGAGTTCCTGCCGCCGCCGCTCCGCGACCGTCTCGAGGTCTACGAGCGCGAGGTGCTCTCGCGCTTTGGGGTCGGACGCGACCGTACCTACCAGGAGACCCACCGCGGGCACCTCTCGCACCTGCTCGACGGCGAGGCTGCCGTGCTGACCGACGAGATCGTGCGGATGACCACGCTCACCGGCACGGCCGAGGAGATCGCCGGCGTCCTGCGCGACCTCGAGGCGGCCGGCCTGAACAACGTCGCGTTCCCCGTGCCACCACGCCTGACCCGCGAGGTCGTGACTGACATCGAGCAGAAGATCATGCCGCTCTTGGACCGTGCGACCGCGCCGAACGGCTGAGCCGGAGACCGCGTGCCTGGTCGTCAGACTATCCACGAGCATGATCTGGAGGCTCTTCCCCGGCGCATCGCGATCGTCGGTGCTGGGCGGATGGGCGTGGGGATCGCCGAGAGTCTCGTGCTCGCCGGTTTCGAAGTCGTCGTCACCGACGGCACGCCCCAGCTCGGTCGGGCGGCGCGCGAGCGGCTCGTCGCGCGGATGCACGCCCACGCCGAGGCTGGTCTGATCGATCGCGAGGCCGCCAGGCTGGCAACGACGGTGCGCGCGGCCGACGGCATCCCGAGCGCGGTCGAGAACGCCGATCTCGTGATCGAGGCGGTGACCGAGGACATGGATGTCAAGGAGGGTGTGCTGCGCGCCTGCGAGGCCGCAGCCCCGGCGGCGGCGATCATGGCGAGCAACACCTCGTCGCTCAACATCGATGCCCTCGCTCGCTTCGTCGAGCGGCCCGCCCGGTTTCTCGGCATGCACTGGTTCAACCCCCCGGAATGGACGCCCGGTGTCGAGGTCGTCCTCGGCGAGCACACCGACCCAGCGGTCGCCGACCGTGTCGTCGGCCTCCTCCGCGCGGTTGGGAAGCGACCGAGCGTCGTCTCGGGAGGCGTCGGCTTCATCGCGAATCGCCTGCAGATGGCGCTCTTCTGCGAAGCAGCTCGCTGCGTCGAGGAGGGGCTCGCGACGCCTCAGGCGATCGACGAGGTGGTGCGCAGCTCGTTCGGCTTCCGGCTGCCGTTCTTCGGTCCGTTCCAGATCGCCGACATGGCCGGGCTCGACATCTACGAGGCGGTCGTCGAACAGCATGAGCAGGGTCTCGGCGAGCGCTTCCGGGTACCCGAGGCCCTGCGCGAACTGGTCCGGCAGGGTCGCTGCGGAACGAGTGCCGGGGCCGGCTTCTACGACTACGAGCCAGATGCCGCCGGTCGCCTGCTGGTCGAGCGAGACCGCCGCTATGCCGCGCTCAGCGAACTGCTCGCACGGGTTCCGCCGCTCGAGTTCGACGGCGGACAGACGTTTCCGTGATCGACGCCAGCGTCCTCGTGGTCGGCGGTGGCGCGATCGGCGGCGTGACCGCCGGGCTGATGACCGGCCATGTGCGCCGCGTCGCCGTGCTCGACGCCAACCGCGAGCATGTGAGCCTGCTGCGGGATCCAGGGCTGCGCCTCGACGAGCTCGGAGCGGAGCGGCTCGTCCCGCTGGAGGCGTACCGGTCCGTCGCGGAGCTCGACGGATCGTTCGACTTCGGCCTGATAACGCTGAAGGCGCAGAACCTCGAGGCGGCGCTGCCGGAGATCGTCGAGCGAGACCTCGTCGACGTGTTCGTCGGCCTCGGCAACGGGCTCGTGCAGGACCGAGTCGCGGCGCTCGTCGGCCGCGAGCGACTGGTCGCCGGCATCGTCGAGTGGGGGGCAACCAACCTGGCTCCCGGTCACCTCAGCCAGACCACGCGCAACGTGTTTGTCGTCGGTGAGCTCGATGGGCCGGCCCGCGAGCGAACCGACCGCCTGGCGCGCGTGCTCGGGACAGTCGCCGAGACACGTGTGAGCACGAACATTCGCGGGCAGATCTGGTCGAAGTTGCTGGTCAACAGCGCGTTTTCGGGGCTCGGCGTGGTCGGTGGCGTGCTCTATCGCGACGTCGCCGCCCACGCCGCCGGCCGACGTGCGCTCTGTGCGCTGTGGAGCGAGGGCCACCGCGTCGGTCTCGCCGAGGGTCTTGAGCTCGAGCCGGTGCTCGGGATCCCGGCGGACGCGCTCGTCATCGCCGGTGACGGACCGCAGGTCGGGCGGGATTCTGTGCGCATCGAGGGGGCGCTCGAGACGGCGCTGGCGCTGGCGGGCGCGACGAAGGCGTCGATGTTGCAGGACGTCGAGCGGGGGGCATTGACGGAGGTCGACGTGATCAACGGCGCCGTCGTCGAGCGGGCCGCCGCACACGGGCTGCCGGCACCGGTGAACGCGCGAGTCGTCGAGCTTGTCCACCAGTTCGAGCGCGGCGAGCGCGCGCCCTCGACGGATCTCTACGAAGGGCTGGCGGCGCTCGCCGGGAGCTGACGGCAACCAGCCGGCGGCGCATCCGCTCTGAGGTCCGCGGCCCGGGTGAGCGGGCCGCGGCGCCGATCAGCTCAGGAGTGCACCACGCCGGAGGCGGTCAGCACGACGCCGACATCCCACGGCTCCTCCCCGGGCATCGGCTCGGGCGCGAGCAGCGTGATGTGGCGTTCGGTCTCGGGCCCGTCGTTCCACTGGCCGTGCGGCACTCCGGCTGGCAGGATCACCAGCGAGTGCCGGCTGGCGGTGTAGCGCTCGAGCCCGATCTGCAGGCTCATCGTCCCGTCGAGCACGTAGTAGAACTGATCGAAGGCGTGCACGTGGATCGCGGGCCCGGCGCCGCCCGGCTCGACGGTGGCGATGTATAGCGACACGTGCTCGGACCCGTGGGCACGTTGCAGCAGCTTCTGCATCGCGAAGCCGGGCAGCACCTCGGTGAAGCCGTCGGCGGCCAGTGGCGCGATCCGGTAGGGCCGATCGCCGAGCTCGGTCGAGTCGGTCGGCGTCATCAGCACCACGTTGGGCGCCGGAGCGGGCGCGAGGACCTCGAAGTGAAACTCGTCGACATCGCCCTCGTTCCAGTTGTGGTGCGGCGTGCCGGCCGGGATGTAGACGAGCGTGTCGGCGCCGGCGACGTGCCGGTCGCTGCCGAGTTGCAGCTGCATCTCCCCCTCGATCACGTAATACAGCTGGTCGACGGGATGGACGTGGTGGGGCGGCGCGGCGGCGCCCACCGGCACGTTGCTCCCGATCACGATCGCGCTTTCGCCGTGGTACAGGTACTGCGCCTCATAGCCGCGGCGCTCGTAAGCGCCGAAATCCACGTTCCGCAGGTACTTCATCGGCGTCCCTGTGTCGGGTGGTGCGTGCTCATGGTCGCCGCAGCAGGCCGAAGCCGTAGTCGCCGCCGTTCGGCGTTCGTACGATCGTGTGGACGTGGAACGGCTCCGGCTCATCGTTGTCGAGAAAGATGCCGGGGTGGTGGTCGAACTCGATCAGGATCACCGGGCTGTGCAGCTTGTAATAGAACGGGGCGCTGGCGGTGTCGCCGATCCACGCGAAGTAGGTCTCGTCGAGGTGCTCGACGACCAGCGCGCGCTCGCGCTCGCGGTGGCCGTCGGGCCAGCGCGAGAGGTACATGTCGAGCAGCGCGAGCAGCGCCTCGCGCTGATCACCGGACAGCTCGGAGGCACGCAGTCCCTCGAGCGGCAGCACCAGGTTGTCCTGACCGGCGCCCGCGCGATGGCGGCCGTTGGTCGGTCTTCCGAGCTCCGCCGGGAGGTCCTTGGAGAGCATCGACGGATACAGCACCGCCGTCTGGCGCTGCGCCGGCGTCAGCGTCGCCGTGAACGCCAGCGCGCGCTGCTCCTGCTCGGCGAACAGCTTGGTGCCGGCGTCCGGTCCGTGGTCGACCTCGGCCATCTCGGTCGCCAAGAACTGCGGCGTCAGCGAGATCCGGTCGCCGACGATCGTGCAGTGCAGGTCCACGTGATGGCCCATCAGCTGCCACATCCACGGCGTCTCGGTTGACGGCTCGCCAAAGATCGTGAACACGTAGGCGTACTCGCGGAGTGTGTCCTTCCAGTAGTTGATGAAGTCGCCAAGCGCCTGGTTGGAGCGCATCGCTGCGCGCACCTCGGCGAAGCCCGACGGGCTCATGCTGGCCTGGACGACCCGCATCGCCGCCTCGCGCTGGCGCACGCCGGCGTCGTCGAGATACAGGCCCGGCGGCATCCAGTGGTAGAAGGCGTTGATCCAGCGCCGCCGGTACGGGCTGTCGAAGGGCTGCTCGGCGAAGCGGCGCTGGTCGGGCTGGTCGAGGGAATCGAGGAACTCGTGCGCGGCGGCCGCGATCGCGTCCGTTGGCGCTCCGGCCGCCGAGCCCGAGAACAGCCCCGGCACGAGCGTGCCGTCGGTGGTGATGCCGACAAAGGGCTCCTCGAAGGCGGCGCTGACGGCGGCGAACTCGGGCTGTGACATCACCGGGATCTCGGCGAAGTAGCCGTGGTGGACCCGTGCACCCGGCAGCGGTCCGCGCGGTGAGCGCCCCCGGTAGGTCGCCCGCGTCGCGTCGCGCGCGAGCGTATGCGTGTCGGCGAGCAGGTTATTCATCGCGAACTGGCTCCTGTCGTGCCCGTTGCGCGGTACCGGGCGGTGGGTGGACATCCGGGGTGCCGCGCCGCTGCTCTGACCGCGGCCTGAGCGGTGGCGTCGCAACCCCGCGACCACGCTCGGCATGCTAGCTCGTGAAATGCCTGATTGTCGGACGGAAACAGGAAGCTTGGCGTCGATCGAGGCTCGGTCGCAGCACGCCAGCCAATCCAAGACGCGGTCGTGCAGGGTCTGCTCGCGCCCGGCCCGCCGCCCCCCGCTGTGCGATCCTCTCGACATCGACGCCCTGGCTGACAGCTCGCTGGCGGCACTGCTCGAGCGCGTCGCGGCGAGCGACCCGGCCCCCGGTGCGGGTCCGAGCGCCGCGTGGACGTGCGCGCTGGCCGCCGCGCTGGTGGAGATGGTCAGCGCTGTCGCGCTGCGCAAGGAACCGCACGCCGGGGGCGCCGTCGAGGCACGGCGGGAACGCGCGGCGGAACTGCGTGCCGCTGCCCTGGCGCTCGCCGAGCGCGACATCGCGGCCTACCGGGACGTGCTCGCGGTGGGCCGGCGGCGCGGGGAGGCGGGCCACGCGCAACGCCTTCGCGACGCGCTCGGGGCGGCGGCCGACCCGCCGATCGCGATCGTCGAAGTGGCCGCCGAGCTGACCCGGTTGGCCGCGGACGCGGCCGGCGACGCGCGCGGCGGCATTCGCGGCGAGGCGGTCACCGCCGCGGTGCTGGCCGAGGCGGTCGCCCGCGCCGGCGTGTCGATTGCCGAGCTGAATCTCGCGGGCGCTCCCGACGATCCGCGACTGGGCCGCGTTCGCGCGCTCGCGCAGGGCGCGCGCGCCGATCGCGAGCGTGTCGTGGCCGGGTGAAGCGCCGGCGTTTCTAACGCCGCTGAAGCGGCCGGCGGGCGCCGCCGCTGCTGGCCGCGCTGTGGGCGTGGGCGAGCTCCAGCCCGCGCAGGGTGAGCCGGTAGTCGAACTGGCCGTCGCGTTGCACGCGCTCCAGCAGGCCCGCGGCGGTCAGGACCTCGAGTGCCTGGACCCGCCATTCCAGGCGCCCCCCGGCGACCATCGACTCGAGCTGGGACTCCGACGTCCAGCCGTCGGCGTCGGGTTGGGCGCGGGCGACGAGCCCGAGCAGCCGTCGGCCATGTCCGGCTAGCGGCTCGGCGGGCACGGCGGTCGAGGGCGCCGGCGCGCGTCGCAGCCGGACGGCGGGCGTCGAGCCGCTCGGGGCGGAACGCGTGTGAGCGAACAGCTCGTCAGCGCTGACGATCGCGAGCGGCGCCGAGTCGCACCAGATCAGCACGCGCGCGACATCGGGTTCGCGGATGAGTTCGCGCAACTCGGCGAGCGAGGTGAGGTCGCGCAGGTGCGTGACCAGGTCGCCGACCGCCTGGGGTGCGCCCTGGGCCGACGGCTTGCGCCCCGCGTTGCGTACGAGGCCGTCGCGGGTCACCCACCGCAGCGGCGCGCCCTCTTCGCGACTCAGTACGAGGATCGCGTCAACCTGGTGGCGGGACATCGCCTGGCGAACCCGCACGAGAGGCGTGTCGTTGGGCCTGTCGGCGACCTTCGGGGAGGCCCGGTCACAGGTCCCGGACCTGGCCTGAACGACCGTGCGCGGGCGATCCGTCGGCCGCTTGGTCCGGCGCCGAGCGGGCGGCCGGTCGGGCTGGCGCTCAGGCAGGGGGCGCGGCGTCGCTCCGGCGGCGGAAGACGCTCGTCCAGTTCGAGGGAGGGCGGTGGGGAGCATTCTTGCCCCCTTCCTGGCCGTGCGTTCGGCCGGTCCGACCGGCGCGCTGCCATTTGAGTGCTTTTAGAGTAGCGCGTCCAGTGCGGATCCGTGCATGGCCGGCGCCGATCGCGGCGGAGCGCCACGAATCGCACTACGATCGCGGTCACGTTGGTGGGATCTCGAGATCACGGATGCGGTGTCCGTCGGCGGCCGGCGCGCAGGCAACCGGAGGCTTCGGTGCGTGTCGGCGCGGCGCTCGCCCGCCAGGCTCGCCCGCGGTGATGACGCCGCTGGGCTTCCGCGAGCGCCCGGCTGCCGGCGAGCCTGACGGACTGCTCGTGCTTCACCACGGCCGCGGGGCCGACGAGCACGATCTGCTCCCGCTCGGCGAAGCCCTCGATCCGGCACGGCGGCTGCACGTCGTGACGCCACGGGCGCCGCTGTCGCTCGCCGGACTGCCCGGCCGCCACTGGTATCTCGTCCCGCGGGTCGGCCACCCGGACCCGGAGACGTTCCACGCGGCCTACGGCGAGCTGGCCGCGTTCCACGACAGGCTGTGGGAGCGCACGGGGATCACTCCTGCACGCACGGTGCTTGGCGGGTTCTCGATGGGCTCGGTGATGAGCTATGCGCTCGCGCTGGGAGCCGACCGACCCGTCCCGGCCGGGGTCCTCGCGTTCTCGGGGTTCGTGCCGACGGTCGAGCGCTGGCAGCCGGAGCTGGCGAGTCGAACCGGGCTGCGCGCGTTCATCGCGCACGGGCGTCGCGACCCGGTGATCGACGTCGGCTTTGGGCGCCGCGCCCGCGATCTGCTCGAGGCCGGCGGCATCGATGTCGCCTATCACGAGTCGGAGGTAGCCCACCAGATCGACCCGGCTGCGTTGCCGGCGGCGCTCGGCTGGCTTGCCGCCACGCTGCTCAGTCGGTGAGGTGCTCCTCGTCGGCGTCGCCGTACACCGAGTCGGTCAGCTCCTCGTCAATGCCCTGAGCGTCGCGCATGATCTGCGCCGGCGTGTGCTGGTCGCTGTGTGAGGCGTGCTCGATCAGCTCTTGCTCGGCGAGCTCGAAGCCCTCGGACTCGCCGCCGCCGGACTCCTCGACCGCGCGGCGCTCTTCGCGGCGGCGCTTGGCGAGCTCGGCGTCGTACTCGGGATTCGCGTGCTCGGTCATTGGTACGACTCTACCTGTTATCGCGCGCCGCCCAGCGCGTGGGAGCCGCCGGCGGCCGCGAGCACGGTCAACGCGGCGGCGCGCCCGCACCGACCTGCGCAAGCAGCCAGCGCGCGACAGCGAGCACGCGCCGGTCGCCGTGCGAGGCACCGGTCAGCTGCACGCCGATCGGCAGTCCGTCTGGCGTCCACGCGCCGGGCAGCGCGACGGCCGGCACCCCGAGGAACGTGAACGGGCGGCAGAGCAGCGGGTCGCCGGTCGAGTCAAGACCCAACGGGGGCACCCCGAGCGCACTCGGCGCGAGCACCGCGTCGAGCTGCGCGATGCCCTCGTTCCAGCGCCAGCGTTGCTCGTCGCCAACGCGGCGTGCCGCCAGGTAGTCGTCGCGGGCGACCGCGCGACCCTCGGCGATGTACGAGCGAAGCGCCACGCTGACCAACTCGCCGTGCCAGTCGGCCTCGCCGCCGAGCGCCCATGCCGTCTCGGCGGCCTGGATCGCCCGCTGAGCCTCGACGATTCGCTCGAACGGGAGCGGCAGCTCGGTGTCCTCAATCGATGCGCCGGCTGCGGCTGCCGCCTCCACGTAGCGGTCGATCGCGGTGCGCGCGGCCGGCTCCAGCAGATCCCAGCCGATTCGCAGGACGCCCAGCCGCGGAGGCCGCCCCAGGTCGCCGTCGCTCGCTTCGCCTGCTCCGTCGATGCAGCGGCTCGCGCGCACGCTCGCCATGCCGGCGGGCGCGCCGGAGACGGCGCCGAGGGCGAGCTCGAGGTCGTCGGGGCTGCGGGCGAAGAGCCCCACGGTGTCGAGCGAGGCCGAGGTCGGCAAGGCCCCGGCCAGCGGCACGACCCCGAACGTGGGTTTCAGACCGAGGACGCCGCAATAGGACGCCGGCCGGACGACCGATCCGGCAGTCTGTGTGCCGGCGGCGAGCGGCACGATCCGCGCGGCCACCGCCGCGGCCGAGCCGCTCGAGGATCCCCCCGGAGTGCGGTCCAGGTCGAGCGGGTTGCGGGTGTCCGTCGGGTGCATGCACGCGAATTCGCAGGTCTTGGTCTTGCCGACGACCACCGCGCCGGCGGCTCGCAGCAGCCCGACGAGCGCGGCGTCGGCGCGCGGCTGGTGTCCGCGGTAGATCGGCGAGCCGTACTCGGTGGGCAGATCGGCGGTGTCGAACACGTCCTTGATCGCGACGGGCACGCCGAGCAGCGGCAGATAGGCGGCGCTGGCGGGCGAGAGGCGGTCGAGTTCGCGGGCACGGTCGATCGCGTGGTCGCCCGCCTCGGCCGCGAAGGCGTGAATCGGCCCGTCGAGCTTGGCGATCGCGATGTTGGCGGCCGCGGCTACCTCGACACAGCTCATCGCGCGCTCGCGGATCAAGCGGACGATGTCGGTTGCGCCCAGATCGGTGTAGGGCGCCAGGCTGCTCGACACCTGCGGCAGCTTACGCACAGCGGCGGCACCGCGCAGCCGACGGCGTCGTCTACGATGCCCCGTCCGGGCCCGGCAGCGGCCCTGCCAGCTCGCGGGGAGTCTCCTACGCACGTCGATCCCTTCATCGTTCTCGGTAGCGCCGTGGTCGGCATGCTCGTCGGCATGACGGGCGCCGGCGGCGGCGCGCTGATGACGCCGATGCTGATCCTGCTGTTCGGGGTGACGCCGTCGACGGCGATATCGAGCGACCTTGTCGCTGCGGTCGTGATGCGCCCGATCGGCGCCGCGGTGCATCTGCGGCGCGGGACGGTCAATCGCGGCCTGGTCGGCTGGATGGTGCTCGGCTCGGTCCCGATGGCGTTCCTGGGCGCGTACCTGCTGCACGTGATGGGCCACTCCAAGACAGCCCAGCAGAACATCGAGGTCGCGCTCGGCGTGGCGCTGCTGGTCGGCGCGGCGGCGATGGTGTTGCGCTACGTGCTCGACCGCCGGGCCGGGCAGACGCGGTCGGGGGTGATCGAGCATGTCAATCCCCGTCCGCTGCCGACGGTGGCGATCGGAATGCTCGGCGGCGTGGTCGTCGGCATGACGTCGGTCGGCTCGGGTTCGTTGATGATCGTGCTGCTGCTGTTCGTCTATCCCCTGCTCGGGGCCAACCAGCTCGTCGGCACGGACCTCACGCAGGCGGTGCCGCTGACGCTCGCTGCGGCGCTCGGGGCGCTCGCTTTCGGGCACGTCCAGGTTGGCGTGACGATCTCGCTGATCCTCGGCAGCGTGCCGGCGGTGCTCGTCGGCTCGCTGGTGTCCTCGAGCGCACCCGATCGCTACGTGCGACCGGCGATCACGTTCGTGATCTTCGCGTCCGGACTCAAGTACGTCGGCCTGGGCACGTCCGCGCTCGGGTGGGTCCTCTGTGCGGTGCTGCTGGCTGGCGGCGCGGCGTGGATGATCAGAGCCCGCCCGTGGACACGCTGACGTGACGCGCCGGATCGCTCGGGGAGTGCTGCGCGTGCGCCGCCACACCGTGACCGAATGCGAGCCGCTCGCGACAACGACCGCAGCCCGGGTTCGAGGTGCGTATCCTCCCGCTGGGTGAGCCGGGAAGACTGGTCGGCGTTCGTCTTGTCGACCGTGGAGCGTGATGGTCTTCCCGAGTGGCCGGGTGGGGCGCAGTGCGGCGGGTTGATACCCCGCCTGCGCGGGTGCTCGCAGATCCGTCGCCCCGTCTGCAGGCCCCCTGATGGCGCCTGCCATCGCTCTGCCGCTGTTCCTTGTCTCCCTCGTGGTGACGCTGGGCGCCGCGGCGACGTTTGCCCGCCGGCTCGACCGCCTCGGCGCGCGGTTCGGTATGCCAGAGGTGCTGATCGGCGTGCTGACCGCATTGGCCGCAGACGGTCCGGAGGTGTCATCGGCGCTCGTCGCGCTGTTCAAGGGCGCGCACGAGGCGAGCGTCGGCGTGATCGTCGGCTCGAACGCGTTCAACTTGGCGGCGATGGTCGGGCTGAGCGCACTGCTTGCGGGACGCGTCCGGGTCCGACGCGGCACGCTGATCGTTGAGGGCGGCGTCGGGCTGGCGGTTACCGCGATTGTCACAGCGCTCCTGCTGGGCGCCCTGTCTGGCGTCCTCGCCGTGGCCCTGCTCGCCGGCGTGCTCGTTCCGTACCTCGCGCTGGTGATCGGCGGTCCGCGGTTGGCGACTCGCCTGCGCTTGCCGGGGGTCCTCGACCGCGTGATCGCAGGCGCGGTCGAGGAGGGCGAGCACCGCGCCGCTCCGCACTCCGGGGTGCATTTCGCCACGCAGCGCCAAATCGCGCTCATGGCGCTTGATCTGCTGCTCATCGTGTTGGGGAGCGTCGGCATGGTGCAGGCGGCGCTGTCGCTCGGCGACCGCTGGGGAATTCGACCGGCGCTGGTCGGGGTGCTCGTCCTCGGCCCGCTGACGAGCTTGCCGAACGCGCTGACCGGCGTGCGGCTCGGTCTGGCCGAACGCGGCGCGGCTCTCGTCACCGAGGTCCTGAACAGCAACACGATCAATCTCGTCGCCGGCGTTGCGGTCCCGGCGCTGTTCGTCACGTTCACCGTGCACTCAACGACCGACAAGCTCGACCTGGCTGTCCTGGTCGGGGCGACGATGGCGACGCTCGCGCTGTTGGCCCGGCGTGACGGCGTGCGAAGACTCGGCGGCGCGATCCTCGTATCGCTCTATGTCCTGTTCGTCGCTCTGCAGTTCACCTAGGCAGCCAGGCGGGGTCGGGCGAACACGATCAGGGGAACGCCGACCGACCCGGCTGACCTCGCCGCGCCGCTCAGGCGTCGCGGGTGCGCGTGCGCCAGGCGCCGAGCGCGAGCCACCCGACGGCCCACAGCGCGATGATCAGCACGGCGAGCGCGCTGCTCATCGTCAACCCGTTGGTGTCCGGGAGCTGCTCGCCGGGTTTCAGCGCGCCCAGGGCGATGTTCGGGATCGCGTCGCGGGCGCCGCCGAGGAAGGTGATCATCGCGAGCAGGCGCCCGGCGACCAGTTGCCAGCCGAGCAGTGCGGTCAGCGACCCCGCCCGCGATCCGGTCAGCGAGCCGAGCCCGACCGCGATGACGCAGAGCAGCGCCTGCGACCCGCCGACCCACAGCACCGAGTCGACGACGTAGGTGGCGTCCGGCGTGGGCAGGCCGCCGGCGAAGCCGTAGGTCGCGGCCAGCGCCAGGCCCACCGCGGACAGGCCGAGCGTGAGCGTGACGATCAGCGCCGCCGGCACCCGGACCGCGAACAGCCACGCGCGCTCGCGCCCGGTGACGACGATGTCGCGGAAGACACCGCTTGCCGTGTCGGTCGTCCCGGCCTCGGTGCCCACGAGGATCGCCGTCAGCGCGCCGAAGAAGATCGAGAGGATCACCGTCGCGCGGTTGAAGTTGTGCATGCCACCGGCCGGGCCGTAGCGCCCCGGGTCCGCCAGGTGCTGGACCTCGCTGATCCCGAAGTACAGGACCGTCACGCCGACCGTGAAGAACGCGGCGATCGCCATGATCGCGCGCTTTCGCTGCAGCTTGAGCAACTCGGCGGAGAGCATCTGGGCGAAGGTGATCGCGCTCATGCGACGGCCTGCAGCCGCGAGGTGACCTCGAGGAAGCGTTCCTCGAGGGTGCTGCGCACCGGCTCGAGGCGCGAGACCGCGATGGCGGCCTCGACGAGCCGGCGGTTGAGCTCGGCGCCGTCGCCGGCGGCGCGCAGCGTCAGTCGCAAGCCGGCGCCCGTGCGTTCCGCCTCGAGCACCTCCGGTGCGCCCGCCAGCAGTTCAAGGGCACGATCGGGGTTGTCGCAGTCGATGATCAGCTCGACGCGCGTGCCGCGTGCGAGCTCGGCGATCGGCCCGGAGGTGACGATCCTGCCGCCGTCGATGATCGCCGCCGCATCGCAGGCCTTCTCCACCTCATCGAGCAGGTGCGAGGAGAGGAACACCGTGCGGCCCTCGCCGACGAGCGCGCGGATCATCTGGCGGAATTCGAGGATGCCGGCGGGGTCGAGACCGTTCGTGGGCTCATCGAGAATCAGCAACTCGGGGTCGGCGAGCAGGCAGCGCGCAACCCCGAGCCGCTGGCGCATTCCCTGTGAGTAGCGCGCGACCTTCTCGGTGGAGCGCTCGGCCAAGCCGACCCGTTCGAGCGCGCCGTCGATGCGGGCGAACGTCTCCGGCCCGCGCACCGCGGCCAGCAGCCGAAGGTTCTCGCGGCCGCTGAGATGGTGGTGGAAGTGCGGCTCCTCGACGATCGCGCCGACGCGCGAGAGCGCCACCGAGCGGTGCTGGGGGACGGCCATACCGCGCACGGTCATCGTGCCGGTGTCCGGGCTGGTCAGGCCGAGCAGCATCCGGATCGTCGTCGTCTTGCCGGCGCCGTTGTGCCCGAGAAATCCGTAGGCGCAGCCGCGCGGGACGCTCAGCGTCACGCGGTCGACGGCGAGACGCTCGCCGAATCGCTTGGTGAGCTCGCGGGTCTCGATGATGGCGTCAGTGGACATCTGGACTGGAGTGTCGCGTTCGCGCGGGACGCTGTCATCACCGGCACGAATGATCGTCGGCTCCGGCGCTGGGCGGAGCGCTCGGCGACCGCCTCCCCCGTCAGGCGGATGCGCCCGGCGCGATCAGGCCGCTTTCGTAGGCCAGCACGACGGCCTGCACGCGGTCGCGCAGGCCGAGCTTCGTCAGCACATTGGAGACGTGCGTCTTGACCGTGGCGTCGCCGACGACGAGCAACTCGGCGATCTCGGCGTTGCTGAGGCCGCGGGCCAGCAGTTCGAAGACCTCGCGCTCGCGCTCGGTCAGTTCGGTGAACGCGGCGGGCGTGGTTGTCGCGCTGGCCGGCAGACGCCGTCCGACCCGGTCCAGCAGCCGCCGCGTGACGGCCGGGGAGAGCAGCGCCTCGCCGGCTCCGATGATGCGCACGGCCCGCACGAGCTCCTCGGTCGGTACGTCCTTGAGGACGAAGCCGCTCGCACCGGCGCGCAGCGCCTCGATGATGTAGTCGTCGAGCCCGAAGGTCGTCAGGATCAGCACGCGATGACCGGCGAGCCGGCGCGTCGCCTCGATGCCGTCGAGCACCGGCATGCGGATGTCCATCAGCACGACGTCTGGCCGCAGACGGCGGGCGAGCTCGACGGCCTGCTCTCCGTCCGCCGCCTCGCCAACCACCTCCATGTCGCCGGTGGCCTCCAGCACGGCCCGGAAACCGGCGCGCATCAGCGGCTGGTCGTCGGCGATCAGCAACCTCAGGCGCGGGCTCACAGCGGCAGCACCGCATGCACGGCGTAGCCGCGTCCGTCGGCACCGCGGCCCGCCTCGAGCGTTCCGCCGAACAGCGCGACCCGCTCACGCATCCCGACGAGACCATGGCCCGGCCCGCCGTCCGTGCTCGCGCCGGTACCGTCGTCGATGACCGAGAGCTCGAGGGCGTCGCTCGCGTAGCGCACGCGCACGTCGGTGCGCAGCGCCCGCGCATGCTTGATCACGTTGGTCAGCGCCTCCTGCACGATCCGATAGGCCGAAAGATCGACGCCCGCCGGCAACGAGCGCGGCTCGCCCTCGACGGCGAGCGCGACCTGCAGGCCGGCGCCGCGGGCGCGCTCGAGCAGCCCGGGCACGTCTCTGATCCCCGGCGCCGGCGCCCGCTCGGGCGCCGCATCGCTCTGCGGGCGCAGCACGCCGAGCATCCGATGCATCTCGGTCAGCGCCTCGCGACCGATCGTCGCTATCTGCGCACCCGCCGCATCGCGCGCCGCGCCCTCGAGCGCGCCCAGCGCCTGCGCCTGCACGACCATCAGGCTGACCCCGTGGGCGACGACGTCGTGCAGCTCGCGCGCGATCCGCACACGCTCGTCGGCGACGGCGTGCTCGGTCAGCAGCAGCTGCTCACGCTCGAGCTGGCTGGCCCGGTCCTGCAACGAACCGACGTAGGCGCGACGCGCGGCGAGGTAGAGCCCGGCGGCGATCGCCAGGCCGACCGCGATCACCTTTGAGACGAGCGGCTGGAAGCCGCTCGTCAACGTGCCGTGCAGGGCAAGGCCGCCGAGCAGCGCGAGCACCGTCGCGGTCGCGGCGATCGCCACCTCGCGACGGTCGCAGCGCAGCGCGACGTTGAACGTCGCGAACAGCAGCGGCAGGGTCACCGCGGGCGTGTTGGGGTTCGCGAGCGCGACGGCACCGATCAGCACGAGGACGGCGAGCGCATGGCGGCGCCGGACGGCCAGTGCTCCGACCGCGAGCAGCGCGGTCGCCAGGTTGACAAAAGAGCGGGCGTGCAGGACCGGCGCGTGGTCGGGGCCGGCGAACACGATCGCTCCCATCGCGACGAAGCCGAGCCCGACGAGGATGGCGGCTTCCGCGAGCCAACCGGGAAGCGGCCGTGGCGGTGATCTCACGACCGAAGCGTAGTCCCGGCATGCACCGCCGTGCATCGGCCGCGCGGCGGAGGAGCCCCTCAACCATCCGGTGGAGCAGCGCCGCGGCACACCGCGCGGGTGGGGGCAACGCGCGGCGTGGAGGTATCGTTGCGCAGCCATGGCCGCCGCCGTCACGACCAAGGTCACCGAGCTGCCCGCCTCGCGCGTGCGCGTCGAGGTCGAGGTGCCTCCTGGGGAGGTAGCGCGCGCACTCGACGCGGCGGCGTCGCGGATCGGCCGCGATCTCAAGCTGGCCGGCTTTCGCAAGGGCAAGGTGCCGGCGCCCGTGGTGATCGGCCGGATGGGACGGGAGGCGGTCCTTGACGAGGCGGTGCGCGAGCGTCTGGGCCGCTGGTATACGGCCGCGATCGGTGACGCCCGGATCGTCGCGATCGGCGAGCCGGAGCTGGAGCTCGGCGAGCTGCCGGCTGAGCACGAGCCGTTCACGTTCTCGATCGAGATCGGCGTCCGGCCGGTGGCGTCGCTCGCCGACTGGCGCGGCATCGAGGCGCCGCGTCGAGAGCCGGCCGTCGACGAGGAGACGGTCGATCTCCAAATCGAGCAGGCGCGCGAGCGGCTTGCGCGCCTGGACACGGTCGAGCGCGCCGCGGCCAACGGCGACTTCGTGGTGCTCGACTACGCCGGCACGATCGACGGCGAGGCGATCGAGGGCGGACAGGCTCGTGCCCAGCTGGTCGAACTCGGTGCGGGTCGCCTGATTCCCGGCTTCGAGGAAGGTCTCCTCGGCGCACGTGCCGGCGAGGAGCGCACCCTCCAGCTGCGCTTCCCGGACGAGTACGGCGCCGCCGAGCTGGCCGGGCGCGACGCGGTCTTCGTGATCAGCGTCGCGGAGGTGCGGGAAAAGGTGCTACCGGAACTCGACGACGACTTCGCCGTCGACGCCGCGGGCTTCGACACGTTGGCGGAGCTACGCGAGGATCTGCGTGCGCGGTTGCTCGAGGCGGACGCGAGCGCCGCCGAGCGCGAGTTTCGCGAAGCCGTGCTCGACGCCGCCGCCGACGCGGCCACGATCAGCGTTCCCGACGCGCTGATCGAAGCGCGGGCGAAGGAGGCGTGGGAACGCCGGCTGCACGCGCTCTCGCATCGCGGCATCAGCAAGGACGCCTTCCTGCAGATCAGCGGCTCGAGCGAGGAGGAGGTGCTGGCCGCCGCGCGACCGAGCGCGGAGCGCGCGCTGCGCGCCGAGGCGGTGATCGCAGCGATCGTTGCGGCCGAGGCGATCGAGCCGACCGAGGAGGAGCTGCTCGCCGCGCTCGAGCGCAGCGTCGAGCCCGACGAGAACGGGCGCGTCCCGGAGCCCAAGAAACTGCTGGCTCAGGTGCGCAGGTCCGGGCGGCTCGACGATCTCCGCGACGATGTGGCCGCCGAACAGGCGCTGGAGCGGCTCGTCGCGTCGGCCGTCGCGATCACCCCGGAGCGTGCCGCGGCGCGCGGCAAGCTCTGGACGCCCGGGTCCTAGCGCACCCGGCATATCGGGACAACGTCCAGCACCGTCACGAGCGACGAAGCGCGGTTGGTAGACTCGGCTCGGAGGCGGTGCTGCTTTGCACTTGCCGGGAGGAATCGAGCCGGGCAAGCGAAACAAAGCGAGGACCATGAGCCCACTGATCCCGATGGTTGTCGAACAGACCTCCCGTGGGGAGCGCGCGTTCGACATCTACAGTCGCCTGCTCAACGAGCGGATCATCTTTCTGGGCACGCCGATCGATGATCAGATCGCCAACCTGATCGTCGCGCAACTGCTGCACCTCGAGAGCGAGGATCCCGAGAAGGACATCTCGCTGTACGTCAACTCGCCCGGCGGGTCGGTCTACGCCGGGCTGGCGATCTACGACACGATGCAGTTCGTCAAGCCCGACGTGCAGACGATCTGCGTCGGGATCGCGATGTCGATGGGGGCGCTGCTGCTCGCCGGCGGCGCTCATGGCAAGCGGATGGCGCTGCCGAATGCGAAGATCCTGATCCACCAGGTCAGCTCGAGCTTCCAGGGCCAGGCGACCGACATCGAGATCCACGCGCGCGAGATCATCGACGTGCGCCGCCGCCTCGACGAGATCATCGCCCTGCACACCGGCAAGTCCGTCGAAGAGGTCAAGAAGGACACCGAACGCGACTACTTCATGAGCTCGGCGGAAGCGACCGAGTACGGCATCATCGACCGCGTGATCACGGAGCATTGAGTTAGGCACGATGGCTCGGCCGACCGATTCCAACGAGCAGCTGCTGTGCAGCTTCTGCGGTAAGTCCCAGCGCCAGGTCAAGAAGCTGATCGCCGGCCCGGGCGTCTACATCTGCGACGAGTGCATCGACCTCTGCAACGAGATCATCGATGAGGAGCTGGTCGCGCCGCCCAGCTTCGACATCTCCGATCTGCCCAAGCCGCGCGAGATCTACAGCGTCCTGGACGAGTACGTGATCGGGCAGGAGAACGCCAAGCGCACGCTCTCGGTGGCGGTCTACAACCATTACAAGCGCGTCCAGATGATGGCCGTCGACGACGCCGAGATCGAACTGCAGAAGTCGAACATCCTGCTGCTCGGCCCGACCGGCTGCGGCAAGACGCTGCTGGCGCAGACGCTCGCACGGATCCTCAACGTGCCGTTCGCGATCGCCGACGCCACCGCGCTGACGGAGGCGGGCTACGTCGGCGAGGACGTCGAGAACATCCTGCTGAAGCTGATCCAGGCCGCCGACTACGACGTCAAGAAGGCCGAGACCGGGATCATCTACATCGACGAAGTCGACAAGATTGCGCGCAAGGCCGACAACCCCTCGATCACCCGCGATGTCTCCGGGGAGGGAGTCCAGCAGGCGCTGCTCAAGATCCTCGAGGGAACGTCGGCCTCGGTGCCGCCGCAGGGCGGGCGCAAGCACCCACACCAGGAGTTCCTGACGATCGACACGACGAACATCCTGTTCATCTGCGGCGGGGCGTTCGCGAACCTGGACCGCGTGATCGAACGCCGCATCGGCCACAAGGGGATCGGCTTCGGCGCCGCGATCGCCTCCCGCGAGCACAAGGACACCGGCGAGATCTTCGAGAACTGCCTGCCGGAGGATCTCGTCCTCTACGGGCTGATCCCGGAGTTCATCGGCCGGCTGCCGGTGATGTCAGCCGTCCACCAACTGACCCACGACGACCTCGTCGCGATCCTCACCGAACCGCGCAACGCCCTGGTCAAGCAGTTCCAGCGCTTCTTCTCCTTCGACGGAATCGAGCTGGTGTTCTCCGACGATTCACTGGTCGCGGTCGCCGAGAAGGCGCTCGAGCGCGAGACCGGCGCGCGTGGGCTGCGCTCGATCATCGAGGAGGTGTTGCTCGAAGTGCAGTTCGAGCTGCCCTCGCGCCGCGACGTGAAGAAGTGCGTGGTCACGCGCGAGACGGTCGAGAAGGGTCTGACGCCGACCCTCGTGACCGAGGCGGTGGCGGAGGAGCCCGCCGCGGCGGGCGACTCGCTCGAAGAAGCGGGCTGATGCTCCCAGCCGGTTCCGCGGCCGCCCGCCAGCCACGGATACCTGCCGTAGGCCGCCCGTAGACTCTCGGCCCGTGGTTGAGAGCCGCTGCGAAAACGCCTCGTGCACGTCTGCCCGGTCCTCGGGATGAGCTCTGAGCCGCGCGCGATCTCCGAGCTGCGGACGCGCACCCGCTTCGAACCGGCAGCGGTCGAGCCGGCGCTGATCCGCGCCTGGCTCGAGTCCGGGTTGTTCCACCCGGAGCCCGAGGGAGAGGCGTCCGAGAACTACTCGATCGCGATCCCGCCGCCGAACATCACCGGTGCGCTGCACATGGGGCACGCGTTGAACGGCGCGATCCAGGACACCCTGATCCGCTACCACCGGATGCTGGGGCGGCGGACGAAGTGGATCTTCGGCACCGATCACGCGAGCATCGCGACGCAGCGACAGGTCGAGCGCGAGCTGGAGAGCCTGGGGACGAGCCGAGAGGAGCTCGGACGCGAGGCGTTCATCGAGCGGGTCTGGAGCTGGCGGGAGCGCTACGGCGCGACGATCGTTGAGCAGTACAAGCGGCTCGGGGCCTCCTGCGACTACCGCGACGAGCGCTTCACCCTCGACCCGGACTACGCCGATGCGGTGCTGGGCGTGTTCGTCGAGCTCCATGAGCGCGGCTACCTCCACCGTGATCACTACATGGTCAACTGGGATCCGGGCAGTGGCTCGGCGATCTCGGACCTCGAGGTCGAGGAGCGCGAGGAGACCGACACCCTGTACTCGATCGCCTACCCGCTGGCCGACGGCTCCGGCGAGCTGGTCGTCGCCACGGTGCGCCCGGAGACGATGCTGGCCGACAGCGCGGTTGCGGTCAATCCGGCGGACGAGCGCTACGCCGAGCTGGTCGGCGCGGAGGCGGTGCTCCCGTTGGTCGGACGACGGCTGCCGGTCATCGCCGACGACTACGTCAAGCCCGACTTCGGCAGTGGGGCGCTCAAGGTCACGCCCGGCCATGACCCCAACGACTTCGAGATCGGCCGTCGCCACGGGCTGCCGGAGTACTCGGTGATCGGCGAGGACGGGCGAATGACCGCGGAGGCAGGCGAGGCGTTCGCCGGGCTGACCGTCGCCGAGGCGCGCACGGCGGTCGTCGCGGCGCTCGAGCAGGAGGGGGCGCTGCGAGGCCGTGAGCCCTACACCCACGCGGTGCCCTACTCGCACCGCTCCGGTGCGCGGATCGAGCCGCTGATCTCGCTGCAGTGGTTCATGCGCATGGACGAGCTCGCGGGCCCGGCGATCGAGTGCGTGCTCGACGACCGCGTGCGTTTCCACCCGGGACGCTGGAAGCAGGTGTATCTCGACTGGATGGGCGCCATCCGGCCCTGGTGCGTGTCGCGTCAGCTGTGGTGGGGCCATCGGCTGCCGGTCTACTACTGCGACGCCTGCGAGGAGACCTACGTGGCACGTGTCCGACCCGAGCGCTGCGGGGCCTGCGACGGGCCGCTGCGCCAGGACGAGGACGTGCTCGACACGTGGTTCTCGAGTGCTCTGTGGCCGTTCGCGACGCTCGGCTGGCCTGAGCCGACGGCCGCGCTGCGGGCCTTCTACCCGACCGATGCCCTGGTGACCGCGCGCGAGATCATCTTCCTCTGGGTTGCGCGGATGATCATGATGGGCCTGCAGTTCACCGGGGAGGTGCCGTTTGCCGACGTGTACGTGCACGCGGTCATCCAGGCACCCGACGGGCGGCGGATGTCCAAGTCGCTGGGCACCGGGATCGACCCGCTCGAAGAAATCGAGCGCCGCGGAGCCGACGCCGTTCGCTTCGGCATGCTCGCGATGTCCTCGACCCAGGACGTGCGCTACAACGTCGAGAAGATCGAACAGGGCGAGCGGCTCGCCAACAAGCTGTTCAACGCCGCTCGGTTCGTGCTGCTCGGCATCGGTGAGCACCCCGGACCCGCGGCGCCGATCCCGACGGCCGTCGAGGACCGCTGGATCCTCTCGCGCCTGGAGCGCTTCGAGCTTGAGCTTGCGCAGCGGATCGAGAGCTACGACTTCCCCCGCGTCGCGCTTGCGCTCTACGACTTCGTCTACGGAGAGCTGTGCGACTGGTACATCGAGCTGGTCAAGAGCCGGATCGAGGAGCCGGAGCTGCGCGCCACGCTGCGCTTCGTGCTGCGCGAGACGCTGCAGGTCGCCCATCCGGTGATGCCGTTCGTCACCGAGGAGCTGTGGCAGTACGTGCGCGAGCCGGACGAGGGGCTGCTCGCCGGCGTGGCGCGCGCGCCGCGCGAGGGCTCGGCGATCGACGCCGACGCGGAGGCGGCGCTGGAGCGGGTGATCGGCGCGACGCAGGCGGTGCGGCGCTGGCGCAACGAGGTCGGCGTGGCGCCGGGCGTGACCGTCGCCGCGCGCCTCGAGGCCGACGGCTACGCGGAGCTGCGGCCGCTGCTCGCGCGGATCGCGCGCTTGGACCTGCGCGAGGATGGCGGCGACGGCGTCACCAGCGTGGCGATTCCGGGGGGCGCGCTGGCGATCCTCGAAGGGGTGGACCTCGCTGCGCACGAGCAGCGGCGGGAGCGCGAACGCGCCAGGCTCGCCGCGGAGATCGAGCGATTGCGGGCGAAGCTCGCCAACGATGCCTTCGTGGCCAACGCCCCGCCCGCCGTCGTCGCCGCGGAACGCGAGAAGCTGGCGCGACTCGAAGCGGAGCTTGACGCGCTGTGAGCTCGCCCGATCCGCGTGTCGGCTGGAGTGCGGTCGACGCCGAGCGCTACCTGCTGGGGCGTGAGCGATTTGGCATGCGCTTCGGCCTCGATCGGATGCGACGGCTGCTCAACGTGCTCGAGCTGCCCGAGGTCTCGTTCCCGACGATCCACGTTGTCGGCACCAACGGCAAATCCTCGACGACGCGGATGACCGCTGCGCTGCTCGAGCGCTGCGGCCTGCGCACCGGCTGCTTCACCTCGCCGCACCTGCTCAGCTACCGCGAGCGGGTCCGGATCCGGGAGCGCGACATCGCGCCCGAGGCGTTCGCGGCGGCGATCGCGCGGACGGTGCACGCGGCCGAACTGGTCGATCGCACCGCCTCGCCGACCGGCGACGTCGTGACACAGTTCGAGCTGCTCACGGCCGCCGCGCTGTGCGAGTTCGAGGCGGTTGGCGTCGATGTGGCGGTGCTCGAAGCCGGCCTCGGCGGGCGCTACGACGCGACCAACGTCGTCGACTCGCGGGTCGCGGTGCTGACCAACGTAGGGCTCGAGCACACGCGCTACCTCGGTCCGACGGTGACCGCCATCGCGCGCGAGAAGCTCGACGTCGTGCGCCCCGGAGCGACGCTGGTGCTCGGTGCCGACATCGACCCCGACGCGCTCGCGCTGGCGCGGTCGACGGTTGCCGAGCGCGGCGCGACCTTGCTACAGGCTGAGGCTGAGGTTGAGGTTGAGCTTCGAGCCGGCGGCGGCTACCAGAGCCGCAACTTTGCCACCGCGTGCAGCGCTGCGCGGGTGTTTCTGGGGCGTGAGCTCGACCCCGCCGCCGTCGCGGCGGTGGCCGGGGCGCTGGTGGTGCCAGGCCGCTTCCAGGTGCTCGACGGCACGCCGGTGACGCTGCTCGACGGCGCCCACAACGACGGGGGCATCGAGGCGCTGGCGGCCTCGCTACCCGGATTCGCGGCCGGCCGGCGGCTCGTCGCGGTGGTTTCGATCCTCGACGACAAGGATGCCGCGGGAATGCTTCGCCGGCTGCTCGTACACTGCGACGCAGTGGTGTGTACGGCTTGCACGAGCCCGCGGGCGCTCCCCGCGGCGACGCTCGCCTCGCTCGTCGGACAGATCGGCGACGTTGGCGCGACGGTCGTCATGGGGCCACACCGCGCGCTCGCGCGGGCGCGCGAGCTGGCCGGCGAGGACGGCGTCGTCCTGGCCACCGGCTCGATCTATCTGATCGCCGACCTGTTGCGCCCGGAGGGCGCGCGCGGAGGCTCGACGCTGTGAACGACGACGACGGACCGTCACTGATACTGATGATCGGCGCGGTCGCGCTGGTGGTCGCGCTGGTGATCCTCGTGTTCGTCGGACTCGGCTACCTGTTCGGTCGGTTGGTCCTGTAGGTCGGCCCGCTACACTCGCCAAAAGATGCCTGCAACGCTCGCATATTTTGGAATCGCGAACGACGGCGTGAATCTCGCCATCAACCTGCTGGTCCTGTTCCTCGTGATCATCTGGCTGGCGATGATCTACTGGACCCGCTCCGACGCCAAGCGCCGGATCGCCGATCCGGTGCTCGTGGTGTGCGCGACGGCCTCGGCGCTGTTCCCGTTCGTCGGGACGATCGTCTACATGATCGTGCGCCCGCCCGAGTACCTCGAGGACATTCGCGAGCGCGAGCTGGAGATGCAGGCCGCGGAGGGGCGGCTCGCGCAGCTCTCCTACTTCGCCTGCCAGCACTGCGGCCAGGAGGTCGAGAAGGACTACCTGATCTGCCCAAGCTGCCACAGCCGCCTGCGCGACCCATGCGCCAGCTGCCAGCGACCGCTCGAGATGACCTGGAGCGTCTGTCCGTACTGCGAGGCGCCCGTCGCCGGCGGCCGCAGCCCCTCAGCGCGGCGCCGGCGCGAGGCGCTCGCCGGCGAGGTGCCGCCCAGCAGTTAGCGTTCGCCGCGGCAGCGACTCACGACCCAAGGAGACCGTCCCGATGGAACGCACGCTCGTTCTCGCCAAGCCCGATGCCTATGCCCGCCGCCTGAGCGGCGAGATCCTCGCTCGCTTCGAGCGCAAGGGCCTCGTGCCCGTCGCACTGCGCGTGCTGACGATGAGCCGCGAGCTCGCCGAACGCCACTACGCTGAACATCTCGAGAAGCCGTTCTTCGGCGAACTGGCCGACTTCATCACCTCCGGCCCGCTCGTCGCGATGGTGCTCGAGGGGCCCTCGGCGATCACCGCGGCGCGACAGGTGATCGGGGCGACCAACCCGATCGAGGCCGCGCCCGGTTCGATCCGCGGCGAGCTGGCGATCGCCACCGGCGAGAACCTCGTGCACGGCTCCGACGGGCCCGAGTCCGCGGCCCGCGAGATCGCGATCTTCTTTCCCGATCTGTAGACGAGGTGGTCGCTGGCGGGCGTCATCTCGTGCTGGCGTCGCGCTCGCCGCAGCGACGCGCGATCCTCGAGGCGCTCGGTGTCGCGTTCGTCGTCCGCCAGGCCGCCTTTTCCGAGGCCGGCAGTGGCGCCGGGGAGCGGGTGGCCAAGGCCAACGCCCTCGGCAAGGCGCTGGCCGTGGAGCGTGCAGCCGGTGATGTGGTGCTCGGCGTCGACACCGTCGTCTCGCTCGGTGGACGCCTCCACGGCAAGCCGCCGGACGCCGCGGCGGCACGCGAGACGCTGCAGGCGCTGTCCGGCACCACGCACACCGTGGTCAGCGGGCTCGCGCTGGTCGGGCTGGAGGACTCGCCGCGTGTCGCGGCGTGCGTGACCGAGGTGACCTTTCGCTCACTGCAGGGGCCGACGATCGACTGGTACCTGGCAAGCGGCGAATGGCGCGAGCGCGCCGGCGGGTACGCCATCCAGGGCGCGGGCGCCGCGCTCATCGAGTCGATCTCGGGCGACTGGACCAACGTCGTCGGCCTGCCGGTCGGCACTCTGCTCGATCTGCACCCGGCGCTGCTGGCCGC
>Ga0307373_10003787_pt1 | contig 25975 bp, 26 predicted proteins | sample OX2MG_FD_202534 | JGI IMG/M metagenome (GOLD analysis project Ga0307373, IMG submission 202534) | Soil microbial communities from Risofladan, Vaasa, Finland - OX-2 | ecosystem: Environmental > Terrestrial > Soil > Coastal area > Acid sulfate soil | place: Finland: Risofladan, Vaasa | collected...
ATCATCGCGATCGGGTTCTGCCACCTGCTCAACGACATGATGCAGTCGCTACTGCCGGCGATCTATCCGAACCTGCAGATCAAGTTTGCGCTCAGCTTCGCGCAGATCGGGCTGGTGACGCTGGTGTACCAGAGCACCGCCTCGATCCTGCAGCCGCTGGTGGGCCTGTATGCCGATCGGCGGCCCGCGCCGCTGGCGCTGCCCGGCGGCACGCTGTTCTCGCTGGCCGGGCTGCTGGTGCTGTCGGCCGCGAATCACTATGTGCTGCTGCTGGCCGGGGCCATGCTGCTGGGGATGGGCTCGTCGATTTTTCATCCGGAATCCTCGCGCGTCGCGCGCATGGCTTCAGGCGGGCGCTACGGGCTGGCGCAGTCCTCGTTCCAGGTCGGCGGCAACACCGGCCAGGCGCTGGGCCCCCTGGCCGCCGCGCTGGTGGTGGTGCGCTGGGGCCAGTCCAGCCTGGCTTTCTTCGCGCTGCTGTCGTTGCTGTCCTGCGCGATCCTGTGGAACGTCGGCATGTGGTACCGGCATCATGGCCTGGCGCGGCTGCGCTATGCCGCCAGCCTGCCGGCGGCGAGCATCGAGCTGCCGCGCGGCGCCGTCAGGAGCGCGCTGCTGGTGCTGATGGCGCTGGTATTCTCCAAGTACGTCTACCTCGCCAGCCTGGGCAGCTACTACACGTTCTATCTGATCCACCGTTTCGGCGTGTCGGTGCAGAACGCACAGCTGCACCTGTTCGTGTTCCTGTCCGCCGCCGCGGTCGGCACCTTCATCGGCGGCCCGCTCGGCGATCGCTTCGGGCGCCGCTACGTGATCTGGCTGTCGGTGCTCGGTCCGTTGCCGTTCACGCTGCTGCTGCCGCATGCGAGCCTGTTCTGGACTGGACCGCTCACGGTAATGATCGGGTTGATCCTGGCCTCGGCCTTCCCGGCCATCGTCGTGTTCGCGCAGGAACTGCTGCCGGGCAAGGTCGGCATGGTCTCGGGCATGTTCTTCGGCTTCGCCTTCGGCGTGGCTGGCCTGGCAGCGGCGCTGCTCGGCGCGCTCGCCGATGCCACCAGCATCGAATTCGTCTACCGCGTGTGTGCGTTCATGCCGATCATCGGTGTGCTCGCCGGTCTGCTGCCGGACATCGATGGGCCGCGCGGCGGCGCACATACCGGCGGTGCGGCCCGGGCCGCGCGCGAGCCGCCCGCAGAGCTGCTGGGCTGATGGGCCGGCCCACCGGCCCCAGCTACGGCCTGGTGGGAGCGGCCAGCCGGCTTTATCGCGCATCATTCACCCGCTGCCTGCCGCTGGCGCTGATCGGGACCGTGCTCAGCGCTGCGGTCGGTGCGTACGGGAGCGCTCGCGTCAGCGTGCTGTCGCGGCAATTCGATGCGCTGATGAATGTGGATGCCAGTGCGCCGGACCGCCTCATCACGACATTCGGGCAGCTGCTCGGGGACGCACACGTGCTGGTGCGCTCACCGGGTGTGTGGGCGTCGTATCTGGGCGCGGCGCTGATCGTCCTCACCTTCCACGGCGCGCTGATCGCGCGGCAGCAGGCGGTGGCGCACGCGCAGGCCGATTCGCTGCCCGGAGCATTGCGCTGCGCGTGGCGTCGCCTGCCGCGCATCCTGCTGGTGCTCGCGATTTTCGCCGCAGCCGCTGCCGTCGCGGTGTGGGCGCTGCGGATCGCGAGCGATGCGGGACTGGCGACGCTTTCTGTGCTCGGGCTCATCCTGACCGCAGCGACATTCTGGTTGTGGGGTCGGCTGCAGCTGTGGCTGGTCGCGCTGTTCACCGAGGATACCGGCGCCATCGGGGCAATCCATCGCAGCTGGGTTCTGGTGCGGGGCCATTGGTTGCGCGCGTCGGCGCTGACGACCGTACCCTACCTTGTTATCTTTGCACTGTCGGGGATCGCGAGCCTGGCTGGGGCGGCGGCCGGCGGGCTGCTGCGCGCCGATGCCCCGGCGGCATCGGTGCTGACAGTGGTGCTATCGCTGGTCAGCGGCGCGCTCACACTGCCGATGCTGCCGGTGGTGTGGCTGGCTCTCTACCACACGCTCCGCGCGCACGCCGGCGACTCCGAGCCATGATGGGAATTTTGAGGACGAGGCCACGTTGACCGGGGACGGCTGGAGGTTCGCGGTGGCGACGGCCGAGTCCGACGAGGTTCTGTGGGGGGCTGACGGTTCACTGGGAAGCAGACAAAAAGAACCCCGCCAGCGGCGGGGTCGAGTTTTCGCAAACGCACAGGTCCATCGCCAGTGGACAATCAATGTTCGGCGGGTCTGAGTGTCCGGCCAATGGGCCTGGCCCGAAACGGCGGGCAAGGCGCGTCATTTCGCGCCCGAATACTCGCGGCAGTGCGTAAAAGTTTCGCCTGCCGCACCCGTGTCCACACCGACAGCCTGAGTTTCTCCCGTAAAGCGGTCAAATCCGTAGCTGTCAGATTGTCGCAGCACTTGATTGCAACGCAACAACCGAGAGTATGATAACGCGCCCCAGCCAGTAAGACCACAGTTATTGGGGACTTTTTTCCGCCCGAAGCTCTATAGGAGGGCGCCGTCACGCCTCTGATTCTGTAAAACGTGGCGAGGATCACACAAAGCAAGGTCGCCGCTCAGAAGGCCGGGATACCGGTGATTGCGCGGCCGACGACGAGCTGGTGGATGGTCTGCGTGCCCTCATAGGTCACGACGCTTTCGAGGTTGAGCATGTGCCGGATCGCTGCATGCTCGACGCTGATGCCGGCGCCGCCGAGCAGATCGCGGCAGTCGCGCGCGATCTCGAGCGCCGCGCGGCAGTTGTTCCACTTCGCCAGGGAGATCTGCGCCGGCGTCAACCGTCCTGTGTCCTTGAGCTGCGCGAGCCGCAGCGCCAGGAGCTGCCCGGCGCATAGCGAACGCACCATCTCGGCGAGCCGAACCTGCACCATCTGCGTGCATTGCAGCGGCCGGCCGAACAGCGTGCGCTCGGCTACATGCGCTCGCACCTCGGACAGGCAGGCCTGGGCGGCACCGATTACCCCCCAGCAGATGCCATAGCGCGCCTGCGACAGGCACGACAGCGGCGCGCCGATGCCCAGTGCACCGGGCAGCGCCGCCTCGGCGGGCAGTCGCAACTCATCGAAGAACAGTGCGCCGGTGCTCGAGGCCCTCAGGCTGAATTTGTGGCCGATCGGCTGCGCCGCGAGCCCCGGGGTGCCACGTTCGACCAGGAAGCCGCGCACACCGTCCTCGCAGCGGGCCCACACCAGTGCCACGTCGGCGATTGGGGCATTGGTAATCCACATCTTGGAGCCGTTGAGCACCCAGCCGCCGCCGTGACGGCGTGCCGTGGTATGCAGGTTCGCCGGGTCGGAACCGCCGTGCGGCTCGGTCAGGCCGAAGCAGCCGATCGCCTCGCCACGGGCCATCGATGGCAGCCAGCGCTGCTTGTGCTCCTCGCTGCCGTAGCGATGGATCGGATACATGCACAGGCTCGACTGTACCGAGACCAGGCTGCGCAGTGCGCTGTCGCCGCGCTCGAGCTCGCGGCAGATGAGCCCATAGCTGACAGCGCCGAGCCCGGCGCAGCCGTAGCCGTGCAGGGTCGCGCCGAATACGCCCAGCTCGGCCAGCACCGGTACCAGCTCGCGCGGAAAGCGACCGATCTCGAAGCACTCGGCAATGATCGGCAGCACGTGCTCATCGACGACGCGCGCCACCGCGTCGCGGGTGATGCGCTCATCGTCGCCCAGGCTGGCATCGAGGTACAGGAAATCCAGCGCGTCCGCTTCCTGCGGTACATTCTCGCTGGCAGGCGGAAGGCTCGATGGGCTCATTGCTTCGGCTCCCCCTTCCGTTTGCTCTAAGATCACTCCCCAATGATGCACCAATCGGAAGCTGACGTGATTGGCCACTGCCGTGCTCGCCGTCTGGCCGCTGCCTTCGGCGCTGCAGGCGCCATCGGTGCACTCGCCGCCATGCTGCTATTCACACCGTTGTTGCCGGCCGCTGCCGCTGCCAACGGCCCTGCCCGCGCGCCTGAGCCCGCCAGCCGGCGAGAGCTAGCGCGTGCCGAGGTACAGCTGAAGCGTCAGCTTGCCCGGCTGCCGGCGGACAGCGGCGTACAGGTGCTGCGCCGGCCGGATGGCGTGGTGTTGCGAGTGCCGGCACGGGTGCTGTTCGCCCCCGATAGTGCAACGCTGCGGCGTGGGGACGCGAGTGCCACCCGGGCACTCACCGTCGCGGCGCGGCTGCTGCAACGGCGGCGGCGTCTGGCCGCGCAGATTGACGTTTATACCGACGACATCGGCGGTGCCGCGCTGAACCTGGGTTTCTCCGAGCAGCGTGCGCAGGCGCTGGCCGCGGCGCTGCACGCCGCCGGTGTCGCCGCCATACGAATACGGGCGCACGGCGAGGGTCTTGCGGATGCCCTCGCCAGCAATGACACGCCCGAGGGTCGCATCCGGAACCGTCGCGTGGAGATCGTGTTCGAGTCGGCCGGCGCGCTTGCGGCGGAGGCGCCCGCGCGGCCCGTCGCGGCTAGAACACCCGCTGCGCCGACGCCCGCTGCGTCGCTCAAATCGGGGCTGGCAACAGCCCCCGCAGGCGGCTGATCGCACCGGCCTCGATCTGGCGGATGCGCTCGGCCGAGACGCCGTACTCATCGGCCAGCTCGTGCAGCGTGGCCTTGTCGTCGCTCATCCAGCGGCGGCGAAGGATCGTGCGACTGCGGTCATCCAGCCTCTCCATCGCGGCCGACAACTGTTCGGAGGAGGAAGCAGCCCACTCTTCATCCTCGACCTGCTCGGCCGGATCGGCATCGGGCGCAGGCAGGTACGCCGAGGGCCCATAGCCGCCGTCGTCCTCGCCCTCCTCCGTGCCGGTCTCGAATGGCAGATCGCGGGCTGACAGGCGCCGCTCCATTTCGGTCACCTCGGCCACCGTCACGCCCAGTTCCATGGCCACCGCGCGGGTTTCCTCCGGGCTCAGCCAGGCCAGGTTTTTCTTCATGCGACGCAGGTTGAAGAACAGCTTGCGCTGCGCCTTGGTGGTCGCCACTTTGACCAGGCGCCAGTTGCGCAGCACGTGCTCATGGATTTCGGCGCGGATCCAGTGCACCGCGAACGACACCAGTCGAACGCCGATGCTGGGATCGAAGCGCTTGACGGCCTTCATCAGGCCGATATTGCCTTCCTGCACCAGGTCGTTGAGGGGCAGGCCGTAACCGGAGTAGCCGCGGGCGACATGCACCACGAAGCGCAAATGCGACAGTATCAGCTCACGAGCCGCAGACAGATCGTCGTTGCGGCGAAACCGGTGTGCCAACTCCTGCTCGCGCTCACGGCTGAGCACCGGAATGCGGCTCACGCGTTCCAGGTAGGCATCGAAGCTTCCGATCGGCCCCGCCAGGCCAAGGCCAGCGCTCTGCGCGATCAGGGCAGTCTGAGCATTCATCGTTCCGCGATCCTCGTGTCCGTCCTCGTGACTCAAACCCGACGGTCAATCTTAGCACTCTTGGCGGTCGAGTGCTAACGCCTGTGCCAGCCGGGCATACTGTGATTCGACTGCCGGAGTGGTTGCAGGTTCCGGCTCAACCTTATAACTCAATCAGTTAGCGTGACAGTGCGGGTCATACGTGCCGGCGGGGCAAGGTGCGCGCGAGCTGCCGTCCGGCCGCTATCGCGGCGCCCAGCCAGCCCAGGGCCGCACCGGCGCCGAGGAGCATGCCGAGATCTCGCGCACTGGGGCCGTGCAGCGCGAAGGCACCGCCATAGGCCGCCGCCAACCGTTGTGCCTGGTCGGCCAGGATAGCCCCTGCCATGGCCACGATGGCCCATGCAACCAGTCCCGCGCCCAGCCCATAGAGCACGCCGGCGTACAGGAACGGGCGGCGCACAAAGGCGTTGCTGCCGCCGACGAGTCGCGTGACTTCAATCTCGGCGCCGCGGCTGGCGATCTCCAGCCGGATGGTATTGCCAATCACTGCGACCGCCCCGGCCGCCAGCAACGCCGCGCTGATCAAAAGCCCGCGGCGCGCCAGCTCGAGGATGGCGTGAAAGCGCACCGCCCAGTCGCGGTCGAGCTGAACCGAGTCGACCTCGGGCTCGGCCGCCAGCTGCGAGCGCAACGCGTCCAGCCGCGACGGCACTGCGGAGCTGGCGTTCGGCCGCACCTCGAGCACGGCCGGTAGTGGATTGTCGGGCAATATATCGAGCGCCGTGCCAACCCCGGCTTGCTTGCGCAGCTGCGCCAACCCCTGTGCGGCGGTGATCAGCGTCACGCTCGCCACGCCTGCGCGCGCGCGGGCATCGGCGGCGAGCGCGCGGGCGCGCTGCTCGCTCGTGCCGGGCTTCAGATAGACCGACAAGCCGATCGCGTCGGCAAAGCTGCCGCCGGCGGCGCGGATGTTGTCGACCACCACGTTGAGCGCCAGCGGCAATGCCAGCGCCAGGCTGATCGCCAGCACCGTCAGCGCCGTGGCGATACGGTGGCGTGCGAGGTGGCCGGCGGTGGACACCAGCGCGTGCCCGTGACGCGTGCCCCAGTTGAAAAGACGGCCGGTCATGGTGGCATGCGTGTCGGTCGGCCGCCGCGCTACCGCACCGCTGCGATCGCGGGCAGTACCGGTGAGGACGCGTCCAGGCTGCCGGACGCGAGCGTAATCTCGCGCAGCCCCGATTCGCGTACCAGGTGCACATCATGGGTCGCGATCATCACCGTGACACCCACCTCGTTGAAGCGCCTGAACAGGCCCATCACCTCGGCCGCGAGCGCCGCGTCGAGATTGCCGGTCGGCTCATCGGCGATCAGCAGCGGCGGCTTGCTGACTACCGCGCGGGCGATGCCGACACGCTGCTGCTCGCCAATGGACAGTTCCAGCGGCACCGAACGCTCCTTGCCGAGCAGGCCGACCTGGTCGAGCGCGGCGCGCACTCGCCGGTCGATTTCCCTGAACGACACGTCGGCGACGATCAGCGGCAGCGCGACGTTATCGAACACCGGCCGGTCCATCAGCAGTCGATGGTCCTGGAACACCACCCCCAGGCCGCGCCGGAACAGCGGGATGCGTCGCGCGGGCAGTTTCGCGGTGTTGATGCCGTTGACGGTGAGCACCCCTCGGGTGGGCCGTTCCAGCAGGGCGATCAGCTTCAGCACCGTGCTCTTGCCGGCACCGGAGCGGCCGGTCAGAAACGCCATCTCGCCGTTGGCGACCTCGAAACTCAGCTGCGAGAGCGCTTCGCGGCCGTTGGGGTAGCGCTTGCTGACACGCTCGAAGCGGATCACGCGGCTCCGGCCTCGCCCGCTGCCGCGCTATCGGCCTCGCTGCCGGCGTCGGCGGCACCGTCCACCAACGCGCTGGCAAACGCACGTGCATTGAATACGCCGAAATCCTCGGCGCCTTCACCCATGCCGATGAAGCGGATCGGCAGCGCCAGCTGCCGCGCGATCGCGACCACGATGCCACCGCGCGCGGTGCCATCGAGCTTGGTCAGAACCAGTCCGGTCACCCCGAGGGCGGCATGAAACTGCAGCGCCTGCGCGAGAGCGTTCTGTCCCTGGTTGGCATCGAGCACCAGCAACACCTCGTGCGGGGCGGTCGGCATGACCCGCTGGATCACGCGCCTGACCTTCCTGAGCTCATCCATCAGGTGCGTCTGGCTGTGCAGGCGGCCGGCGGTGTCGGCCAGGACCACCTCGATGCCACGCGCCTGCGCCGATTTGATCGCGTCGAACACCACCGCGCCGGGGTCCGCTCCGGCTTGCTGTGCGCTGAATTGCGCGCCGGTACGCTCGGCCCACACGGACAACTGTTCGACCGCGGCGGCCCGAAAGGTGTCGCCGGCGGCCAGCAGTACACTCATGCGCTCGGCCCGTAACCGTTGCGCCAGCTTGCCGATGCTGGTGGTCTTGCCCGAGCCGTTGACGCCGACCACCAGCACCACGTAGGGCTTTGTATTACGGTCCACCACCAGCGGGTGTTCGCAGGGCGCGAGCAGTTCGGTCAGCCGCCCGCGCAACGCCTCGAGCAGCGCCTCGACGTCATCGAGCTCGTGGCGGGCCACGCGCCGCTTCAGATCGCCGAGGATCTCTGCCGTGGCCTCGACACCGACATCGGCGCTCAGCAGCCGCGTCTCCAGATTCTCGAGCACCGCCGCATCGACCTTGCGCCCGCGCAGCAGGCTGCGCAGATCGCGCGCGATCGACACGCCTCCCCGGTTGAGGCGCGACTTGAGCCGGGCAAAGAAGCCCTTGGGTTCATCCGGCGGCGACATCGGAAAGATTGTCGCATGTCGCGGCGCCCGGTGAACAAGCCCGCACTGCGGTACGCTTGTGCGATGACGCCTCGTTCCGCTCCCGGCTCCGCCGGCTCCCATCGCACCCGCGGCCGCGAGGAGCGGCGCTTGCGCATCATCGGCGGACAGTGGCGCGGCCGAAAATTCCGCTTTCCGGCGCTGCCGCTACGGCCGACTCCGGATCGGGTGCGCGAGACGCTGTTCAACTGGCTGCAGGCGCACACGCCGGGTGCACATTGCCTGGATTTGTATGCCGGCTCGGGCGCCCTCGGCCTGGAAGCGCTGTCGCGCGGAGCCGCATCGGTGATCTTCGTCGAGCAGCAGCGCATCGCCGCCAGCGCGCTCGAACAGTTGCTGCGTGACTGGCAGGCGGAAGGTTGGAGCGTCGTGTGCGCGCAGGCGCGGCATTTTCTGGATGCACGCGGTGGCGTGCCGGGGGCCGTGTATCCAGCGCACGCCGCGCGCCCCGGGCACCCCGCGCATCCCGGCGCGCACCCCGCGGCGGCTGCGGCGCACACCGGCCCATTCGACCTGGTGTTTCTGGATCCGCCATTTAGCTCCGGAGAGCTGCCGGCGGTGCTGGCGGCGCTGGAGCACGGCTGGCTGGCGCCGGGCTGCCGCGTCTATGTCGAGCATGCGCGCGGCGAGCCGCTGCCGGCGCTGCCGGCGCCGTGGCAGGAGCTGCGGGCAGGCAGCGCCGGGGAGGTCAGGTATCATCTGCTCGGAGCTGCGGCGGGGGCGATATCCGGATGAAAACGAGCGCGGTCTATCCAGGGACGTTCGATCCCATGACGCGCGGACACGAGGACATCGTGCGCCGCGCCGCGCGTATCTTCGATCGCGTCGTGGTCGCGGTGGCCGCCAATCCCAACAAGACCCCGGCGTTCGACGTGGCTGAGCGCGTGCAGCTCGCGCGCGAAATGTTGGGCGATCTGGTCAATGTCGAGGTGATCGGCTACACCGGCCTGACGGTGGAATTTGCGCGCGCGCGCGATCTGGGCGTGATCGTACGCGGGCTGCGGGCGGTGTCGGATTTCGAGTTCGAGTTTCAGCTCGCCAACATGGGGCGGCACCTGCAGCCGGATATCGAGACAGTATTCATGGTACCGACCGAAAAATTCACCTTTATCTCCTCGACGCTGGTGCGCGAAATCGCCGCGCTCGGCGGCGACGTCGCGCACTTCGTGCACCCGCAGGTGCAGGCGGCGCTCGAGCGCAAGTACCGACGCTGAGCCGCGGTCAAACACCCCGGCTGCCAAAGGTCGCGCCGGGGCAGCTGACGAATGGTACATACTCTGCGTACGTCAACGCGCCGCGGAGCGCAGGCGCTGGCGCGCCTGCCGCGCGGCCGGTGCGACCTTCGCGGCGAGCGCGCGCACCGCGATGCGCGGCCGGCGCGCGCAGCGCGGCAGCTGGTCGATGCGCGACAGGTCGACCGCGCGCCACAGGTACCAGGCAGCGATGCTGCGGTAAGGCTTCCAGCGCTCGCCGTACGCGGCCAGCGCGCGCGGCAGCGGCAGGCCGCGCAGCCGGTAGGCCAGTCGAAAGCCATTGCGCACACCGAAATCATCGACCGGCAGCACGTCGGGCCGCTGCAGCTGGAAGATCAGCATCATCTCGACGGTCCAGCGGCCAATGCCGCGCACCGCCGTGAGCCGCTCGATGATCTCCAGGTCCGGAAGTAGAGCGAGCTCGGTCGCGCCCGGCACGACGCCGGCGAGTGTCTTGGCGGCCAGATCCTTCAGCGCGGCAATCTTCGCGAACGAGAAGCCCGCGGCACGCAGCCGCTGCGCGTCCGCGTCGAGCAGTTGCTGCGGTGAGGGTAGCGCCGAGCCGCCAAACAGCGCCGTGAAGCGCGCGAGGATGCGGGCCGCGGCAGTGCCATTCAACTGCTGGTGCGCGATCGCATGCACCAGCGACTCGAATGGATTGCGCAGCACTCCCGGTCCGATACGGCAGGGTCCAGCCGCCTCGATCAACCCGGCCATCACCGGATCGGCCGCGAGCACGCGGCGCACGGCGGCGCCGCTCTTCACAGCGGTGCCGCTCTTGCGGGGTTTCAGATGCGTTGACATGTGGGACAGAAATAACTGGAGCGCTGGCCCTGGGTGATTTTACGGATAAGGGTACCGCAGAGGCGGCAGGGCCGGCCATCGCGCTCGTAGACGTAGAGTTTCTGGCGGAAGGAACCCGGATTGCCGTCGGTGCCGACATAGTCGCGCAGGGTGGTGCCACCGGCGCGGATCGCGGCCGTCAACGCCGTGCGCACCGCGCGCACCAGGCGGGCGCAATCGGTGCGCGCGAGGCGACCGGCGGCGCGGCGGGGATGGATGCGAGCGCGGAACAGCGCCTCGTTCGCGTAGATGTTGCCGACGCCGCTCACCAGCCGCCCGTTCATCACCACCTGCTTGATGGCGGCGCGGCGGCCGCGGGTGATCCGGTGCAGATAATCGGCGTCGAAGGCTGCATCGAACGGCTCGGGCGCGAGCGAGCGCAGCAGACGGTGCTGCGCCGGATCCTCCGCGGTGTAGTGCAGGCTGCCGAAGCGGCGCGGATCGTTGAGCCGCAGCGTCGAGCCGCTCTCGAGCAGCAGGTCGAACTGGTCGTGCTTTCGCAGAGGGGCATCGGCCGGCAGGATGCGCAGGCTGCCGGACATTCCCAGGTGCAGGATCAGCGTGCCGTGTTCGAGCCTCAGCAGCAGGTACTTGGCGCGGCGGCCGACGCTGACGAGGCGCTCGCCGGCCAGATGAGCGGCCAGGGTGCGGTCGATCGGCCAGCGCAGCCGATGCTCATAGACACGCAGCTCGCGGATACGCGCGCCGCTGGCGGCGCGCTCGATGCCGCGCCGGGTGGTCTCGACCTCGGGTAGCTCAGGCACGCGGCGGCCCGCCGGCGGCAGAGCCCGCAGCGCTCCTACTTGATCTTGGTTTCCTTGAACGCGACGTGCTTGCGCGCCACGGCGTCGAACTTGCGTACTTCCATCTTGTCGGGATGCAGGCGCTTGTTCTTGGTGATCACATAGAACTGGCCGGTTCCGGCCGTGGACAGCAGCTTGATCTTTTCACGCATGGAGGCGACCTCAGATGCTCTGGCCGCGGCGGTGCATGTCCGCGAGCACGGCGTTCAAGCCCTTCTTCTCGATGGTGCGCATGGCTGCGGCCGAGACGCGCAGGCTCACCCAGCGCTTTTCATCCTCGAGCCAGAAGCGCTGCGTGTGCAGATTGGGCAGGAAGCGGCGCCGCCGCCTGTTGTTGGCGTGGGAGACGGTATTGCCGCTCGCCGGCCGCTTGCCGGTGATCTGACAGACGCGAGACATGGCCTATTCCTTAAATCAATGAGTTACGCATCGCCCGCTGGCGCTGTACGCGGCGAAAGGGGCGCTTTATACCAGCCCGCCGCCGCTGCGGCAACCAGTCGCAGCGGCAACCGGGGCGGACGTCGCGGCGGCGGCGCGCTGCAGCAGCACCAGCGCGACGCCCAGCAGTACCAGTACCGCGGAGGCGACTGAGGCGCGTGTGATCGGCTCGCCGAGCACGACGGCGCCGAGGGCCAGTGCGATCACCGGGTTCACCAGCGCATAGGTTGCGATCTTCTGCGCCGCCACGTGCGCGACCAAGTACGCATAGCAGCTGAATGCCACGATGCTGCCGGGGATGACCAGGTACAGCAGCGCGAGCATGGATTGCAGCGAGATGTGCGCGGGCGCAAAGCCGATCCATTCGCGGTTCACCACCGCCATCAGCACCTGGAATACGGCGCCGAAGAGCATCTGCAGGCAGGCGAAGTTGATCACGCGCTCTGCGGCGGCGTAGCGAGGCTGCAGCAACGTACCCAGGGCCCAGCCGAACTCGGCTGCCAGCACCGCGATGATATGGATCGGATGCACGCGTCCGGCCACCGAGTGCAGCGACAGCACCACGATACCGGCCAGCCCGATGGCCACGCCGGTGGCCGCCAGGGCGCGCGGCCGCTTGCGCGAGAAGAACAGCCAGTCCAGCAGCAGGATCGAGACCGGCAGTGCGCCGATGAACAGCGCCGCGACGCCCGAGGGCAGGCCGGTCTGAGCCCAGATCAGAAAGCCGTTGCCGATGCCGGTGAGCAGCACACCGCAAAGCGCCGTGCCGGGCAGGTGCAGCCCCGCGAACGGGTGCGGCTCGTGCGCGCGCAGCCACGCGTACATAAGCCCCCCGGCCAGCAGGAAGCGCACCGCGCCGCCGGTGAATGGCGGCACCGTGCGGATCATCAGGGCAATACCCAGGAAGGTCGTGCCCCAGATGATGTAGATGGCGGCGAAGCATAGCAGCAGCGCCGTGAGCGAGCGGTACGGGTTCATCGCCCCCAGTGTGCCACGGGATCAGCCGCACCCGAATTGCGCGCATTGATCGGCAAGCAGGAACTATGTCGATGCGGTCGATCAGCACGCTACAACAACCCCCTCTCGGCGAACGAAACGCAGCCGTTGTCGGCGACGATCAGGTGATCCAGTACCCGGATATCCACCAGCTGCAGCGCGTCGCGCAGCCGCTGCGTGATCAGTTGGTCGGCCTGACTCGGCTCGGCGACGCCGGAAGGGTGGTTGTGTGCCAGGATTACCGCGGCGGCATTGCGCGACAGCGCCTGCTTGACCACCTCGCGTGGATGTACGCTGGCGCCGTCGATGGTGCCACGGAACAGCTCATCGAATGCGATCAGACGATGCCGATTGTCCAGGTGCAGGCAGCAGAACAGCTCGTGCGGACGGTCGCGCAGCTGCGCCCTGAGGAAATGATGCGTGGCCTGCGGGGAGTCGAGCGCCGGGCCGGCGCGCATATCCTCCCCGTAGTGGCGCCGTGCCAGCTCCAGCGAGGCCTGCAGCCGGCAATAGCCGGCCTGGCCGACGCCGCGCTCGCGCAGGCAGCGGCCGCCATCGGCGGCCAGCAACGCGCGCAGCGAGCCGTAGCGGCCCAGCAGTCCGCGCGCCATCGCCACGGCGTCCATCCCGCGGCAGCCCGACCCGCCGAGCAGCACCGCCAGCAGCTCAGCCGCCGACAGCGCCCCGGCACCCTGAGCGAGCAGCTTCTCGCGCGGGCGCTCGCTCTGCGGCCAGTCCTTGATGCTCATTGCATGGGCCTCGCACTCGCACCCTGTCATCGATCTGTGCGCGCAGTCTCACTCACCATGCCCTGGCCGTGCGATCGTCATATCGTGCGTGTATGTAGCGAAAGAGGCGATAATTGGCGGCATGCATGGCAAACGTATCCTGCTCGGCGTGACGGGCGGTATCGCCGCCTACAAGAGCGCCGACCTGGTGCGGCGCCTGGCCGAACAGGGCGCACAGGTGCAGGTCGTGATGACGGCCGCAGCGCGCGAGTTCATCACCCCGATCACGTTGCAGGCGCTGTCCGGACGGCCGGTGCGCACCAATCTGTGGGATGCGGCGGCGGAGGCCGCGATGGGACACATCGAACTGGCGCGCTGGGCGGATCTGATCCTGGTCGCGCCGGCCAGTGCCGATTTCCTGGCGCGTCTCGCGCATGGCCTGGCCGATGATCTGCTGACCACGCTGTGCCTGGCCAGCGCCGCTGCGGTTGCGGTGGCTCCGGCGATGAACCGGCTGATGTGGGGCAACGTGGCTACTCAGGCCAATGTGCAGCTGCTCTCGCAGCGCGGTATCCACATCCTGGGCCCGGCAGTTGGCGAGCAGGCGTGCGGCGAGCACGGCCCCGGACGACTGCTCGAGCCGTTGCAGATCGTGCGGCTGATCGCACCTCTGCTGGCACAGGAGGGCCCGCTGCAGGGGCGGCGCGTGCTGATCACCGCGGGGCCCACGCGCGAGTGCATCGATCCGGTGCGCTTCGTGAGCAACCGCAGCTCCGGCAAGATGGGCTTTGCGATGGCTCAGGCGATGCGCGCGGCGGGCGCGGAAGTGGTGCTGATCACCGGCCCGGTTTGCCTGGACACGCCCATCGGCGTGCGTCGCATCGATGTGGAAAGTTGCGAGCAGATGCACGCGGCCGTGCAGCGCGAGCTGCCCGACACCGCGATCTTCATCGGCACGGCGGCCGTGGCCGATTATCGCCCGGCCTGCTGCGCCGAGCACAAGCTCAAGAAGCGCAGCGAGACACTGACGCTGGAATTGACGCGCACCACCGATATCCTGGCCTGGGTCAGCGCCAGCGCTCAGCGCCCCTTCGTCGTGGGCTTCGCCGCCGAGACGCAGGCCGTCGAGCAGCATGCGCGCGAGAAGCTGCAGGCCAAGAACCTGGATGTGATTGCGGCCAACGAAGTCGGTCATACCAAGGCATTCGATTGCGACGAGAACGCGTTGTTGGTGCTCTGGCGCGGCGGCGGGCGCACCGAGCTGCCGCGCGCGAGCAAGACGCAGCTGGCCTGTGCACTGTCGCGGCTCGTCATCGAGCGCTACCTGCAGCAGCGTGATCAGCCGGCCGGCGCCGCGGCGAGCGCCGGTGCGCTGCCCTGATATGCCGGCGTGTGGCGTTGATATCTGCCGGCGCGTGGCCGTGATGGCTGTCGGCCCGTGGCCGTAATGGCAGGCAATGCGCGCCGCCGGCTGCAGGTCCGGGTCCTGGATGCGCGCCTGGGACGCGAATTTCCGCTGCCGCAGTATGCGACCGCAGGTTCCGCGGGGCTGGACCTGCGCGCCTGCATCGACGTGCCGTGCCCGCTCGCGCCCGGGCGGGCGGAGCTGATTTCCACGGGACTGGCGATTCATCTGGAGGACCCGGGCTTCGCCGCCGTGGTGCTGCCGCGCTCGGGCCTGGGCCACCGGCACGGCGTGGTGCTGGGCAATCTCGTGGGCCTGATCGATTCGGATTACCAGGGCGCGTTGATGGTGTCGTGCTGGAACCGCAGCGAAGCCGCCTACGAGATTCAGCCCGGCGAGCGCATCGCCCAGTTGGTGGTGGTGCCGGTGGTGCAGGTGGAGCTGGAGGTGGTCGAGGAATTTCCCGCCAGCGCGCGCGCCGCGGGCGGGTTCGGCCACAGCGGCCGGCAGTGAGGGCTGGGGCGGTGCGTTGAGAGGCGGTGAGCGCCGGGTCGCAATGAGCTACGAGTTCGGCCGCGCGGTCAGCTCGCGGTAACGCTCGATGTCGGCGGCGAACTGCGACAGCGTTTCCGATTGCTCCTGGCGCTTGGCATCCAATACCGCGCGCTGCGCGCGCGCCTCGCTGAGAGTGTGTATCAGGTCCTGCGCCAGCTCATCGGGCATGCGTTGCGCGCTGGGGTCGGCACTGTAAGGCGCAAAATGCATCGCGCTCTCCTGCAGTGCGGCCAGGCGCAGCGTCAACGAGTCGATGTAGCTCGATGAAGCTTTGATCTGTCCGTCGATCTGTCGCAGCCGCTCATCGCGCAGCTGTTCGATCTCGTGCGCCGACGCATAGGTCGCCAGCAGGAACTTGTCATGCTGGGCGCGTTGCTGAGCGGCCTGCGCACTTCGTGCCTCCTGGTCGCGCTGGGCCGCGCTCTGGCTGGCGGCCACATGACCGATTTCGACACCGTCGCCGTTGAGTACCTCGCGTTCATCCTGAGCGTATTGGGGCGGAACGCTATCGCCGTAGTGGACGATGCCCTGGCTGTCCGTCCACTTGTAGACCCGCAGCGTGCCGTTGCCGGGCGCGCCGAAGGCAGCCGAAGCCAGCGCCAGTGCACCGAGCGCTGCCAGGTTTGCCAGAAGCTGTCGTCTCCAAGGCATAGGGTTGGGGGAGGTCACGCGGCATTCTGTCGCAGGGCGATTTTCCCGGCCCTGTCAATTCCTGCCAAGCGACGGATTCGCAGTTCGAGACGTATATCGCGGTGCCGGGGGTCGGCGGTGCCGACCCCCGGCCCAAGCCGGCTCCCGGCCCCGCGTCAGCCCACGCCGTAGCGTTGCCGGTAGGCCCGCATCGCCGCGAGCTGCTCGCTGGTCGGCTGCGAGCCGGCGTCCGAGGCGCCCCGCTCTCCGTCCTCGAATGCGGTGATCAGCTCGGCCAGCGTCAGAATCGCGACGCAGCGAAGACCGTACTGCGACTGCAGCTCCTGCACGGCCGACTGCGCCGAGAGGCCGCGCTCCTGGCGATCGAGGGCGAGGGCGACACCGGCCGGCTCGGCGCCGGCGCGGCGGATCAGCTCGATCGACTCGCGAATGGCGGTGCCCGCGGTGATGACGTCGTCGATGATCATCACGCGGCCGGTGAGGGCGCTGCCGACGAGCTGGCCCGCCTCGCCGTGATCCTTGGCCTCCTTGCGGTTGAAGGCCCACGGTAGATTGCGGCGGTGCTCGGCGGCGAACGCGACCGCGGTTGCCGCCACCAGCGCGATGCCCTTGTAGGCGGGGCCGAACAGCATGTCGAATTCCACGCGCGAGGCCGCCAGCGCCCCGGCATAGCAGCGGCCCAGCTGGCACAGTGCGTCGCCATCATTGAACAGCCCGGCATTGAAGAAATAGGGGCTGACGCGCCCGGACTTGAGCGTGAACTGCCCGAAGCGCAGCGCGCGGCGCGCAAGCGCGAGCGTGATGAATTGGCGCTGGTAATCGTGCAAGACGCACATCCTGGAGGTGGGCGCGAAGGTTATCATTGAAGGGTGCCGACCAACATCGTGAAGGCCAGCGATCGCGCCACCGGGAATCGCGCCACCGCCGATCGGGCCGGCGGAACCGCACCAGCCGCGTCCGCTGTGGCCGGCCGCACCCGCCGCGGCTGGCTCGAAGCGGCGCTGGTCTACCGCCAGCCGCGCATGCTGTCGATGCTGTTCCTGGGATTCTCCTCGGGACTGCCGTTCTACCTGATCTTCCAGACGTTGTCGGCATGGCTGCGCCAGGATGAGATCGTGCGCGCCACGATCGGCATGTTGTCGTGGGCCGGCCTATTCTATCCGCTGAAGTTCGCCTGGTCGCCGGTGGTCGATCGGCTGCGCCTGCCGCTGCTGCATCGCTGGCTCGGCCGGCGCCGCAGCTGGATGCTGCTGGCGCAGCTCGGCATCGCCGCCGCGCTGCTGGCGCTGGCGATGAGCGATCCGCGGGCGAGCCTGCTGCACGTAGTGATCGGGGCCGCATGCCTGGCATTTTTCGCCGCGACGCAGGACATCTCGATCGATGCCTGGCGCATCGAGTCCGCGCCCGACGACATGCAGGGCGCGATGGCCGCGGCCTACCAGCTCGGCTATCGCGCGGCGCTGACCGTCGGCAGTGCCGGGGCGCTCGGTCTGGCTCAGGGTTTCGGCTGGCGCGCCAGCTACACGATCATGGCCGTACTCGTCGCCGTAGGCATCGCCACGACGCTGCTGACCCGCGAGCCGCAGCCGAGCGCGGCGCGCACTTCGGTTCTGTCCGAGGCGCGGGCGATCGATTGGCTCGCGCGCCGGGCACACTGGCCCGCGCCGCTGCGCCACGCCGGCGCCACGTTCGTCGGCGCGGTTGTTTGTCCGCTGCTGGATTTTTTCGATCGGCGCGCGTTGACCAGCGCGGTCCTGGTGCTCGCGCTGGTAGCGAGCTACCGACTCACGACATACGCGATGGGTTCGATGACCAACTCCTTCTACATTGATCATGGCTACAGCCTGGATCAGATCGCGACCGTGGTGAAGGTGTTTGGACTGTCGGTGTCGCTGGCCGGCGTCGTGATTGCCGGTGCGCTGATCGCGCGACTCGGTATACGCACGGGCCTGGTGTTCGGCTGTGTGACAATCCTGCTGTCGAATCTGGCATTCGCGCTGCTGGCGACCACGCACGGACCGACGTTGATCGGCTTGGCGGCGGCTAACAGCATTGACAACTTCGGTCAGGCGCTGCAGGGGACCGCGCTGATCGCTTTCCTGTCGAGCCTCACCAGCGCAAAATACACCGCTACGCAGTACGCGCTGTTCTCCTCGTTCTTCGAGTTGACGGGCAAGCTGCTGGAAGGCACGTCCGGCTACGTGGTCGATGCGATCGGCTATTCGTCTTTCTTCGTCTACACGGCCTCGCTGAGCATCGTGCCGCTCGCGCTGCTGTTCTGGCTGTCGCGGCGCCGTGAGTTCGGGCACGGCGGCGCGCTGAGCGCGGCATGAGCCGAGATCCTGCGGCGACCGCATCGGCTTTGGCAGCCGACGCGTCCCCGCCATCCCGCCTGCTGTGCCGGCTCGATGAGCTTGGGGCCGGCGACTGTCGTGAATTTCGCCTCGGGACCGGGCAATGGCCGCTGCGCGGCTTCGTGGTGAAGGTGGCCGGCGGCGTGCGCGCTTATGTCAATCGCTGCGCGCACCTGCGCTATCCGCTGAATTACCTGCCGGATGAGTTCCTGACCTACGACCGTGCCCTGATCGAATGCTCGATGCATGGCGCCGTATTCGAGAAGGACACCGGCCTGTGTGTCGGCGGCCCGTGTCTGGGGCGATCGCTGGTGGGCCTGCCGGTGCGGATCGAAGCCGGCTGCGTATGGCTGGCGGAAGAGGCGGACCCGGAAGAGCTCGTAACGCGCTACGCCTGACGGGGCGTCGAGGGAGATGCTTTAGCCGCAGCCGCCGCGTGTTGCCCGGGCGTCTTCATCCCGGCGTATCGGGCGTTTCAAACAGGTCCAGCCCGTCCAGCCCGCCGGCCATCTGCTGGTCCTTCTCGTAGCCGCTGTTGGGAGCAGGCGCCTCGTCCTCGCCCTCGACATCCACCGAGCCGCTCCAGTCCTCGGGCGCTTCGGCGCTGTCGATGTCGCCATTGGCGCGCTGGGCTTCCCAGTCGTCCAGATCGAACTCCTCGACCGTACCATCGAAGTACTGCACTTCGACGGTGCGATCGTCATCGTCGACGGCAACGATCTCGAAGCTATCGCCGTTGCGAATCCGGTACCACTCGCCTATTTCGGGTTGCGCGCTCATGCCATGCCCCCGCAATCAAGTCCCGCAGAATATTCGATCGACGCAAATCATGTTGCTCCAGCCGCTGGCCGCGTTCAAGGCCCATTTGATCTTGCAGAGCATCATTTGGTGGCCGTGCGAACCAGGAGGAATTCGCGGACGCGATGGCCCAGGCGCTCGCCACGCCGCTCGAAGCGCGTCGCAGTGCGTGCCACGGGCGTGCTCGCTGCATGTAGCGCGGGGCAGGCGCCGAGTTCGGCCTCGATCTGCTCGGCATAGGGCTCCCAATCGGTCGCGATGTGCAGCCTGCCACCGGGGCGTAGCCGGGAGGCGAGCAGATCGATGAACGGCTTGCGCAGCAGCCGGCGTTTGTGATGCCGTTTCTTGGGCCATGGGTCGGGAAACAGTATCTGCACCTCATCGAGGCTGCCGATGGAAATTTGCCGCTCGAGCACTTCCACGGCATCGTGCGCGATCACCCGCAGGTTGTCGCAACCGGCCCGTGCGGCGGCCAGCAGCAGCTGTCCGATACCCGGCTGGTGCACCTCCAGACCGATGAAGTCGGTGGCCGGCTCGCGCATGGCGCGTTCGGCCAGGTTCTGGCCATTGCCGAAGCCGATCTCGAGCGCGCATGGCGCGCGGCGGCCGAACAGCCGCGCAAGCTGCAGTGGCTCGGGCGCGTACTCGACTCCATAGCGCGGCCAGAGCTCATCCAGCGCACGCTGCTGGGCCGCCGTGATGCGCCCGGCGCGGACAACGTAGGAGCGAATCGAGCGCGTCGAGCGCGCTGGCGCCACTGACGGCGCCTGCGCCTGCACCGTTGGCTGCGGGCTGTCGGAAAGCTCCTGCACCGGCCGATTCTCCATCCGGTCATTATCGCATCGACGCACGGCCCGCAGCGCTCAGGAATTTACTGTCCGCTGCGCAGTGCACTGGTATAACGGCTTCAAACGCAAGGTGCCGGCCGTGCTCGAATGGCTGCTGAAATATCCGCTGGCGGACTATGTGCGCGGCAAGCTGATCTTCGCCAGCGCCGTCCCGCCTGCGGCGTTCGTGGCGGCGTTCCTGATCGGGGGCGCGCTCATCGTCCTTGTGGCCGCCCGGCGCCGCGGCTCGCTGTCGGGCCTGCGATTGTCGCTGCTGTGTGTGCTGCAGGCCTGCATGCTGGGCGTGGCGCTGCTGGCGCTGTCACAGCCGGCACTGCTGGTGAGTTCGCTGGCGCGCGGTCAGAACTCGGTCGCAGTGCTGCTGGACGACTCGGCCAGCATGAGCCTCGATGACGGCGGCAGCACGCGGCTGGCGCAGGCGAACGCAGTGCTGAAATCCCCGCAGTTCGCAGCGCTCGCGCGGCGCTATCGGCTGCGCGACTACGTGTTCGCCGGCTCGGCCGAGGCGGTGGATGGCTACCGGGCACTGCCCGCCGCGGGCGACGTCACGGCAATTGGCGATTCGGTGCTGCAGGTGCTGCGAACGCTGCACACCAGCGCGCTGGGCGCTGTGATCGTCATCAGCGATGGCGCCGACAATGCTGGCGCTCTGTCCGACGCTACGCTCGCCCAGATCGCCTCCTATGGCGTGCCGGTGCATACCATTGGCATCGGGCGTGAGCGCATGCCCGAGGATCTGGAGCTTGCCGATGTGCTGGTACCCGCCCGTGCCCTGCTGGGTACCGCGGTGGCAGCGCGCGCCTCGATCCGCCACGATGGGGCGGGTACGACGCGGCTCGAGGTCTATGACGGCGATCGCTTCCTCGGCGGCCGCGACGTGACGCTGAGCGCCGATACCGAGCTGACCAGTGTGCCGATCGAGTTCACGCTCGATCAGTCCGGCGAGCGCGAGCTGCGCTTCACTCTGATTCCCAAGCCCGGTGAGCGCGAGCTGCGCAACAATACCCGCCTGCGCATGGTGGACGTGTCCGAACATCGTGCCAGCGTGCTGTATGTCGAGGGCGCGCCGCGCTGGGAGTACAAGTTCATGCGTCGCGCGCTCGACGGCGACAACGGCGTGCGGCTGGTGTCGCTGCTGCGGACCACCCCCAATGGATATTATCGCCAGGGGATCGATGCCCCCACCGAGCTGCAAGGGGGCTTTCCCGATGATCGCCCGACCCTGTATGCCTACGATGCGCTGATCATCGGCAGCATGCCGGCGGCCTGGTTCAAGCCTGCGCAGATGCAGATGATCCGCGATTTCGTCAGCGAGCGGGGCGGCAGCCTGCTGATGCTCGCCGGCCCCCAGGGCCTGGGCGACGGCGGCTGGGGCGATACGGTGGTCGGGCAGATCCTGCCGGCGCAGCTGCGCCCCGACAGTTTTCATCGCGTGCGCGTGCCGGTGGTGCTGACGGCGCGCGGCCGGCTTTCCCCGATGCTTCAGTTCGTCGACAACGGCGCCGCCAATGACAAGCTGTGGTCGCAGTTGCCGCCCGTCGCCGACTACCAGGACCTCGGTGCGCTGCGGCTGGCCGCAACCAGCCTGCTCGACGTCCGAGTGGGTGGCAAAGAGCAGCCGCTGCTCGTCAGCCAGCCCTACGGTCGCGGCCACACGGAGATCCTGGCTACCGGCGGTACCTGGCGCTGGCGCATGGGACTGCCCAGTACCGATACCCGACATCAGCGGTTCTGGCGGCAACTGATGCGCTCGCTGGTCGCTGGGGTGCCGCGACCGTTCGAGCTGTCGGCGACTCCCCACGGGGCCTCGATCCTGATCCGCGCCGATCTGCGCGATGCGGCCTTCATGCCGATCGTCGATGCCACGCTGACCGCAACCGCCAGCTCCCCGCAGCAGGTCAGTACCTTCGCGCTGCAGCCGGCGGCCGATCAGCCCGGCATCTATGCAGCCGAGTACCGGCCGGCGCATTCCGGCGCGATCGTGATCGAGGCGAGCGGCACGCGCGCCGGCAAGCCGGTCGGCACGGCGCATACCAGTGTGCAGTACGAGCGGGGCGAGGCGGAATTTTTCTCGCTGCGACAGAACCGTGCGCTGCTGCAGCGGCTTTCCGCCGCTACCGGCGCGCGCTACTGGCGAGCCGACCGGCTCGGCGGCCTGTCCGATGCCATCAGCGCCTCGGCTGCGGGCGTGGTGCATCAGCAGGTCCTGCAACTGTGGGATGCCCCGCTGCTGTTCCTGCTGCTGCTCGCGCTCAAATGCGGCGAGTGGCTGCTGCGGCGGCGCTGGAGCGTCGTATGAGATGCGCCGCCAGGCCCGCGCGGCTGGGCGCCCTGCTCAGTGCCGTGACGCTTGGGCTCGCGCCCTTGTGTGCCTCGGCCGCACTGCGCGTGGTCGTGATCGAGGGGCTGGGGGGGCAGGCCGATTACACCCAGGAGTTCGACACCGAGGCCCGCGCCCTGGCCGCCGCTGCGCGGCACATCACCGCGAGCGGGGACGTGCGGCGGCTGGCCGGCCCGCAGGCCACGCGCACGGCCGTGCTCTCCTATTTCCATCGCATCGGCGGGGCGATGAGCCGCGAAGACCGGCTGATCGTCTATTTGATCGGTCACGGCAGCTTCGACGGAAGGCAATACAAATTCAACATTCCCGGCCCGGACCTGACCGATCGCGACCTGGCCACGATGCTCGATGCGCTGCCGGCGCAGCGTCAGCTGATCGTGGCCACCGGCAGTGCCAGCGGGGCGCTGCTCGCGCCGCTGCGCAACCCCGGGCGCATCCTGATCTGCGGTACGCGCAACGGTGCCGAACGCAATGTGACCCACTTCGCCGCCGCCTTCACCGCGGCACTGACGGCGCCGGCCGCGGATCTGAACAAGGACGGCACCATCAGTGCTGCAGAAGCCTTCGCCTACGCGACCCGGCGCGTGCAGGACTACTTCAAGCACCAGGCGCTACTCGCCAGTGAGCACGCGGTCCTGCAGGGCAACGGTGCCGATCTATTCATGTTGTCCCACCTCGGCGGCGCAGCAGCGGACCGCCCTCGCGCGGTCAGTGCGGCTGGGCCTGCGACGGCACTGGCCCGGCGCCGGGATGAGCTCAACGCTCGCATCCGTGCGCTCGAGCAGCGCAAATCAGCCCTGGCGCCGGCCCAGTACGCCGCGCAGCTCGACCCGCTGTTGCTCGAACTCGCCGAGCTGCAGGAGCGCATCGACCAGCGCAGCGATGCGCAGGCGCGGCATGGGCATTGACTACGCCACGCGCGCTGGGGGCCTGCTCCTGGGTCTCGCACTGCTGCTGCTGGCTCCGCTCGCCGCCGGCCGCGGCATTCCCTACGGCGAGGTCACCGACCCGGCGGTCCAGCGTTGCGATGCGCTGCACTGGAGCGGTCAGCGCGAGACGGCCAGGAGCTGCTACCACCTGCTGGTGGCCGGCAGCGGTCCGCCGTCGCAACGGGCCGAGGGCGCCTGGGCGCTCGGCGACCTGTCCGCGGCTAATGGCCTGTTTCGTGCCGCGGCGGCGGCGCGGCCGCACGATGCGGCCGTGCGCGCGCGCTGGGGCGAGCTCTATGAGGATTCGCATCAGGGGCAGCAGGCCTCCGAGCTGTTCAAGGAGGCGCTGCAGCGCGACCCGCACGATGCCTACGCTAGGGTCGATGCCGCCGCCGCACTGATGGAGGACTTCACCGCGCAGGCCGATGGCTATCTGCACGCGGTGCTGCAGAACCCCCATGCCCCAGCCGGAGCGCGTCTGCGCGGGCAATTGCTGGCCGCGCGCGCCGCGCTCGAAGACGCGCAGCCTGCACGGGCGGCCCGCTGGCTCGATCAGGCTGGCACGCTCGCCGCCGGCGCGCATCTGCCGCGGCTCGACGTGTACGCGCTGCGGGCCGCGCTGGCGCAATACCAGGGGGGCGACGGCGCGCATTGGATCACGCTGGCATTGAAGCAGGACCCGCACTTCGGCGATGCGTACGCGGTGCCGGCATACTTCGAGGGCATCCGCTGGCGGCAGGCGCAGGCCATCGCGCTGTATCGCAAAGCCCTGGGCGTGCAGCCGGACCTTTGGTCCGCGCAGGTGCAGCTGGCCACCTGGCTGCTGCGTGGCGAGCACATCGATGAGGCCAGAAAATGGCTGCAGGCGGCCTATCAGGGCGACCCCTACGATCCGGTGACGGTCAACACGTTACGGTTGCTCGACTCGCTGCATCAGTTCGATACGCTCGACTACGGCAAGGACGAGAGCGGCGGCCCGGCGTTGATCATGCATATCAGCCCGCAGGAAGCCGCGGTGCTGGGTCCCTACGTGCAGCGCCTGGCCGAGCGGGCCCTGCAGACCTACAGCCGGCGTTATCAGTTCCAGCTGCGCTCGCCGGTCAACATCGAGATCTATCCCAATCACGACGATCTGGCCGTGCGCACCGCCGGCCTGCCGGGCCTCGGCGGAGAACTCGGCGTGAGCTTCGGCTACGTGGTGGCGATGGACTCGCCATCCGCGCGTGCGCAGGGCGAATTCAACTGGGGCAGCACGCTGTGGCACGAGATGGCGCACGTGTTCACGCTCGAGTCCACGCAGTTCCACGTACCGCGCTGGTTGACCGAGGGCCTGTCAGTGTTCGAGGAGTGGCGGACCGGGCCCATCAGGGGCATCGAGATCCCCGACTATGTCTACGTGGCGCTCGCGCAGGGCAAGGCGCTGCCGATCGCGCAGTTGAATGGCGGCTTCGTGCGGCCGCAGTATCCGCAGCAGCTGCTGGTGTCCTACATGCAGGCAGGGCTGATCTGCGATTTCATCGATCGCAGCTACGGCTTCGGCAAGCTGCTCGCGCTGCTGCATGCGTTCGAGCACACCACCGATGTTTCGGTCGCGCTGCAGCGATCGCTCGGGCTGTCGGCGGAGCAATTCGATGCGCACTTCGACGCTGACCTGGACGCTCACTACGGCAATCTGTTCACCCACATCGGTGCGTGGCAGGCGGAGCGGGCCGCGGCGCTGGTGGCTGCCCAGCGCTCGGACTGGAGCGCCAGCGAGCAGGCCGCCACGCAGGCGCTCGCGCTGCTGCCGCAGGACGTGGACGAGGGCAGTCCGTATCTGCCGCTGGCTAGCGCGTATGCCGCTGGCGGTCAGTCGCAGCGGGCGCTCTCGACGCTGTTGGAGTATTGGCGCCGCGGCGGACATGACGTCCACGCGCTGCAGGCCCTGGCGCAGCGTCTGCACGCGGCCGGACGGCTGCAGGATGCGATCGCGGTGCTGCAAAGTGATGACTACGAGGCGCCGTTCGACGTGACACTGCACGGCCAGCTCGGCGATTGGCTGCTCGAGGCGCACCGGCCGCAGGACGCACTCGAGGAGTACCGCATCGACGCCGCGCTGCACCCGGCCGATCAGGCCACGCTGCACCTGCGCCTGGCGCGGGCGCAGTATGCGCTGCAGGCACTGCCGGCGGCCCGGCACGAGGTGCTCTCGGCGCTGGAGGCCGCGCCTGACTTCCGGCCGGCGCAGCAGCTGCTGTTGCGGATCGTTCGGGCGAGCGCATCTACCGCGCCATCATCCCCATCCCCCCGCACTGAAGGCTCTCCATGAACGATACCGTGGTCGAACAGCACTCCGCAGGCGACGCCGTGCGCGAGCTGATCGTGCAGTTTGGTCCGGCGATGCAGGCCATCCGTGCCGAGGTCGGCAAGGTCGTGGTCGGGCAGGCCGACGTGGTCGAGCATCTGCTGATCACGCTGCTGGTCGGCGGGCACTGCCTGATCACCGGCATGCCGGGCACCGCCAAGACGTTGCTGGTGCGCACGCTCGCGGGCGCACTCGGACTGCGTTTCAAGCGCATCCAGTTCACCCCCGACCTGATGCCGACCGATGTGACCGGCACCGACATCGTCGAGGAGGACGCCGGCACGGGCCGGCGGGTCTGGAGCTTCGTGCCCGGGCCGATCTTCGCCCATGTGCTGCTGGCTGACGAGATCAACCGCACGCCGCCGAAGACGCAATCGGCGCTGCTGGAGGCGATGCAGG